>Ga0066797_1000382_pt1 | contig 13591 bp, 10 predicted proteins | sample PersoiDNA2013193_FD_76335 | JGI IMG/M metagenome (GOLD analysis project Ga0066797, IMG submission 76335) | Permafrost soil microbial communities from the Arctic, to analyse light accelerated degradation of dissolved organic matter (DOM) -... | ecosystem: Environmental > Terrestrial > Soil >... | reverse complement strand
CGGTGATCGCGATCACCGGCCAGGTGGGCGCGTTGCGGGTCGCGATCCGGTCGCGGCGCTCCTTGGCCCTGCTGAGCATCGCCGCGGTCCTGATCGGGGTGAACTGGCTGACCTATGTGTTCGCGGTGCTCGCCGATCACGTGATCGAGGCGTCGCTCGGCTACTTCATCAACCCGCTCGTCACCGTGCTGCTCGCCGTCTTCTTCCTGCGCGAACGCCTGCGCCCGCTGCAGTGGTGGGCGCTCGGCTCGGGCACGGTCGCGGTCGTCGTCATCACCGTCGGGTACGGGCGGCTGCCGTGGATCTCCCTCGTGCTCGCGTTCTCCTTCGGCCTGTACGGCCTGGTGAAGAACCGGGTCGGCCGGCGGGTCAATGCGCTCACCGGGCTGACCATCGAGACGGCGGTCCTCGCGCCGCTCGCCCTCTGCTTCCTGGTCTGGTTGCCGCACGACGGCACCGGGAGCTTCACCAGTCACGGTCCGGGCCACGCCCTGCTGCTCGCCGGTGCGGGCGTGGTGACCGCGCTGCCTCTGGTCATGTTCGCCGGAGCCGCCCGCCGACTGCCGCTCAGCATCATCGGACTGCTGCAGTACCTCGCACCGACCCTGCAGTTCCTCGTCGGTCTCCTCGTGTTCCGCGAAGACATGCCGGCCGCGCGCTGGTGGGGGTTCGGCCTGGTCTGGATCGCGCTCGTCATCCTCACTGTGGACGGGCTCCGGTCGCACCGGTCAGCGAGCCCCGCGCCGCTCCAGCGCGCGCAGGCTCGCGTACCGCCGGGCTAGCCGGTGACGACGGCGACGAGGAACCCGTCGTAGCCCTTGCGGCCCACCGTCTGCACCACCGTCGCGGAGACCCGGGCCTCGTGCGCCGCCTCCTCGATGACCGCCCGCGAACCGGCAGCGCCCGGGTCGTCGGACGGCGCGGCGATTGCCCCGTTGCGGACCACGTTGTCGACGACGATGACCGCGCCGACGCGGCTGTGGCGCAGTGCGGCGCGGAAGTAGCCGACGTTGCCGGCCTTGTCGGCGTCGATGAACGTGAGGTCGAACGGATCCTCGCCGTCGAGGCCCGCGATCAGGTCCGCCGCCGCACCGACCCGGATGTCGACCTTGGGCCCGATGCCGGCGGCGTCGAGATTCGCGCGCGCGACCGCGGCGTGGTGCGGGTCGAGCTCGAACGTGATCAGGCGCCCGTCGTCGGGCAGGGCGCGCGCGAGCCAGATCGCGGAGTAGCCGCCGAGGGTGCCGAACTCGAGCACCCGGCGCGCGCGGACCAGGAGCGCGTACGTCTCGAGGAGCTTCCCTTGCGTCGGCGACACGGCGATGTCGGGCAGGCCCGCGGCTCGGGTGGCCGCGAGCGCGCCTGCCGTCGCGTCGTCGTCCGGGATCAGGTGACTCTCGAGGTAGTCGTCGACGGCGGTCCAGGTCGGGCTGATCATCCTGGCACCGTACTAAGCGCGACTCCGGCGTGGAAGACCGCGTCCGCCATCCGACCCGGAAGGCCAGGACCGCTATCCGGCGCGGGCCACCAACGCATCGGCGAACGACACGAGCGCGTCCTTCACGTTTCCCTGCGGCAGGCCCGCGATCGCGGCGATCGCCTGGTCGCCCCACAACCGGGCCTTCTGACTGGTCTCGTCGACGACGCTGTGGTGCCGCAGGGCGGACACCGCCTCGGCCAGCGCCGCGTCGCTCGTGAGGTCCCCGTCGATGGCAGCGAGCAGCTCCGCGTCCTCGGCGCCGCTCCCGGACGCGACCCGCTCGCGCAGCAGCAGGACCGGCATCGTCGCGACACCCTCGCGCAGGTCGGTGCCAGGCGTCTTGCCCGTCACCTCCGCGTCGGATCGGACGTCGATAACATCGTCGGCAAGCTGGAACGCGACACCGGCGAGCTCGCCGTAGTTCGTCACCCGTTGGACGATGGGCGGCTCGCAGCCGGCGAACATCGCGCCGAATCGGGCCGCGGTCGCGATCAGGGAGCCCGTCTTGTCGGCGAGCACCTGCAGATAGTGCTCGATGGCGTCGTCGCCCACGCCGGGGCCGACCGTCTCGTGCAGCTGGCCGAGGCACAGGCGCTCGAAGGTCTCCGCCTGGATCCGGACCGCCGCCGGGCCGAGACCGGCTACGACACGCGACGCTCGCGCGAACAGCAGGTCCCCGGTGAGGATCGCGACCGAGTTCCCCCACACCTCGTGCGCGGTCGGCGCCCCGCGCCGCAGCGGCGCAGCGTCCATCACGTCATCGTGGTAGAGCGTCGCGAGGTGGGTCAGCTCGACCACGACGGCCGCGTCGATCACCTCGGGTCGCTGACCTTCACCGAGCTGTGCGGTGAGCAGGGTCAGCAGCGATCGCAGCCGCTTCCCGCCGGCGTTGACCAGGTGCCGCGACGCGCTGTCCGCGAGCAGGTCCGCGTGCGTGACCGCGTCCCGGAGCCGTTCCTCGACCAGGTCGAGTCGGGCCGAGAGGGCCTCGGCGAGCTCAGGGTCGGCAAGAGGCAGTGCGAGCGGAAACCTCACGGGATGAACTTAGCCGCCTGTGTCACCAGAGTGAGAACCGGCGTGGGTAGGACGCCGAGCAGAACTGTCGCGGCAGCGCCGACGCCGATCGCCACGGCGGTCAGCCCTTCCGAGCGCACGACGGTCGTGCGCTCCCCCGCGGTACCGGCCGAGTCGGTGAAGAACATCAGCACTATCACCCGGACGTAGAAGAACGCGGCAGCCGCGGAGGCGAGCACGCCGACGATGACGAGCGGCGTCGCGCCGCCGGCCACCGCGGCGGTGAAGACCGCGAACTTCCCGGTGAAGCCGGCTGTCAGCGGGATGCCCGCGAAGGACAGCAGGAACAGGGCGAAGACGCCGGCCAGCACGGGTGAGCGCTTGCCGAGCCCGGCCCACTGCGAGAGGTGGGTGGCCTCGCCGAGGATCTCGCCGGCGTCGTTCGTCTCCCGGACCAGCGAGACCACGCCGAACGCACCGACCGTCGCGACGCCGTAGGCGAGCAGGTAGAAGAGCACTCCGGAGATCCCGCGCTCGTTCCAGGCGACCACACCGGTGAGGATGAAACCGGCGTGCGCGATCGACGAGTACGCGAGCATCCGCTTGATATCCGTCTGCACGATCGCGATGACCGTTCCGACCACCATCGTGAGGATCGCGATCGTCCAGAGCACCGGCCGGAGCTCCCACCGCAGACCGGGCAGGACCACGTAGGCGACCCGGAGCAGGACGCCGACCGCCGAGGCTTTGGTGCAGGCCGCCATGAACCCGGTGATCGGGGTAGGGGCGCCCTGGTACACGTCCGGCGTCCAGGCATGGAACGGGACCGCGCCGACCTTGAAGAGGATGCCGACCAGCAGCATCGCCAGGCCGCCGAACAGCAAGCTGTCCATGCCGCGCACGGTGCTCGTCGCGGCCGCGATGTCCGCCAGCTTGATCGAGCCGGCGAAGCCGTAGAGCAGGGCCGCACCGAAGAGGAAGAACGCCGAGGCGAACGCCCCCAGCAGGAAGTACTTCATCGCGGCTTCCTGGCTCAACAGCCGCCGCCGCCGGGCCAGCCCACTGAGCAGGTAGAGCGGCAGCGAGAGGACCTCGAGCGCTACGAACATCACCAGCAGGTCGCCCGCGGCCGGGAAGATCATCATGCCGCCGGTGGCGAACAGCACGAGCGGGTAGACCTCGGTCTGGACCAGGCCCTTCCGCCGCGCGAGCTGTTCGTAGTCGGAACCGGGAACCGCCGCCGCCGAGGGTGCGAAGGCGTCCTCGCCAATCTCGCTCCGGTCCGCGATGACAAGCAGCGCGAGCAGGGCGAGGACGACGACGATGCCCTGCAGGACGAGGGCCGGCCCGTCGAGGATGTAGGCGCCGTCGAACAGGCGGGTGCCGCCGCTCTTGTGCACGCCGCCCCAGAGCAGGGCGACCGCGAGCAGCGACCCGGCGGTGGCGGTGAGAGTGAGCACGACCTGGACCACGCGGCGAAGCCGCTGAGGCACGAACGCCTCAACCGCAACGCCGATGACCCCGGCGCCGAGCACGATGAGGACCGGCGCCAGCTGCGCCCAGGCGATCGTCGGCGCGGTGAACGTCGTCACTGGTCGCCCCCCTCACTCGCGGCGGACGTGTCGGCGGCGCCGGCCGGCGCGGCCGCATGCACCGTCGGGACGGTATCGCGCACGCCGACCTGCTCGATCGTGATCCTGGCCGGCTCGCGGAGCAGATCCAGCGCGGGTGCCGGGTAGAACCCGAGCACGAGCATGACCGCGATCAGCGGACCGATCACCCAGCGCTCGCGCCGGGTCGCGTCCTTCGCCCCGGCGAGCTCGGAGCGGACCGGACCGGTGAAGGCACGCTGGTAGGTGATCAAGATGTACAGGGCAGCGAGCACCACGCCGATGGTGGCCACCACCGCGGCCGGGGCCTCCCGACCATAGGAGCCGACCAGCACCATGAACTCGCTGATGAAGGTGGACAGGCCGGGCAGGGCAAGTACGGAGAGGCCGACGACGAGGAAGAGCCCGGCGAGCACCGGCGTGACCTTCTGCAGTCCACCGAAGTCCGCGATCCGCTGCGAGCCGCCGTGCCGCCGTGCGAGCATTCCGCCGAGCAGGAAGAGACCACCCGTCGAGAGCCCGTGGTTGAACATGTAGAAGGACGAGCCCTGGATGCTGACCGAGCTGAACGCGAAGATGCCCAGCACGATGAAGCCGAAGTGCGAGACCGACGTGTACGCGATGAGTCGCATGATGTCCTGCTGGCTGATCGCGAGCAGCGCGCCGTACACGACCGAGACGACGGCGAGCACGACGATCGCCGGAGCGGCCCAGCGCGAGGCGTGCGGGAACAGCGGCAGGCACAGCGTGAGCATCCCGAACGTACCGACCTTGTCCAGGACCCCGACGAGCAGCACGGAGGTTCCCGCCGGAGCGTTCTGCGCGGCATCGGGCAGCCAGGTGTGCACCGGGAACATCGGCGCCTTGATCGCGAAAGCGAGGAAGAAGGCCAGGAAGATGAGCCGCTCGGTGCTCACCGGCAGGTGGACGCCGACCAGGTTGTCGACCAGGAAGCCGTGCTCGCCACCCGGGCCGTTCACGTACAGCGCGATGACACCCGCGAGCATCACGAGCCCACCGGCGAGCGAGTAGAGCAGGAACTTCACCGCCGCGTAGCGGCGCTGGGCGCCACCGAAGCCGCCGATCATGAAGTAGACCGGGATCAGCATCGCTTCGAAGAGCAGGTAGAAGAGGAACACGTCACGGGCCGAGAAGACCGCGATCATGAACGCCTCGAGGACCAGGACGAGTGCGAGGTAGTGCCGGAGCCGACCGACGTCCTCGCCCTGCTCCCGCCACGCCGCCAGCACCACGATCGGCACCAGGACGACCGAGAGCAGCACCATCAGCAGACCTACGCCGTCGACGCCGACGGCGTAGGTCACGCCGAACGCCGGGATCCAGGAGACGAGCTCGCTGAACTGGTGCGTGCCTGCCGTCACGGTGTCGAACTGGAGCGCCATCGCGGCGCCGAGCACGAGCACGGCGAGCGAGACACCGAGCGCGATCGGGCGCGCGAGTCGGCGCGATGCGGCAGGGAGCGCCCAGAGCGCGCCGGCGCCGAGGATCGGTAGCACGATGAGCGCCGTGAGCCACGGGAATCCGCTGGAAGCCTGCATGTGGATCTCGGTCTCCCTCAGCTCTGGAACACGAGCACGACGACAAGAAGGATGAGCAGCCCGGCGACCATGGTCGCGGCGTACGTCCGGGCGAAACCGTTCTGCAGGCGGCGGAGCACCTCGCCGCTCGCGGCGACCAGACGGCCGAGGCCGTTCACGCCGGCGTCGAGGACGCGGCGGTCGGCGTAGACGAGCGACCTCGTCAGGTACTGGCCTGGACGCATGAACACGGCCTCGTTGACCTCGTCCTGGTACAGGTCGCGGCGTGCGGCGCGGGTCATCCCGGAGGCGAGCGGCGGCGTCGTCGGGACCGTCGAGACGGCGTACTGACGCCACGCGAAGAACACCCCGGCGAGGACGAGCGCGAGCGTGGCCACCGTGATGACGGGGACCGAGAGCACCGGTTCGCCGTGTTCGTGGTGCCCGGTGACCGGCTCGAGCCAGATGGTGAAGGCGCCGCCGATACTGAGCAGGCCGCCGACCGCAGCCGAGCCGACCGCGAGCACGATCATCGGCACCGTCATCAACCGCGGCGACTCGTGCGGGTGCTGGTCGTTGGTCCACCGCTCGGTGCCGTGGTACGTCATGAAGAACAGCCGCGACATGTAGAACGCCGTGATGCCCGCGCCGATCAGCGCGACCAGCCCGAAGACCCACGGGCGCCAGCCGTCACCGACGAACGCGGCCTCGATGATCTTGTCCTTGCTCCAGAAGCCGGAGAACGGCGGGATGCCGAGGATCGCGAGCCAGCCGAGCGCGAACGTCGCCCAGGTGAACGGCAGGAACTTGCGCAGCGCGCCGAACCGGCGCATGTCGACCTGGTCGTCCATGCCGTGCATCACGGACCCGGCGCCGAGGAACAGGCCGGCCTTGAAGAAGCCGTGCGTGACCAGGTGGAAGATCGCCAGGGCGTAGCCGACCGGGCCGAGGCCCGCGGCCAGGATCATGTAGCCGATCTGGGACGTGGTCGACGCTGCCAGCGCCTTCTTGATGTCATCCTTGGCCAGACCGACGATCGCTCCGAAGATCAGCGTGACGCCGCCGACGATCACGACGACGAGCTGCGCCGTCGGCGCACCCTCGAAGATCGGCGCCGAGCGCACCACGAGGTAGACGCCCGCGGTGACCATGGTCGCGGCATGGATGAGTGCGGAAACCGGCGTCGGGCCGGCCATCGCGTCGCCGAGCCAGGCCTGGAGCGGGAACTGCGCCGACTTGCCGCAGGCTGCGAGGAGCAGCATCAGTCCGGTCGCGGTGAGCAGCCCGGTGCTCGCCGCGGGAGCGCCGTGGAAGACGGTGGTGAAGTCCACCGCGCCGAAGGTCGCGAACATCAGCATGAGCGCGACGATCAGCCCGAGGTCGCCGACCCGGTTCATCACGAAGGCCTTCTTGGCCGCGACGGCGTTCGGCGTCTCGTGGTTCCAGAACCCGATCAGCAGGTACGAGGCGAGACCGACGCCCTCCCAGCCGACGAAGAGCAGCAGGTAGCTGTCCGCGAGGACGAGCAGGAGCATTGCCGCGATGAAGAAGTTGAGGTACGCGAAGAAGCGCCGACGGCTCGGGTCCTGCTCCATGTACGCCACGGAGTAGACGTGGATGAGCGTGCCGACGAACGTCACCAGCAGGACGAAGGTGAGCGACAGCGGGTCGAGCCGCATCCCGGCGTCGAGGTGGAGACTGCCCGCCGGGATCCAGCTGAACAGGTGCAGTGAACGGACCCGGGTCGCGGCATCGTCGCCCAGGAGCGAGACGGTCACGCCGAGGCCGAACAGGAATGCGAGGCCCGACGCCGCGACGCCGACCCAGTGACCCCACCGGTCGGCGCGCTTCCCGGCGAGCAGCAGGAACGCCGCGCTCAGCAACGGGATGGCGACGAGCAGCCAGGCGCTGGACTGGAAGAACCCGCTGGCTGCCTGCTGCTGAGCCGGCGCGAGCTCCAGGAGACGAAGGATGGGCACGTCGGTCCCCTCAGCTCTTCAGCAGGTTGACGTCGTCGACCGAGGCCGAACGACGCGTTCGGAAGATGGACACGATGATCGCCAGTCCGACGACGACCTCAGCGGCCGCCACGACCATCACGAAGAACGCCATCACCTGGCCCTGCAAGTCGCCGTGGATCCGCGCGAACGTGACCAGGAGGAGGTTGGCGGCGTTGAGCATCAGCTCGACACCCATGAAGACGATGATCGCGTTGCGCCGGAGCAGCACGGTCGCCGTGCCGATCGCGAACAGCAGCGAGGCGAGCACCAGGTAGTTGCTGAGGTTCACGGCTGGCTGCCCTCCTCGATCTGTGCCGGGTCGACCGCGGCCGTGCCGCCGATCTGTGCCTGGACCTCGGTGGCCGAGCGCCGCTGACCGCGGATCCGAAGCACCCGAGGAACAGATTCCTCGATCGGGCGCCCCTCGGGGTCGAGGGCAGGCGTGTCCAGAGCGTTGCTGCGGGCGTAGACGCCCGGAGCCGCCAAGGGGGCGAGACCTCCGCCGGCGGCGATGCGTGCGTCGGCGCGCTCCTTCTGGCCGACCCGCGGCACCAGCCGCTGGCGGTGGGTGAGCACCAGGGCACCGAGTGCGGCGGTGATGAGCAGCACACCGACCACCTCGAAGGCGAAGATGTCCTGGCCGAAGATCACCCGCGCCACGCCGACCGGGTTGGAGTCCGCGTTGGCGGAGGTCAGGCCCTTGGCCTGGTCGAGCGTCGCGGTGCGGATGACCCCGATCAGGACCGCCGCGGTGCCGACGCCGAGGATGGCGCCGATCCAGCGTTGTCCCTTGAGGGTCTCGACCAGCGAGTCGGAGTTGTCCACGCCGACGAGCATCAGCACGAACAGGAACAGCATCATCACGGCGCCGGTGTAGACCACGACCTGGACGACGCCGAGGAACGGTGCTTCCTGCGCGGTGTACAGGAACGCGAGCGAGATCATCACCAGGACGATCCCGAGCGCGGCGTGCACCGCCTTGCGTGCGAACAGCAGGCCGAGCGCGCCGAACACCATGAGCGGCGCGAGCACCCAGAACAGCGCCGTCTCACCCGCGGAGATGTTGCCCCCCGAGGTGAGCGCGGCGGGCAGCGAGAGGATGACAGACAACTGGGTCACCGGGCACCTCCGCGAGCCGATTCGACGATCGTGACGGTCTCGAGGCTCGGCTCGTCCGGTCGGTGCTCGCGCACCCACTCCACCTGCTCGCGGACCGAGCCGAGGACGTCGCCACGGTAGTAGCTCGTGTCCGTGGTCCCCGGCACCATCGGGTGCGGCGCCTCGAGCATTCCCTCACCAAGCGGGGCGAGCAGATCCTGCTTCTCGTAGATGAGGCCTTCGCGGGTCGGTCCGGCCAGCTCGTAGTCGTTCGTCATCGTCAGGGCGCGGGTCGGGCAGGCCTCGATGCACAGACCGCAGAAGATGCACCGCAAGTAGTTGATCTGGTAGACGCGGCCGTACCGTTCGCCGGGCGAGTACTGCTCCTCCGGGGTGTTGTCGCCGGCTTCGACGTAGATCGCATCGGCCGGGCACGCCCAAGCGCACAGCTCGCAGCCGATGCACTTCTCCAGGCCGTCCGGGTGCCGGTTGAGCTGGTGGCGGCCGTGGTAGCGCGGCTTGGCAGGCACCCGCTCGAACGGGTACTGCTCGGTCACCGTGGCTCGGAACATCGACGAGAAGGTCACGCCGAACCCGGCGACCGGGGCGAGCACGCCGCTGATGCCGGTGCGCTCTGGGATCTGGGCCTGGTAGGGCTCGGGCTTGGACCGAGAGACCTGACCCCGACCCACGGCGGGTGTGACGTCCTTAGCCACGGTCGGCCTCCTTGGTGACGTCGCGGGCGGCGGACGGCTCGGCGGCCGTTGCCGAACCCGCCCCCGCCGGCTCGGTGGGACCGGTCAGGACCGCTGCGCGCGCCCGCCGCGGCGACGGAGGCAGCCGCTGCCCGGGCAGCGGCGGCACCGGGTACCCGCCGGCGAACGCGTCGAACGGCACGCGCCTCGCCTTGCGCGCCGGAACCGCCTTCTTCACCGGGATCAGCAGCGATGCGATGACCCCGAGGAACATCACCACGGCGAGCCCGATCAGGATCGAGCGCAGGTTCACCTGGGTGAACTGGCGCACGCCCTGCACGACGGCGACCGCCGCGACCCAGGCGAGCGCCGCCGGGATCAGGATCTTCCAGCCGAACCTCATGAACTGGTCGTAGCGCATCCGGAGCAGCGTGCCGCGCACCCAGACGAAGAAGAACATCAGCAGCCACAGCTTGGCCAGGAACCACAGCACCGGCCACCAGCCGAGATTCAGCATGCCGTCGTTGATCGCCGAGAGCGGCCACGGCGCCCGCCAGCCGCCGAGGAAGAGGGTGGTCGCGATGGCGGAGACGTTGAGCATGTTGATGTACTCGGCGAGGAAGAACCAGGCGAACTTCATCGAGGAGTATTCGGTCATGTAGCCCGAGACCAGTTCGCCCTCGGCCTCGGGCAGGTCGAAGGGAAGCCGGTTGACCTCGCCCAGCATCGAGATGACGTAGATCGCGAAGGCCGGCAGCAGCGGGATCGCGGACCAGAACTGCCGCTGCGAGTCCACGATCTGAGAGGTGGACATCGAGCCGGCCAGGATGAACACGCTGACCAGCGACAGCCCCATCGCGAGCTCGTAGGAGATGACCTGGGCAGTCGAGCGCACCGCGCCCAGGAGCGGGTACGTCGAGCCCGAGGACCAGCCGCCGAGCACGATGCCGTACACGCCCACCGAGGCCGCAGCCAGGATGTACAGCACGGCAACCGGGAGGTCGGTGAGCTGCAACGGCGTCACCAGATGGGTGAACGGCAACCGCACCGCCGGGCCGAACGGGATCACCGCGAAAACGAGCAACGAGCAGAACACCGAGATCATCGGGGCGAGCAGATACACCAGCTTGTCCGCCGCCTTGACGCTGATGTCCTCCTTGAGCAGGAGCTTCATCGCGTCGGAGAGCGACTGGAGCAGACCGAACGGACCGTGCACGTTCGGGCCCGGACGGGTCTGCATCCTGCCGACGATCTTGCGCTCGAACCAGATCGCGATCAGCACGCTGACCAGTAGGAAGACCAGGATGAACACGGCCTTGCCGACCCAAACCCAGCCGTTGTCCTGGCTGAAGTCGGCGGCCACCCCGGCCGCACCGGGAAGCAGCACGCTCATGCGGTCATCTCCGTCGCGGATTCGGCTACGGACAGGCCGACGACCGTGCCCGCGTCCACCCCGAGGGTGGCCCGCACGGCGCTGCCGGCGGAGTTGGTCGGGACCCACACCACGTGGTCGGGCATCTCGGTGACCACCCAGGGCAGCGTGATCGTCCCGGCGGCCGTGTCGACGTCGAGCAGGTCATCGGCCTTGAGCCCGACCGCGGCCGCCGTGCCCGCCGAGACGCGGGCCACGGCGCGCTTCGCGGTTCCGGCCAGGAACTGCTCACCGTCCTGCAGACGACCGGCGTCGAGCATCAGGTGCCAGGTCGCCAGCACGGCCTGACCGTCGGCGACCGAAGGGGGGGTCGCGGGATCGACATCGGGGGCAGCCGCTCGCGCGCCGTCCCAGCCACCCACCTGCTGAAGCTCGGCCTGGACCTCGGCGAGCGAACCGGTACCGAGAGCCACGCCGAGAGCGCCGGCGAGCGCCGCGAGGACCTGGTGGTCCGCCATCGCGGTGGACGCGATCGCGCTGCCGAACGGACGCGGGCGTCCCTCCCAGGTCAGGAACGTGCCGGCCTTCTCGACCGGCGGGGCGACCGGGAACACGACGTCGGCGCGGGCTGTCACCGCGGAGGCGCGCACCTCTAGCGAGACCACGAAGGCCTTCTCGAGGGTGCGCTCGGTGAACACGGGTCGGGGCAGGTCCGCGACCTCCACCCCGCCAATGACGAGACCACCAAGGGTGCCCTTGGCCGCCGCCGAGAGGATCGCGCCGGTGGACCGACCCACGGCGCGCGGCAGCGACTCGACCTCCCAGGCCGCGGCGAGGTCGACCCGGGCGTGGGCGTCGGAAACGAGTCGCCCGCCGGGCAGCAGGTTCGGCAGGGCGCCGGCCTCGACCGCCGCGCGCTCGCCTGCTCGGCGCGGGATCCAGGCGAGCCGGGCGCCGCTGCGCTTGGCGAGCCGCAATGCGGCGCTCAACGCGCCGGGGATCCCGGCCAGCCGCTCGCCAACGAGGATGACCGCGCCGGCAGCCGCGAGCGACGCGGCCGCGCGGGCCAGCTCGCCCTTCGCTGAGCGCGCCTTGAGTGCGTCGAGCACCTCCGGCTCGGTGCCGGGCGCGGCGCTGAGCAGAGTGCCGTCCAGGCGCTCCAGCCCGCGGCTGGCGAACGGTGCGAGCGAGAACACCCGGGTGCCGGCGGCCAGCACGCCCTTGCGCAGCCGCAGGAAGACGACGCCGCCCTCCTCCTCCGGCTCGAAGCCGACGAGCAGCACGGCGGGTGCGGTCTCCAGGTCGGCGAAGGTCACGCCCATCGGAGCGCCGGCCACCCGGTGCGCGAGGAACTCGGCCTCCTCGGCCGAGTGCGGGCGGGCCCGGAAGTCGACGTCGTTCGTGCCGAGCACGACGCGGGCGAACTTCGCGTACGCGTATGCGTCCTCGAGGGTCAGCCGACCGCCCGGGAGCACACCGACGCCGCCGGCCGCACGAGCCTTGCGGAGACCGGCGGCGGCGGCATCGAGCGCCTCGGCCCAGCTGGCCGGGTGCAGCTCGCCGTCCTCGCCGCGGACGAGCGGCGTCTTGATCCGGTCCGGGGCGCTCTGCCAGGCGAACGCGAAGCGGTCCTTGTCGGTGATCCACTCCTCGTTCACCACCGCGTCGTCGCCGGCGAGGCGACGCATCACGGTGCCGCGTCGGTGGTCGATCCGGATCGCGGAGCAGTTGGAGTCGTGCTCGGCCACCGACGGCGTGGACACCAGGTCGAACGGCCGCGAGCGGAACCGGTACGCGGCGCCGGTGAGCGCGCCGACCGGGCAGATCTGCACCGTGTTGCCGGAGAAGTAGGAACCGAACGGCCGGCCGGAGGTGTCCTCAGCCGCCGCGCCGACGGAGACCTCCGCGCCGGAGAAGCCGAGGATCTCGGTCGAGAAGGGCCCGATCTGCTGCCGGGCGCCGCGCTCCTGGAGCTCGATGAACGGGTCGCCGGCGATCTGCTCGGAGAACCGGGTGCAGCGCACGCAGGAGATGCAGCGTTCCCGGTCGAGCAGGATCTGGGTCGAGATCGCGATCGGCTTGGCGAAGGTCCGCTTGGCCTCGACGAACCGACTCGTCGAGCGACCGGCACTCATCGCCTGGTTCTGCAGCGGGCACTCGCCGCCCTTGTCGCAGACGGGGCAGTCGAGCGGGTGGTTGATCAGCAGGAACTCCATGTTTCCCCGCTGGGCCTTCTCGGCCACCGGGGAGGTGTGCTGCGTCTTGATCACCATGCCGGGCGAGACCTCGAGGGTGCAGGACGCTTGCGGCTTCGGCATCGTGCGCAGTTCGCCGTCGCGACCCGGGGTGGCGACCTCGACCAAGCACTGACGGCAGGCTCCCGCGGGCTCGAGCAACGGGTGGTCGCAGAACCTCGGGATCTCGATGCCGATCTCCTCGGCGGCCCGGATCGCGAGGGTGCCCTTCGACACCGAGGTCTCGATGCCGTCGATCGTCAGCGTGACGAGGTCCGTCGGCGCGACTTCAGCGGTCGGGCTCGCGCCCGACGTCGGCGTCGTGATGGTCATGCGCCCACCGTCCCGGCGCCGCTCACGGCGACCTCGTTCTCGCGCGAACGCGAGGTGTACTCGAACAGGGCCGCGGCGGCCGGGTCGAACGGGCAGCCGTGCCCGGTGATGTGCCGCTCGAACTCCGCCCGGAAGAACTGCAGGCCCGAGGTGATCGGTGAGGTCGCGCCGTCGCCGAGCGGACAGAACGCGCGGCCCAGGATGTTGTCGCAGGTGT
>Ga0066797_1000381_pt1 | contig 13609 bp, 11 predicted proteins | sample PersoiDNA2013193_FD_76335 | JGI IMG/M metagenome (GOLD analysis project Ga0066797, IMG submission 76335) | Permafrost soil microbial communities from the Arctic, to analyse light accelerated degradation of dissolved organic matter (DOM) -... | ecosystem: Environmental > Terrestrial > Soil >... | reverse complement strand
GCCGATGGGGCCGGGATCCTGCACCTGTCCAGCTTCGACTATGAAGTCTCCGCGAGAGCGGAGGTGGCGGCCGAGGTTGCAGAACCTGGCACTGTTCTCGTCTCGGGCCGTCTGCTGGCCGAGATCTCGCGTGCGCTACCGGCCAAGCCTGTCGACGTGGCACTCGAGGGAACAAAGGTCACGGTGACCTGTGGCGCCAGCCGGTTCACCTTGCTGACGATGCCAGTAGACGACTATCCGGCTCTGCCGCCGATGCCCGAAGTTTCCGGAACCGTGCGTGGAGACGAGTTCACCCTGGCAGTAGCTCAGGTGGGGATTGCTGCAAGCCGGGATGACACCCTCCCGCTGCTGACCGGGATCCGGATGGAGATCGAGGGCGAGAAGATGACCTTGCTCGCCACCGACCGGTACCGTTTGGCGCTGCGGGAACTGACCTGGAGCCCGACCTTCACGGACATCTCCGCGGTAGCTCTGATCCGAGCGCGGACGCTGTCCGACGTCGCGAAGTCGCTCGGCTCAGCCGGCCAGGTCAACATGGCGCTCTCTACCGGCGGCGGAGTCGACCTGATCGGCTTCGAGGCCGGCGGTCGGCACACGACGTCCCTCCTGGTGGATGGCGACTACCCCGCGGTTCGACGCCTGTTCCCTGACGAGAAGCCGATCCACGCTGTGGTGAACACTCAGGCGCTTGTGGACGCGGCGCGCCGCGTCTCGCTGGTCGCCGAGCGGAACACACCGATCCGACTTTCATTCACGGACGGCCAGGTCGTGCTCGAGGCGGGCCAGGGCGATGATGCCCAGGCATCCGAGGCGATCGAAGCCTTGCTCGTCGGCGAGGACATCTCGGTCGCGTTCAACCCCCAGTACCTGCTCGACGGCTTGGGTGCGCTCACCACCGATCTGGTCCGCTTGTCGTTCACACACCCAAATAAGCCGGTGGAGTTCACCGGTCAGCACACCTTTGAGGGTGACGACATCGACACCTATCGCTACCTGCTGGTTCCGATCCGTTTCGCGGCCTGAGCCGGTACTGCTCCACGGAGGTCACCATGCACATCGGCCTCATCGGCCTGGGTCGGATGGGCGCGAACATGCGCGAACGCCTGCGCCAGCACGACATCGAGGTCACCGGTTACGACCGGAATCCCGAGCTGACCGACGTGGCCTCGCTCGCTGACCTGGTGGCTGCCCTGCCGAGTGGCCGCCGAGTGGTTTGGGTGATGGTCCCCGCCGGTGAGATCACCCGATCTGTCGTGAGCGAGCTGGCCGGCCTGCTGACCGAGGGTGACATCGTGATCGAGGGCGGCAACTCCCACTTCGAGGAGGATAAGCGGCACGCGACCGAGCTCAAGAAGATCGGAATCGGCTACGTCGACTGCGGCGTGTCCGGCGGCGTCTGGGGCCTCGAGAACGGCTATGGCCTGATGGTCGGCGGCGAACCCGAGGTGGTCGAGCACCTCATGCCGGTCTTCGACGCGCTGCGTCCAGAAGGCCCGCGCGCGGAGGGTTTCGTGCACGCCGGCCCGGTCGGCGCCGGTCACTACGCGAAGATGGTGCACAACGGCATCGAGTACGGACTCATGCAGGCCTACGCCGAGGGCTACGAGCTGCTCGAGGCGAAGGACATCGTCACCGACGTACCCGGCATCTTGAAGGCGTGGAGCCGCGGAACGGTGGTTCGCTCCTGGTTGCTCGACCTGCTGGTAAAGGCTCTCGCGGAGGACCCCGAGCTCGCCGAGCTCGACGACTGGGTGGAGGACTCCGGCGAGGGACGGTGGACGGTGGACGAGGCGATCGACGCCGCCGTGCCGCTGCCGGTCATCTCCGCGGCTCTCTTCGCCCGGTTCTCTTCCCGTCAGGGTGCCTCACCGGCGATGAAGGTCGTCGCGGCGCTTCGCCAGCAGTTCGGGGGCCACCCGGTGCGGCCTACGGGGACTTCGGGCGCATAGCCGTCGCGGCCGTGCTGAGCCGAGATACCTGATGTACGTCGCCCACCTCTCGCTCACCGACTTCCGTTCCTACGAGCAAGTCGAGCTTCCGCTCGAGGCCGGGATCACCGCACTCGTCGGCCCGAACGGGCAGGGCAAGACGAACCTCGTCGAGGCGATCGGCTACAGCGCGACCTTCACCAGCCACCGGGTCCCGACGGACGCCGCGCTCGTGCGGGCCGGCGCCGACCGCGCCGTGGTGCGCACGAAGGTGGTGAGGGGTACCCGGCCGACCCTGATCGAGATCGAGATCAACCCCGGTCGCGCGAATCGTGCGCGGCTCAACCGCTCCCCAGTGCCACGGGCCCGCGACGTCGTCGGGATCGTGAGGACCGTCCTGTTCGCTCCGGAGGACGTCGCCCTGGTGAAGGGCGACCCCGACGGGCGCCGCCGCTTCCTCGACCAGCTCGTCGTCCTGTTGCGGCCGAGGATGGCGGGGGTGATCCAGGACTACGAGCGCGTGCTGCGCCAGCGGAACGCCCTGTTGAAGACGGCTGCAGCCGCCACGCGTCGCAGCCGCGGAACAGCGGACCTGCGGACGCTCGATGTCTGGGACGCGAAGCTCGCACAGACCGGCGCGCAGATCGTGGCGAGCCGGATGTCTCTCGTCGCCGGCCTGGGCCCACATGTGGCGGCCGCATACGACGAGGTGAGTGCGGGACAAGGTGACGCGGTCATCACCTACCGCTCGTCGATCGACCCGAGCCCGGCGGACGGGCCACCGACCGAGCGCTCACCCGCGCCGCGAGCGGAGCTCCTCGAGGCACAGCTGCTGGACGCGATCTCGCGACTCCGGCCGAAGGAGATCGAACGCGGCGTCTGCCTGGTCGGACCGCACCGGGACGACCTGCTGCTCGAGCTCGCCGGGCTGCCTGCGAAGGGGTACGCGAGCCACGGCGAGTCCTGGTCGTTCGCGCTCGCGCTGCGCCTCGCGTCGTATCGCCTCCTCACCGCCGGGGAGCCCGACCGGGAGCCCGACCGGGCTACTGCCGAGCACGCCCCGCCTGGAACCGAGGGCCCGGAGCACAACCCGGGAGCCGGCACATCGGACTGGGGCGAGGACGGTGAGCCGGTGCTGATCCTCGACGACGTGTTCGCGGAGCTCGACGTCCGACGCCGAGACCGGCTGGCCGCCCTCGTCGCGCCCGCCCGCCAGGTGATCGTGACGGCCGCCGTTGCGCAAGACGTGCCGGAGCAGCTCGACGGCGCGGAGTTCGACGTCATGGGCGGGCAGGTGCACCGTGTCAGCTGAGGACGACGACCCGGTCGTCGCGGAGGTGCCGGACGGCGGTTCGGCGGACGCCGTCGACGCCGCGCCGCTTGGCACGCCGGACCCGGACCCGGACGCGGTACCCGCCAGCTCACCGCACGACCTCGCCCGGGCGGCGCTCAACCGCGCGCAGGCTGCGGCCCGCGCGCGCGGGCTCCGACCTGGCCGCCCGGCACCGGGCCGCTCGGGCGCGCCGGGCTCGGCGAGCGGTGCGGCGGCCGGCTCAGGAGCGCACCCGAGTCGCCGGGACCCGGCGCCGATCGGCGACAGCCTGCACTCGCTGATGGCGGAGCGCGGCTGGACCGAGGAGGTGTCGGTGGGCGGCGTCGTCGGCCGCTGGCGCGAGGTGGTCGGCACCGAGATGGCGAACCATTGCACACCTGAGACCTTCGAGGACGGCGTGCTCGTGGTGCGCACCGACTCGACGTCGTGGGCCACCCAGGTGCGACTGCTGGTCCCGCAGCTGCTGGCCCGGCTCACCAAGGACGTCGGCCCGAACGTCGTGCGCGAGGTGAAGGTGCTCGGCCCGATCGGGCCCGGCTGGCGGCGCGGCTCGCGCAGTGTTCCGGGTCGGGGTCCGCGCGACACGTACGGCTGATCCACATCCGGCCCGCGGAGGCCGTTCCGGGCCGTCTGAACGGATAGACTGTGGGGGTCATGACGGGGGGTTCACACCCCGTCACTTCTGCGCCGTGGAGACCACTTTCCGAGCCGCTGCGACGCGTGCGAGCAACCGAGGAGATCCACCGCCTGTGGCAGACACGAGTCAGACCCCGGGTGGCACCCCCCAGTCCGACACCTACGACGCCAGCTCGATCACCGTCCTCGAGGGACTCGAGGCGGTCCGGAAGCGCCCCGGCATGTACGTCGGGTCGACGGGCGAGCGAGGGCTGCACCACCTGGTGTACGAGGTCGTCGACAACTCGGTCGATGAGGCGCTCGCCGGGCACTGCTCGTACATCGACGTGACCCTCCTCGCCGACGGCGGCGTCCGCGTCATCGACGACGGCCGCGGCATCCCGGTCGAGGAGCACCCGGTCGAGAAGCGCCCGACGGTCGAGCTCGTGCTCACCGTGCTGCACGCCGGCGGCAAGTTCGGCGGTACCGGCTACGCCGTCTCCGGAGGGCTGCACGGCGTCGGCGTGTCCGTCGTGAACGCCCTCTCGAGCCGGTTGGCGGTGGAGATCCACCGGGAGGGCTCGGTGTGGCGCCAGGAGTACGCCGACGGCGTCGCGCAGGGTCCGTTGACCCAGGACGAGAAGACGGACCGGACCGGGACGACGGTGACCTTCTGGGCCAGCGACCGGACCTTCGAGACCACCCAGTACGACTTCGAGACGCTTCGGTCGCGGCTCCAGCAGATGGCGTTCCTGAACAAGGGCTTGCGCATCACGCTGACCGACGAGCGACCCGAACACGTGGCCGGCAGCGAGGACGAGCTCGCGGGTTCCGCGCCGGAAGAGGCAGCCGCGAAGGCGCGGACCGTCTCGTACCGGTACGACGGCGGACTGGTCGACTACGTCCGGCACCTAAACTCGGCCAAGAAAGCGGACCTGATCCACCCGCAGATCATCAACGTCGAGGCGGAGGACACCGAGCGCCGCATCTCGTTGGAGATCGCGATGCAGTGGACCTCGGCGTACTCCGAGTCGGTTCACACCTACGCCAACACGATCGCCACCACCGAGGGCGGCACCCACGAGGAGGGCTTCCGCGCCGCGATGACCACGCTGGTCAACAAGTACGCGCGCGAGAAGGGCATCCTCAAGGAGAAGGACGAGAACCTCACCGGCGACGACGTGCGCGAGGGCCTGACCGCCGTTCTCTCGGTCAAGCTCGCCGAGCCGCAGTTCGAGGGCCAGACCAAGACGAAGCTCGGCAACACGGAGGCGAAGACCTTCGTCCAGAAGGTCGTCGGCGAGAAGCTCACCGACTGGCTCGACTCGCACCCGACCGAGGCGCGCGACGTCATCAGGAAGTCGATCCAGGCTTCGGCCGCCCGGATGGCGGCCCGCAAGGCGCGCGAGGCGACCCGGCGCAAGGGCCTGCTCGAGTCGGGCGGCATGCCCGGCAAGCTGCGCGACTGCCAGTCGAACAACCCAGCCGAGTGCGAGGTCTTCATCGTCGAGGGTGACTCCGCGGGTGGTTCCGCGGTACGCGGGCGCAACCCGCGGACCCAGGCGATCTTGCCGATCCGAGGCAAGATCCTCAACGTCGAGCGCGCGCGACTCGACCGCGCGCTCGCGAACAACGAGGTCCAGGCCCTGATCACGGCGTTCGGTACCGGCATCGGCGAGGACTTCGACCTGGACAAGCTGCGGTACCACAAGATCGTCCTGATGGCCGATGCCGACGTGGACGGCCAGCACATCCGGACCCTGCTGCTGACGCTGCTGTTCCGATACATGCGCCCGCTGGTCGAGCACGGCCACGTGTATCTCGCGCAGCCCCCGCTCTACCGGCTCAAGTGGTCCAACGCCGAGCACGAGTACGTGTACTCCGACCGGGAGCGGGACGCGATGATCGCACTCGGCCAGCAAGCGGGCCGGCGCCTGCCCAAGGAGAACGCGATCCAGCGCTACAAGGGCCTCGGCGAGATGGACTACTCCGAGCTGTGGGAGACCACGATGGCACCGGAGCACCGGACGTTGTTGCAGGTCACCCTGGACGACGCCGCGGCCGCCGACGAGACCTTCGCCATCCTGATGGGCGAGGACGTGGAATCTCGCCGGTCGTTCATCCAGCGCAATGCCAAGGACGTGAGGTTCCTGGACATCTAGGCCGCGGCGTCAGGCCGAGCGGCACAACGGACCAGGATCCGTGCGGCCACCTCCGGGGTGGCGGCGCAGCGGCGAAACGAGGGACAGCGTGACCGATCAGACACCGACCGATCAGACACCGACCGATCAGACACCGACCGAGCAGCGGCCGGGTGAGGTGGTGCACGGGCGGATCGACCCGGTCGACCTGCAGCTCGAGATGCAGCGGTCCTACCTGGACTACGCGATGAGCGTGATCGTGGGCCGGGCCCTGCCCGACGTCCGCGACGGCCTCAAGCCAGTGCACAACCGCGTGCTCTACGCGATGTACGACGGCGGCTACCGGCCGGACCGCGCGTTCTCCAAGTGCAGCCGCGTCGTCGGCGACGTGATGGGTAAGTACCACCCGCACGGTGACTCCGCGATCTACGACGCCCTCGTCCGCCTCGTCCAGGACTGGTCCCTGCGCTACCCGCTCGTAGCGGGCCAGGGCAACTTCGGCTCGCCGGGCAACGACCCGGCCGCCGCCCCGCGGTACACCGAGTGCCGGATGGCCCCGCTCGCGATGGAGATGGTGCGGGACATCGACGAGGACACCGTCGACTTCCGCGACAACTACGACGGACGCACCCAGGAGCCGACCGTGCTGCCGGCGCGCTTCCCGAACCTGCTGGTCAACGGCTCGGCCGGGATCGCCGTCGGCATGGCCACGAACATCCCGCCGCACAACCTGCGTGAGATCGCCGCGGGTGTGCGCTGGTACCTCGACCACCCGGAGGCGACCCGCGAGAAGCTGCTCGAGGCGCTGATCGAGCGGATCCCGGGCCCGGACTTCCCGACCGGGGCGCAGATCCTCGGCCGCCGCGGTATCGAGGACGCGTACCGGACCGGGCGTGGGTCGATCACGATGCGCGCCATCGTCGAGGTCGAGGAGATCCAGAACCGGATCTGCCTCGTCGTCACCGAGCTGCCGTACCAGGTGAACCCGGACAACCTCGCTCAGAAGATCGCCGACCTCGTCCGCGAGGGCAGGGTCGCCGGCATCGCCGACATCCGGGACGAGACCTCGGGCCGCACCGGCCAGCGCCTCGTCGTCGTGCTCAAGCGCGATGCCGTCGCCAAGGTAGTGCTGAACAACCTCTACAAGCACACCCAGCTGCAGGACACCTTCGGCGCGAACATGCTCGCCCTGGTCGACGGCGTGCCGCGCACCCTGAGCCTGGACGGCTTCGTGCACCACTGGGTGGCGCACCAGCTCGAGGTGGTCGTCCGGCGTACCAGGTTCCGGTTGCGCAAGGCCGAGGAGCAGGCGCACATCCTGACCGGGTACCTCAAGGCGCTCGAGGCGCTGGACGAGGTCATCGCGTTGATCCGGCGCTCCCCGACGGTTGACGAGGCGCGGGAAGGGCTGATCGCGCTGCTCGACGTGGACGAGGTCCAGGTGACCGCGATCCTCAACCTGCAGCTGCGCCGGCTCGCCGCTCTCGAACGCCAGAAGATCATCGACGATTTCGACAAGCTGCAGCGCGAGATCACGGACTACCAGGGAATCCTCGAGTCGCCCGGGCGCCAACGGGCGATCATCGGGACGGAGCTCGGCGACATCGTCGACAAGTACGGCGACGAGCGACGCACCACGATCCTGCCCTTCGACGGCGAGGTCTCGATGGAGGACCTCATCGCCCAGGAGGAGGTCGTCGTCACGATCACCCGTGGCGGCTACGCGAAGCGGACCCGGATCGACAACTACCGGCAACAGCGTCGCGGCGGCAAGGGCATCAAGGGCGCCCACCTCCGCGGCGACGATGTCGTCGAGCACTTCTTCGTCACGACGACGCACCACTGGCTGCTGTTCTTCACGAACCTCGGCCGGGTCTACCGGGCCAAGGCCTATGAGATCCCCGAGGGCGGCCGCGACGCGAAGGGCCAGCATGTCGCGAACCTGCTCGCGTTCCAGCCCGGCGAGCAGATCGCCCAGGTGCTCGACCTGCGCGACTACGAGCAGGCCGACTACCTCGTGCTCGCGACCCGACGCGGCCTGGTCAAGAAGACCCGGCTGACCGAGTTCGACTCCAACCGGACCGGCGGACTCATCGCGATCAACCTGCGCTCGGACGAGGACGAGCACCGGGACGAGCTGGTCGCCGCGCGTCTCGTGGACGAGGACGCCGAGCTCATGCTCGTCTCGACCAAGGGTCAGGCGCTGCGGTTCGTCTCGGACAAGGGGCACCTGCGACACATGGGCCGGGCCACTTCCGGCGTCGTCGGGATGAAGTTCCGTGCTGGCGACGAGCTGCTCGCGATGGACGTCGTCGGACCGGAGGCGCACCTGGTGACGGTGACCGACGGTGGCACGGCGAAGCGCTCGGACCTGCACAAGGTGAACAGCGCCGGCAACCTCGACTACCGGATCACCGGGCGGGGCGGCTTGGGCGTGCGGGTGGCGAAGCTGCCCGACGAACGGGGCACCCTGGTCGGCGCGGTGATCGCCGAGCCGCAGGATGAGGTGCTCGTCATCATGCAGGGCGGAAAGGTGGTCCGCGCCTCGGTCCTGGAGATCCCGGTGCACGGCCGTGACACGACCGGAGTGATCCTCGCCAAGCCGGACAGGGGCGACCGCATCATCGCCGTCGCGCGGAACACCGAACGTCATCTCGATGACGAACCAGGTACCGTGGGCGAGTCCACCGCGTCGGCCGGAGCCGGAGCGGTCGCCGAGCCTGGACCTGAGGGAGAGTCATGAGCGAGGAGACGCCTCAGCCGAGGTCGTACCCGCCGCAGGGTGCGGTGACCGGCACGAGCCCATTGGCAAGCGGTGCCCCGCCGGTTCGCGCCGAAGCGCCCGACGGCGGGACATCGGCCTTCCGGTCTGCGCTACTTGCGGTATCCGCCGCGGGGCCGCACAAGGGCGAGGACCAGCACCTGACGGGGGCCGGCCTGGCTGGTGGTTCACCGGCCGCCGGGCCTCGCCGGGTACGCCTGTCGGTCTCGAGGATCGATCCGTGGTCGGTCATGAAGCTTGGCTTCCTGCTCGCGATCGCGATCGGCATCATGACCGTCGTGAGCGCGGCGGTACTCTGGTTTGTGCTCGACGGCATGCATGTCTTCAGCTCGATCAACAAGACGGTGACCGAGGTCGTCGGCACCGAGAACTTCATCAACGTCCTCTCCTACGTGGAGTTCGGTCGCGTGATATCGCTCGCGACGCTCGTCGCGGTCATCAACGTCGTGCTGCTCACGGCCCTCAGCACGATCGGCGCATTCCTGTACAACATCGTGGCGGCGCTCGTCGGTGGAATTCACCTGACGTTGACCGATGAGTGAGTTGGGCACCCGGGGTGCCGCTGGGGTAGTCTCATCCGGCGCTTGGGATTCATCCCGGCGTTCCGGGCCTATAGCTCAGACGGTTAGAGCGCTTCCCTGATAAGGAAGAGGTCACAGGTTCAAGTCCTGTTAGGCCCACTCCTCGAAATCCGTGAAGGGGAGGACACATGAAGAAGCTGCTGCTCCTGCTGGCCGTCGCCGGTGCCGGCTATGTCGTCTGGCGCCAGCTCGCCGAGGATCGCGATGAGCGCGACCTCTGGGCAGAGGTCACCGACTCCTTCGAGTGAGGACGCACCCGGACCGCTGACCTCGAGTCAGTACCTCGGGGCCATGGCGCAATTGGTAGCGCACCTGCTTTGCAAGCAGGGGGTTAGGGGTTCGAGTCCCCTTGGCTCCACCAACGCCTGACCGGACGGGCTAGGCCTCGGTCGACCTCGCTGCCTCCGCTGCGGCCGCTGCGGCCTTGTTCGCCGCCCTGGTCACCGCCGCCTTCTTCGCCGCCGCGCTGCGCGCCGCCGACGCCGCAGCGTCAGTCACCGCCCTCGCCGCGCGCTTCGGAGCGGCAGCGGTCTCGGCCATCGGGCCAGCCACCTTGGTGGCCGCCTTGCGGGCCGCGCCGGAAGCGCGCTCGACCGCATCGACCGCGGCGCGACCGCGCTCGGCCGCCTTGTGGGTGGCCTCGCGGACGTCTTTGGTCACTCGCTCGGAAACCTCTGAGACCCTGGCGACCGCGACTCCGGCGGCCTCCGCGGCCTCGCTCGCCGCATCGCCCATCTCCTTGCGAGCCCCGTGAGCGCGGGCGCGGAGCGAATCGTGGTCGCCGCCCGTGCCGCTTGCCTGCCAGGGCTCCTCTGCCCAGGGGTCCGTCGTCGGTTGGGTGCGGCGCCAGGCCACGACGGCCGCTCCGATAGCGGCGCCGATCGCGAAGAGCCAGCAGGCCCGTCGGCAGCGGTGCCGCGAGCGCGTCGGCGCCGGTTCGGTGACCGCGGCAGCCTTGGTGGCCTGGGCGGCCGCGGCCGCCGCCACGGCCGCCGCGACGACCCTGGGCAGGATCGTGTCCACCAGCGCGCTGTGCGCGCTGTCGATGAGCGGCACGACCCGCTCCGCGGCGCGCTCCACCTTCGGCGCGGCGGCGGTCACGCCCTGCTTCATCGCGTGCTCGACCCTGGGCGCCGCCCAGTCGATCGCGGCCTCAACACGGGGGCCGGCCCAGTCCTTCGCGTGCGCTGCGGCCTCGCGGGCGTGCCCAGCGAACTCGCCAGCGGTGCGCGAGGCGTGACCGCCGGCATCGCTGATCGCCGCCGCGAGATCCCCGGCCTGGTCCTTGAGCCGCTCGGCACCGAGGTGCTCGTTCGCGGAACAACGCCGACACTTGAACATGTCATCTCCCTCAGACAAACAACACAGCCTTCTCCCATCGTGCCACCTCATCGGTCACCGCGCCGGGTGTGGTCCCGTGCGAGGATGGTTGCCATGTACGCGACCTTGCGCACCACTGCTGGTGACATCCGACTCGAGCTGTTCCCGAACCAGGCCCCGAAGACGGTGGCGAACTTCACCGGGCTCGCCACCGGCGCGCGCGCGTGGAAGGACCCGCGCACCGGCGCAGAGCGGACCGATCCGCTGTATTCCGGCGTGATCTTCCACCGGGTGATCTCGGGGTTCATGATCCAGGGCGGCGACCCCCTCGGCACCGGGACCGGTGGGCCCGGCTACAACTTCGACGACGAGATCCACCCCGAGCTGTCATTCAACGAGCCCTACCTGCTCGCGATGGCGAACGCCGGTCTCCGCCGGGACCCGATCACGGGCAAGTCGGCCGGCACGAACGGCTCGCAGTTCTTCATCACGCTGGTACCCACCGGGTGGCTGACCGGCAAGCACACGATCTTCGGCAAGGTCGCCGACGCCGAGAGCAAGGCCATCGTCGACGCGATCGACAGCGCGGCGACCGGCCCGATGGACCGGCCGCAGACGGACATCAAGATCACCTCGGTCACGATCGAGGAATGACGCGCCGTCCGACGTCCGGCGAGGTGTCCGATGACTGATCAGTACCAGGGCGGCTCGCCGACGCCGGTCTGCCCGCGGCACCCGCAGCGGGTGTCGTATGTGCGCTGCCAGCGGTGCGGACGACCGACGTGTCCCGACTGCCAGCGGCCGGCGCCGGTGGGGATTCAGTGCGTCGATTGCGTCGCCGAGGCGCAGCGCGCGATCCGCCCGCCCCGGACGCCGTGGGGCACCCAGGTCCGCCACGGGCGGCCGGTCGTCACGATCACGCTCATCGTCATCTGCGTCGTGAGCTATGTGCTCCAGCTCGCCACCGGTGGCGCGTGGACCGACCAGTGGATCTTCTCCCCCGCAATCGGCCGGATCGAGCCGTGGCGCTTCCTCACGGCCGGTTTCCTGCACTCCGAAGGCATGATCCTGCACCTGCTCTTCAACATGTACGCGTTGTGGATCGTCGGGCCATTCCTCGAGCAGATGCTCGACCGGTGGCGCTACACCGCGCTCTACCTGCTCTCCGCGATCGCCGGGTCGGTCGGCGTCCTGCTGGTCGCGAACCCGGCGTCGCCGATCTCATGGAACGGCGGTGTTGTCGGCGCCTCAGGTGCGGTGTTCGGGCTGTTCGGCGCGATCCTGGTGGTGCTGCGCCGGCTCGGCCGCGACGCGAGGCAGATCGTCTTCGTGATCGTGTTGAACGTCGTCATCGGCTTCACCGTGCCCGGGATCGCGTGGCAGGCGCACTTCGGGGGACTCGTGGTCGGTGCGGTGCTTGCGCTCATCTACGTGCACGCGCCGGTGGATCGGCAGCACATCATCGCCATCGTCGCGACGGCCGGGGTCTCGGTGGCGCTCGTGGTGCTCGCCCTGCTCAAGTACGCCTCGGCGTGACCGATCCCCGGGTGTGATCACCTCAGGGGAACTACACGGATGTAACTATCCACAGGTTATTCCACCGCTGGGGATAACGGGTGCCGGGTGTGTTTGGCTACCGCCAGCGCGTGGTCAGTCCGAAGCCGCCGAGGATGAGACCGAAGCCGATCAACAGGTTCGCGTTCCCGATGCCCGGGATCGGCCAATCGGTCCCGGTCCAGTAGGTGACGACGATCCAGAACAGACCGAGCACCATGAGGCCCAGCATCGTCGGCACGAACCAAGGCGCGTTGGGCTTGGGCGCCCCCGATGCGGGCGGCGGGGTGTATGCGGGCTTCTTGCGCGACCTGGACTCGGGCACTGCGGACCACTCCTGTGTTCATGCGCGGGGGCTCGGCTCGGCGTCCCGGAGCGCGTCGCCGCGACCCGGCACCACGGAACAGCCGTGGCATGATCTAGCGTAGTGGTGCAGTCTCCCTGTCTGAGCAATCGCGTTTCGGCCGGGTGGTGAACGACGTGCCGAACGTGCGATGGCCGGGCCGGAGGAGGGCGAGGTGGACGAGCCGAACGTGCCGGATGAGCGTGACGTGTCGGACCCGCTGCACGAGCCCGACGCCCAGGGCGCCCCATCCGAGCCGCACCACCGGAAGGCGGGGCGCCGCGGCAGCGTCGCCGTCGGCGTCGTCCTTGCCTTCGCTGGGGTGCTCTTCACCGCCAACGCGCACTTGGCGCGGACAACGGACGTACGCGCTCCGCAGGACCTCGCCGGCCTCGTCGAGCGCGAGACGAAGCGGGTCGACCAATTGTCGGCCCAGGTGGATGCGCTGCGGGTCCGGGTCGGGGTCCTCACGGATGAGCAGAACACGACCGGTCCGGTAGCCGATCCCGAGCAGCAGGCGCAGACCGAGTTCGCAGCCGGACTCGTCGCCGCCGAGGGCCCGGGAATCACCGTTCAGCTCACCGACGCCGTGTCGTCCGTGGGACGTCCAGCGAACGCGCGTCCTGATGACCTCCTGGTGCACCAGCAAGACGTGCAGGCGGTGGTCGACGCACTGTGGGCCGGCGGCGGCGAGGCGATGTCGATCCAAGGCCAGCGCGTGATCGCGACGAGCGCCGTGCGCTGCGTCGGGAACGTGCTGCAGCTCCAGGGACGCACCTACTCTCCCCCGTACGTCATCAAGGCGATCGGTGACCCGAGCTCGTTAGCGCAGGCACTCGCGGACTCCCCGGAGATCCAGGTCTACCTGCGGTACGTCAGCAGCGTTGGCCTTGGCTGGTCCGTGACCAGGGAGAACAGCGTTTCGATCCAGGCTGGAGTCGACCTCGAGCTGCAATACGCGCACGTGCCGGCCGGCGTCGAGGCGATCCCGGGACCGGCCAACGGCGAGGAG
>Ga0066797_1000380_pt1 | contig 13613 bp, 13 predicted proteins | sample PersoiDNA2013193_FD_76335 | JGI IMG/M metagenome (GOLD analysis project Ga0066797, IMG submission 76335) | Permafrost soil microbial communities from the Arctic, to analyse light accelerated degradation of dissolved organic matter (DOM) -... | ecosystem: Environmental > Terrestrial > Soil >... | reverse complement strand
TGCGTAGGCTTTCGTTGCGAATGGGCGAGCAGTCGCCGTGGCACTCGACGAGGAGTTGACATGGGCTTTCTGGACAAGGCGAAGGCAGCGGCGAGCGACCTGGCGGCGAAGGCCGACTCGGCCCTGAACAGCTCCGGCACGGGCGGCCCCAAGCCGCCGGGTGCGGGCGACGTCGACAAGTACTTCCACGACCTGGGCGTGCTGACCTACCTCGAGGCGAGCGGTCGGGCAGCCGACGCCGCCGAGCGCGACCGCGTGATGACCGCGCTGCAGGAGCTGGACTCGAGCGGGGCGATCCGCTCCTTCGGGCTGCACACCGCACCGCCGCCGGCGCCCGGGATGGCCGGTGCCGTACCGCCGCCGCCCATGCCGGGCGTGGGTGGCGCCACCCCGCCGCCGCCGTACGGTGCCGCGCCGGCACCCGAGGCCCCTCCGGCTCCCGCGGCTCCTCCGGTGGCCGCACCCCCACCGCCGTCCTGGATGACCAAGAGCGACGACGCGGGCGCCTGATCAGCCACTGGCCCGACGAATGGTCGGGATCTGCGCGCTCCTCGCGCGGATCCCGACCATTCCTGCGCTGCACCAAGCCCTCGGCGTCGTCGGACTGACCACGCCGAACGTCGATCTGCGCCGGGTGGGGCACAGTCAGCCCTGACCGCTCCCGACGGCGCCCGCCGTCCCGGGACACACCTCGGCGGGGCTCGCGCCCGTCGCCGGCTCCGCCATTGTCGTGTCGAGCCCGACGTACACGCCGGCGACCTTCTCCGTGGTGTGCACGCACAGGTCTTCGCCGAACTGCGTGATAGTGAGGCGGACCCCCGAGCTCGCCACGCCCTCGCCGGCCGACGTGAGCAGCTCGCCAGGTTCCAGCACCCGGCTCTCGGCACCGGCGTCGAAGAGCGCCCCCACGGCCGCTCGCCACTCGGCGACCCGCATCACCTGCGGGAGGTTGTCGGCGATCCCCGGCACCGACTGACGCTCGGCATTGCGGATCGCCGACGCGATCATCACGCCCCCGACACCGAGCGTCAGGACGACACGGACGAGCACCGAGACCACGGTGTTCCGGCGGCGACGCGAGACGACGCGGCGATACACCTCGCCGCTGCTCGGCGCCGCCTCCTGCGTGACTGCATCCGACATGACGCAGGCCCTCCTCCGTCGATCACTGTCCGCCGCGACCGGTCGGCACGACTACGGGCGGACGGCCCCAGTGTGATGCGCCGGCGACGGAGCCGGCGGTCGAACCGGCGACCGATCAAGGGGGGCTAGGGCCGCCGGGCTCGGGCCGCCGTCGCAAGGTACGCAGCGCCGCCGACCAGGGCCACTGCCCCGCCGACGAGGCCCCAGCTGCCGGGGTTGTCCGGCACGGCGATCGCCGCCACGCCCAGGTAGCAGAGGCAGGCCGCAACCAGGAACGCCAGCAGGGTCGACCCTCCCTTCCGAGTGGCGGCGAGCACCGCGATCAGCCAGAGGTTGCACAGGTGCTCGACGATGCTCGCCCAGCCGTAGCTCAGCGCCACAGGGTCAGCGGCTGCCACCTGCGCCTGCCACGCCTGCCAGACGCCGGGGGCGAACGCGACACCGACGACGATCGCCATGGCCCCGAGGGGTCGATCGATCGGCCCTCGCCAGAACGGCGTCAGCAGTCGTCGCGGCTCGGGATAGGCGACGAGGAGCAGGAGGAGCGTGGCATAGGCGACGAGGACCTCCGGGTCGAACAGCACGTGCGCCACCACGTCGACGACGAGTGCCAGTGCCAGGAACTGGGCCAGCAGCGGCTGAGCGAGCGGGCGCCACGCGAGCGCGAGAAGGATGACGGCGATCGCCACGTCGACAACGGCGGACAGCGCGAAGGTCCACCGCTGGGTATCCGGTTGCGCGGCCTGTGCCCATGCCGAGACGAGCGGTGACAGAGGCGGGAGCGCGGTCACCACGGAGGAGGGGATCCACGGCGCCGCCAACAGAAGACCGCCGGGCAGGTACGCGATGCCGATCAGCGCGGCGAGCACCCGGAACACCGTCACGCGCCACGGCCGGGCGCGGACCTCCTCATGGGCCACTGAACCTCCCTTACTGGGCACCTCGTCTCACTGGCCGCGAGGGACTCCGACCTGGGGACAGTGTCGTCCTCACCCCGGTCGGGCATCGGCGAGCCGGCCGCATCCAGATACCACTGCACGAGCGGCGCTCCCGGTTCACCAGCCAGACGCCGCATTGCCGAACGCCGCAGGCGCACCGGAAGCAAGCTCACCCAGCTGTCCCGGCGCAGCCCCGGGATGCCCTCGGGCACGCGCAGATGGTCACGACGCGCGCCCTTGTCCTGCGAGGTGAACCGGGCGACGGTGCTCGTGCGGCCGTCGACCGAGAGCACCAGGACGGGACGATCCTTGCTCGCCGTGCCGTCCTCGAAGGGCACGCGCGCGAACCAGATCTCCCCTGTCCGCGGTCTGACCCTCCGACGGCGGGCAATCGCTCGGAGGACGAGGACGACGACGAGCGCCGCCGCCGGCCACCGCAGGTCATCGCCCACTGCCGCCCCGAGCAGGGTGTCGAACTCGAGCCGGTCCTCGGGAACCACTCTCAACTCCCCCGCTCGGACGACCGCGACCCTGCCGAGACTACGGCCGCTCGGTGGGCGGGGTGTGCCGGAACGGTGCGCCGGGAGGTCGGGCCGTGGCGCGCGCGTTCGCTGACCGACGAGCCAGCGGTGCGGCGCGCCTCCTGTACCGAGCATCTGAGGGCGTAGCCCGCGCCGGGGGCGCTCCGGTCAGCCAGCGGTGCGCAGTGTGCGACGGACCCGCACCACCTGCACGGTGATGATCGCGAACACGACGGCCACCAGTGCGAACAAGAACCTGACCAGCACTTCTCCGGTGCCATCGAGAGGGCGAGCCGGGGCAGGAACGTACGGTGACACGGCCTCGGTCACCTCGACCTGCACCTGGCTGGTCACGGGAGCCCCCTGGACGTCGGCGTAGTACTTGGCCGTCACGGTGACGTTGCCGATCTCCGAGGCCACGTAGCTGACCTCTGCGACACCGTCCGCACCCGTCAGCACCTTGCCCACAAGGATCTGGTTGTCGTCGCCGGCGAACATCGGGGTGCTCGCGTAGAAGTACACCGACCCGTCGGCAACGGCCTGACCGGCGGAGGTGACAGTCGCCGTGAGGTCTACCTCCGGGCCGACCGACGCTGCCGTCGCGACGATCTCCGCAGGGTCCGTGACCGTCTCTGCGAGCGCCGGCTGCGCGCGCCCGACACCGATCCCCAACAGCCCGATCAGCACCAGGCTGCCTGCCACCACGGCCGCCTTGTGCCCTCGGGGCGCCGGCTCGGTTGCGGCGTGTCGTTGCACTGTCGACCCGTCATCAGCCGCGACCTCCTGGATCTCGTCGATGGCGAGCATCGGGACGACCCGGAAGAGCAGCATGAGCAGCAGCGGGATGGCCGCGACCCCTGCCGCCGTGATGGCGATCGACACCCAGGTGAAGTGGAAGTAGTCGTCGAAGGACATGGTCAGCCGGTCGTAGCCCGCAGCCTCGACCACCATGATCAAGCGCTTGATCCACATGGCGATCACGACCAGCACCGACGCGACGACCATGCCTGAGATGGTGCGGGTTCTCGGCACGGAGACCAGCAGGATCGGAACGATCGTCCCGGCGACGAGGAAGAGCCAGAACCACACAGCCGCATGACCCAAGATCATCTCGTGCACGATCTCGACCGGTCCCTGCTCCCCGACGTACGCGCCGGGCAGGAGGTCGGCGAAGGTCAGGTACGTGTACAGGGCGCCGAGCGTGGCCATGATGTAGCCGAGGCGGACGAAGTGCTTGGCATGGATCAGGGCCTCGAGGTGGTATCCCCTGCGGAATCCGGCGACGACCAGGATCGCCAGGGCCACACCCGAATACAGTGCCGCAATGACGAAGTAGGGCGCCCAGATGCTCTCGTGCCAACCGGGTCGACTCACCAGGGTGAATGCCCACGCCAGCACGGAGTGGACGGACACGGCCAACGGGATGATGAGGATCGCCATGGCCACGATCGCCCGGTGCAGCACGCCTCGCTGACCCGCCGAGCCCGTCCACCCCTGCGACACGAGCCGGTAGAGCCGACGCCGGAAGCGGCCGAGCTCGTCAGGGTGCGTGCCGAGCAGGATGGCGGCATCCGGGACGAGGGGCAGGGCGAAGAACACCAGCGTGGCGATCGCGTAGGTGACGATGGCGATGAAGTCCCAGAACACCGGCGATGCCGGGTTGGCCAGCGTGATCATCCCCAGGATGCGGTCCGGTCGACCCAGGTGCGGGATCACGAAGGCCGCCCCGATGAGCACGGTGACGAGCGCCATTCCCTCGGCCAGGCGCGCCAGCGGAGAGCGCCAGGACGCACCGGTGAGCAGAAGGATCGCCGAGACCACGGCGCCCCCGTAGGAGAACCCGATGAAGGTCACGACGTTGGCGATGTCGACCGCCCAGAAGGACGAGTCGGCGAAGCCCGCCACTCCCATCCCCTGCTGAAGCTGCACGATCCAGGCGAAGACGCCGAACCCCACGATGATCGACAGAAGTGCGACCGCGACCCAGAACTTCGCGCCTGCTCCGCGCAGTGAGCGCAGAGCACTGTCGATGACAGTCGGCTCTCGTGTGGACTTGCTCATGACACACCCTCCAAGGGTCCGCCGATCGGCTGGCCATCTCCCGGGATGTAGAAGGTGCGGGGGCTGGTACCCAGTTCTTCCTTGAAACGGACTGCGTTGCCCTCTCTCAGGAATGCCGAGAGCCGCACCGTCGTCTGGCCGTTGACCGCGACATCGGTGACCAGGTCCCCGATGTAGTGCACGCCGTTGGGGCACGCATCGACGCAGGCAGGAAGCTCCTTCGCATACGGCATGCGATCAGCGCACAGGACGCACTTGCCGACAGTGCCGATCTGGTTCGACGGGAACTCGGGGGTGTTCGGAGACCCAGCCGGCATCCGGTTCGTCGGCGCAGGTTCACTCCAGTTGAAGTACCTGGCGTCGTAGGGGCAGGCGGCCATGCAGATGCGGGATCCGATGCACGTCTCCTGGTCGACGAGCACCACGCCCTGCGGATTCGTGAACGTGGCACTGACCGGGCACACGGCCTGGCACGGCGGGTTCTCGCACATCTGGCAGGGCACCGGCATGTAGTGCTCCCCGCCGTCCTCGTCCGGCCAGGACAGGACGCGCATCCAGGTCTGCTCGGGCGGGAGTCCGTGCCGGATCTGGCAGGAGCTCACGCACTTGCGCTCGCCGGTGCACCTGCGCAGGTCGACGACCCGGCACCACTGGTGCTCCCGGCTCGGATCCATGATCGCCTCGGTTGCAGCAGCCTCGTCGCGGTAGGCGATCAGGCCGATGGAGCCGCCGACGGAAGCCACGCCCACCGCACCAAGGGTGAGGAGCAGGTTGCGCCGGGACAGGTTGCCCCGGTCGACGGCACTGTCGGTCGGGGTGAGGCCCAGGTCGGCCCGTGGACCGATCGCCAGACCCTCGCTCGGCGTCCGCTTGTGGATCTGCATCACGCACACTCCAGAGATGAGAATCGGTTCCGCCTTCGCCGGCCCTGAGGTCGGGGGACACGGTGGACGGCCGGGCTGTTGGCGGGGGCCGGCCGGCCCCCGCCAACGAGTGGGCGCTACTCGGTGACGGTGATCGTCGCCCGCATGCTCTCCATGCCGGGCGCAGAGTCGGTCAGCTCGAAGGTGCCCGCCTGCGTGGGGATGATGGACAGGCTCGTGGTGACACCGGCCTCGACATCCGCCGGCTTGGCCAGGCCGCCGGTGTTCCAGCCCCCGGTTCCGGTGACCTGCTTCAGGACCGCGGTCTTCAGGAAGTCCGCCATCTCGTAGACGTGCATCGTGGTGCCCGCATTGACGAACGTGATCGTGGCGGGAACGCCGACCTTGAGCACGGTGTCCGACGGCTCGAAGAAGTGCGCTTCCTCGGTGTCACCCATCGTGATCGTCACGGCAATGGCAGTGGCGTCCCAGGTGGGGATGGCCGCAGCGAGCATGTCGGCCGCTCCCTCTGGCACGCCGACGGTGCTCACGTCCTCGATCACAGGCTGCGGCGTCGTGGGGACGTCACCGGAGACGTTGGCCGTGCCGGTCATGCCGTCGACGGGCGTGCCGTCCGCGGCGAGGCCGGTCAGGTCGTACGTGCCGGGCATCACGGGAACGACGAACAGCTCGATGGTCTGTCCGGCCTTGACGTAGACGTCCTTGAAGAGGATGAGCTTGATCTCGGCACCGGACTCGGTCTTGCGAACCGCAGAGGCGCGGAAGAAGTCCTGCATCCCGATGCCCAGGTCGACCGAGTCGGTATTGGTGATCGAGATCTGATATGGCTGGCCCGCCACCAGGTCGAGGCTGCTCGGGTTGATGACCCCGCCACCGAGGACGATCTCGGGCTTCTCGGCAAGGTCCCAGTTCGCGGCCTCCTTGAAGTCGCCCGCATTGGCGACCCACTCGTCGGCGCCGAGTGCCGACACTGCCGCCGGCGCTGCCGCGGCTGACGCCCCCGTGTCACCGTCTTCCGCGGCGGACGACGCTCCGCTGCTACAGCCGCTGAGCACCATGAGTGCGGCCGATGCCAATGCGATGACGCCGACGGCGCCACCCTTCGTCTTGCTCGGCATGATCGCCACAGCATCCTCCATCACTCGGTTGCCCAGAGACGTTCGGAACGTCCCGTGACCAGATCGCACGCAATGGCGAAGCGCCTGCCGCGACTCCGATCCGTTTCGATTCTCGTCACGGGTTCGGCACCGCACATCGGCGCTTTCCACAGAGCCGCTCGGCGATTCAACCGATCACACGATCGGTGAAATCACCTAGCCGCGGTGACCACCGGGGCGACCGCGTGCGTGCATCCGGCAAACGGTCCACGGCCCCGGGCCCGTGGCACGGTGCCCAGGCGCGCAGGGGCGTACCGTCAGAGGGCACCGAACGTCGACGCACGCTGCGGAGAACCGCGCGAGATGGGTGGCAGGTGAACACAGTCATGGCGCGTGACGACCAGGTAGCGGTGCTGATCGTCGACGACCACCCGCTCTTCCGGGCCGGGATCCGCGACCGGATCCAGACCGCTGACGCCTCCATCGTGGTGGTCGGCGAGGCGGGGAGCGGTCAGGAAGCTTGCGACCAGGTCCGAGCGCTGCGGCCGGCGGTCGTGCTGATGGACATCGCCATGCCGGGCATGAACGGGATCGAGGCGACTCGGATGATCGCCGGATCATGGCCAGAGGTCGCCGTGATCGTCCTGTCCGTCTACGACGACGACCAGTACGTGCAGGCGGCACTGACGGCCGGCGCCAGCGGCTACCTGCTCAAGACCGTCGAGGCGGCCGAGCTGCGGGAGTCGATCGTCCGGGTGGCCCGAGGCGGATCCGCGCTGTCACCCTCCGTCATGCGGACGGTGCTGGGGCACATGTCTGGGGCCCAGCCGCAGGCGCTCAGGCTCAGCGAGCGCGAACGGCAGGTGCTGGAGATGGCCGCTCAGGGCAGCACCAACAAGATCATCGCCAAGGATCTCCTGCTCAGCACCCGCACGGTCGAGGCGCACATGCGCAACATCTTCAGCAAGCTGGGCGTCACCTCCCGGACCGAGGCGGTCACTCTGGCTCTGCGAATGCACTCGATCCGACTCCCCGATGTCTCGTAGCACTCCGCCCCCACCGCGGCGCCGGCGAACCTCCAGGGCTGTCGGCTGGCTCGGGCGGCTGGAGATACCTGTACGAGATCCCCGGTTCTGGGTGATCCAGATGCTCGTGCTGGGCATCGACACCACGCACCTGCTCCTCGAGCGTGAACCGCTGCTGATGGCCGAGTCCCAGTTCTACCTGCTGTCGGTCTCGATCCTCCTGGCGCCGGTGGTGTACGCCGGTGTGAGCTTCGGGGTGAGGGGAGCCCTGCCGACGACGATCTGGGCCCTGGTGCTGTCGGCACCGGAGATCTACGGACACAGCGCTGAGACCCGGATCGGGATCTTGGTCCAGTTCGCCATCGTGCTCATGATCGCGTTCATCATCGGTCTGCGCGCGGACCGGGAGCGGGCAGCGGCCAAGGCAACGGAACGGGCCAATGCGAGGCTGTCCCGACTCAATGCGATCGCGTCAGCAGTGGCCCACTCCCTCGACCTCGACGAGGTGCTGCGCGAGACGTTGCGGGCCAAGATCGACCGCACAACCCGTCAGGTCGCGTGGATCCAGCTGCTGCCGGGACGAGACTCGCCGGGCGTGACAGTGATTGATGCGAGCCAGGTCGAGGTGCCCACAGAGCTGGACCAGGTTCAGCGCGGACTCACCGTTGCAGCGTGCATCGGCGGCCAAGCGCAGCGGGAATCCGGTTCGGGAGGTGCCGCCTGCAGTGCCGTCGCCCCGTTGACCTCTGACGGGGACGTCGTCGGGGCCGTGGGCGTGACGTACCTGGACGAGGCGATCCCACCCGACGAGTACCGCGTGCTGGAGGCAATGGGCAACCAGCTGGGCACGGCGCTGAGCAACATCCGCCACCACGCAAGCACGCGGGATGGGCTTGCGGCTCTGTCGATCGCCAACGAGAACCTCGAGATCTACATCGAGCTCGCCACCGAGGCGCAGGAGGAAGAGCGGAAGCGCCTGTCGCGCGAGCTGCATGACGACACCATGCAGTCGCTCGTCCTGACGCTGGCACAGATCGACACGGCAACGGCCGCGGAGCTCCCCGACGACGCGCGTGCTCGTCTTGCCGCGGCACAGGGGATCCTCACCGAGACCCTGGACAACGTCCGTCGGTACTGCCGGGACCTGCGCCCCTCGCTGATCGACGACCTCGGGTTGGTCGACGCCATCGACTGGCTCGTCGGGGATCTCCGGGCGCGGGCAGGCCCGACCGTCGATCTGGTCGTCCATGGCGCCCGCAGCCGCCTCAGCAACCGGGACGAGCTCCTGATCTTCCGCATCGTGCAGGAGGCCCTGCACAACGTGGAACGCCACGCCCATGCGTCTCAGGTCCAGGTCACGATCCACTTCGGCGACGGCCAGCTCGCTGTCGAGGTCGCGGACAACGGCCGGGGCTCAGTTCCGGCCAGCCGGGCCGGTCAGAAGAAGGTGGACTACGGGCTGGGACTGCGCGGCATGCAGGAGCGGACCAAGCTGCTCAGGGGAGCACTGGTTATCGACAGCAAGCGCGGACAAGGAACCAGGGTCCGGCTCTCCGTCCCCATCGCGGCCAGTCACCTGAGTGCGCATGGCGGCCAGTCCGAGGCGCGCCGGCCAGCGGAATCGAGCGGGGAGATGGCTCCGACGCCTGGTTGACCCGCACTAGCTCTCGCGGGTCGGGCCCTGGGCCGTTGCGTGCCGGCCGCCGATGTACCCGAAGGTCATGGCGGGACCGATGGTGGAGCCCGGACCGGGGTACGTGTCGCCCATCACGGAGGCCGAGGTGTTGCCGGCCGCGTAGAGCCCCTCGATCACCGATCCGTCCTCACGCAGCACGCGGGCATGCTCGTCCGCTTCAGGCGATTCAGTTGTGTGTGGGGAGAGTGGTGCGTCAGTGGCGCCGGTTCGGGGTCAAAGACTTGCGCAGGTCGAAGTTGAGCTGGGAGATCGTCTCGAGCGGGACCCCGGCCGGGCACACGGCGGCGCACTCACCGATGTTGGTACATCCGCCGAACCCCTCGGCATCCTGCTGGTTGAGCATGGACACCACGCGCGCCGCGCGTTCGGGCTGCCCCTGCGGGAGCGCGCCCAGGTGGGTGATCTTCGCCGCCGTGAACAGCATTGCCGAGGCGTTCGGGCATGCTGCCACGCACGCTCCGCACCCGATGCAGGCCGCCGCCTCGAACGCGCGGTCGGCATCTTCTTTGGGTACGGGTGTGGCGTGCGCCTCGGGTGCGGAACCGGTGTTGATGCTGACGAAACCACCTGCCGCGATGATCCGGTCGAAGGCGCCGCGGTTGACGACCAGGTCCTTGATCACTGGGAACGGATCGGCGCGCCAGGGCTCGACGGTGATCGTGTCGCCGTCGGCGAACGAGCGCATGTGCAGCTGGCAGGTGGTCGTGCGTTCGGGCCCGTGGGCGACCCCGTCGATCATCACCCCGCACGACCCGCAGATCCCTTCGCGGCAGTCGTGGTCGAACGCAACGGATTCCTCACCCTGGGCGGTGAGGTCTTCGTTGAGCACGTCAAGCATCTCCAGGAACGACATGTCCGTCGAGACACCCTCACGCTGATAGGCGACGAGGCGCCCGGGGTTCTCGGCGTTCTTCTGGCGCCAGATCTTCAGTGTGATTCTCACTTGTAGCTCCGTTGCTTCAGCTCGACGTCGTCGTACTGCAGGGCTTCCTTGCGCAGCACGGGCGGGCTGCCTTGCCCGGTCCACTGCCACGCGGCGACGTAGGCGAAGTCTTCGTCATTGCGTAGCGCCTCGCCGTCCTCGGTCTGGCTCTCGGCGCGAAAGTGCCCCCCACAGGACTCCCGGCGCTGCAGGGCGTCGATGCACATCAGCTCCCCGAGCTCCAGGAAGTCAGCAACCCGTCCGGCCTTCTCCAGTGCCTGGTTGAGCTCCTCAGCCCCGCCGAGCACCCGCACGTCGGCCCAGAACTCCCGCCGTAGCTCGCGGATCTTCTCAATGCCCTGCAACAGGCCCTCGTGTGTGCGTTCCATGCCGCAGTGCTCCCACATGATCTGCCCGAGCTCTTTGTGGAAGGAGTCGACCGATCGTGAGCCGTGCGTGTCGAGCAGCGTCTGGATCCGGTCCCGCACGCTCGTGACGGCGTCGACCACGACCGGGTGGTCCGTGTCGATCTGGTCGAACGGTCCGGCGGACAGGTAGTCGTTGATGGTGTTGGGCAGGACGAAGTAACCGTCGGCCAGGCCCTGCATCAACGCCGAGGCACCCAACCGGTTGGCGCCGTGGTCGGAGAAGTTGGCCTCACCCACCACGAACAGGCCGGGGATGTTGGACTGAAGGTCGTAGTCCACCCACAGCCCACCCATCACGTAATGCGCCGCGGGGTAGATGCGCATCGGCACCTGGTAGGGGTCCTCCCCGGTGATCTGCTGGTACATGTCGAAGAGGTTGCCGTACCTGGCAACCACCGCGGCCCGCCCCAACCGCTCGATGGCGTCCGCGAAGTCCAGGTAGACGCCCAGGCCGGTCGGGCCGACCCCGCGGCCCTCATCACAGACTCTCTTGGCTGCCCGTGAGGCGATGTCGCGCGGGACCAGGTTGCCGAACGCGGGGTAGGCGCGCTCCAGGTAGTAGTCGCGTTCGCTCTCCGGGATGTCCCGGGAGTCGCGGGTGTCGGCCTTGGCCTGGGGAACCCAGATCCGGCCGTCGTTGCGCAAGGACTCGGACATGAGGGTGAGCTTGGACTGGTACTCCCCGGAGACCGGGATGCACGTGGGGTGGATCTGGGTGTAGCAGGGATTAGCGAACAGGGCGCCCTGACGGTGGGCGCGCCAGATCGCTGTCGCGTTGCACCCCATCGCATTGGTGGACAGGTAGAAGACGTTGCTGTAACCGCCGCTGGCGAGCACCACCGCGTCGGCGAGGTGGGTCTCGATCTCCCCGGTGACCATGTCGCGGACGATCACGCCACGCGCGCGGCCGTCGACGACGACCAGCTCGAGCATCTCGTGACGCCCGTACGTCTGGACGGTCCCCGCAGCAATCTGCCGCTCCAGCGCCTGGTAGGCACCCAGGAGCAGCTGCTGACCGGTCTGACCGCGCGCGTAGAACGTCCGGGAGACCTGGACCCCCCCGAAGGAGCGGTTGTCGAGCAGGCCTCCGTACTCCCGGGCGAAGGGGATCCCCTGGGCGACGCACTGGTCGATGATGTTGCCGCTGACCTCGGCGAGGCGGTAGACGTTGGACTCCCGGGAGCGGAAGTCCCCACCCTTGACCGTGTCGTAGAAGAGCCGATGGGTCGAGTCACCGTCATTGCGGTAGTTCTTCGCCGCATTGATCCCGCCCTGCGCGGCGATCGAGTGGGCCCGGCGCGGGCTGTCCTGGAAGAAGAACGACGTGACCTGGTAGCCGGCCTCACCCAGGGTCGCCCCAGCCGAGGCTCCGGCCAGACCGGTACCGATGATGATGATCTTCAGCTTTCGCCGGTTGGTAGGGCTGACCAGGTGGGCGCCGAAGACGCGCGCGGACCAGCGCTCAGCGAGCGGCCCGTCAGGAGCCTTCGTGTCGCTGATCGGTTCACCCTCGCGGTAGAGCCCGTCGAAGAGGCCTTCAACCATCAGTGCTTCTCCTCAAGAGTGCGCATTCACTTCACCAGACCGAAGAAGATCGAGACGGGCGGGGCCAGGAAACCCACCACGATGACCAGGGCGATCACCAGCGCGGTCCGCTTGATGGGGGTCTCCCGGGCCCGGGTGGACCAACCGAGCGTCTGGACGGCGCTCCAGATCCCATGGCGCAGGTGCATCCCCAGGGCCACCATCGCCAGGGCGTAGACGACCACGATGTACCAGACCTGGAAGGCAGCGACGAGGCGCTGATAGGGGCTGTCGAAGCTGCCACCGATCTGGATGGTCGCGGTGGTGAACTGCAACAGGTGGAAGATCACGAACAGGAGCACCGTGAGCCCACCCCAGCGCATCGTCCGTGACGAAAGCGTCGCCTGGACCGGCCTGAACTTCACATACGGGGCGGATCGGGCCCGGTGCGCCCGCCTCCACAAGACGACGGCCGCCCACACGTGCAGCACCACCGAGGCGAGCAGGATCACACGCAAGAGCCACAAGAACCCCGAGTAAGGCAGCACCGGCTCGCCGAGCACCCGCAAGTGATCCGCATAACCGTCGTAAGCGCCCTGACCGGAGAACGCCTTGAGGTTCCCGTACATGTGCGCGAGCAGGAAGAGCAGGAAGAGCACACCGGTGGTCGCCATGACCACCTTCAAGCCGACACTGGTGCGACCAGCCGTCCGTGTCTTCCGGTCCTGGGTCGTGATGGCCACCTTGCCTCCTCATCGAGGGTGAGAACACGGACCGACGACGAACCCAGGACCGCACTGCGGTGTCAACGCTCGAGGATCTGCCGCCGGCGGCAGTGAATCGTCCCACCAGACCGAGATCCGTCCAACTCGCGCGAGTCGTCAAGGGCCTTCCGTCCCACTACGGCGCCTGGTCACGGTGAGCAAGCGCGGCGGTCGGTGGAGCGCGGAGATCACAGCGGCTGGGCTGCACTACCTCCAACACGAGGCCTTCCCCCGGAAGCGGCGAGGCCGACCCTCGTGAGGACGGCACCGCAGCGGCCTGAGGACGCGAGCGTGGTGCCCGTGCCCGTGATCCCGCGGCGACTGGTGCGGCCTGTTCCGGGTGGCGTCGGTGCTCAGCTCGTCGCTGAAGTGCTCGCTGGCGGCGGTGTCCTGTCGATCGCTGCCGATCAGCTTCCTGTGTACGAGCGGCGCATCGCTCGCGCCCGCAAGGGGGACCGCGTGCCGGCGGGCAAGCCTCTCGAGCCCAGCGGTGAGCGCGCCTCGGGGTGGCAGGTGCGGTTGGTGGACGCCCCGGAGTGGATGACTGCCGTCCGGCGGCCGGTCGAGATCCCGAACCAGCCGCGGGGGGTTCACCCGGTCATCGCGGCGC
>Ga0066797_1000379_pt1 | contig 13616 bp, 10 predicted proteins | sample PersoiDNA2013193_FD_76335 | JGI IMG/M metagenome (GOLD analysis project Ga0066797, IMG submission 76335) | Permafrost soil microbial communities from the Arctic, to analyse light accelerated degradation of dissolved organic matter (DOM) -... | ecosystem: Environmental > Terrestrial > Soil >... | reverse complement strand
GCAATGACGGTTGCCCGCGGTGCGCAGCACCGCGGGCAACCGCATGCGGCATAATCTGCCCATGCCGATGGAGACGTCTTCCGGGGAAGCCACCCCAAGTACCACCCGGGACATGTCCGATGGACAGATAACGGACGCGCGACGCTGGCGGTGTCCTGCCATGCTGCGGGTCAAGGCGGCGGTCTTCGCGGGTGCCGAGGTGGCGATCGCGGTCACGTTCTTCCCGCTCTGGTTCGCGATTCCCGTCGCGGTGCTGCTCGCCGCCTGGGGCCTCGGCATCGCCGTGCGCGCCGTGAGCGTGGTGGTGGACCCCGGCGTCGGCGTGCTCGTGCTGCGGACGGGGCTCATCACACGGCGGGACGCGCGGGCAGGTCCGCCCGGTCGCGGTCGTCGCTCGCTACGGCCCTGCTCGCCGGCGCCGGCCTCGTCGCCCTGGCCTCGGCGTTCCTGGTCAGGCTCTCCTGGCACAACCCGGTCATGACCGCGGGCGGCGTGCTGCTTTCCCTGGCCCTCGGGATATCGGGGCTCTTCTACCTGCTGCTCGCGCTCTGGCTCTGGCTGCGGAGGAATTCCGCGGGGACGGCCAGGTAAGGCGGCCGGGTTGCTACGTCGCCATTCGCGTGGACGGGTAGTTCGAAGTCACGGGACCGTTCCGTATCAGGGTGATGATCTTGATTGTGCCTGCGGTAACCCGACGGGCGACGCGAGCGCGGTCCGGGCGTGGCAGGATGACACGGTGGGCTCGTTGCTGCTGCTTGATACGGCGTCGCTGTACTACCGGGCGTTCTACGGAATGCCGGAGACGGTGACGGCGCCCGACGGGACGCCGGTGAACGCGATCCGCGGTCTGCTCGACGCGATCGCCAGGCTGGTCGGCCAGTACCGGCCGCAGCGGATGGTCGCCTGCCTCGACGCCGACTGGCGTCCGGCCTTCCGGGTCGCCATCATCCCCGGGTACAAGGCGCACCGGGCCGAGGAAGACGGCTCCGAGCGGACGCCGCCCGGCCTCGCCGTGCAGATACCGCTCATCACCCAGGTCCTGACGGCCGCCGGTATCACCATCGCCGAACACGACGGCTACGAGGCCGACGACGTCATCGCCACCCTCGCCGCCCGCGCCACCCAGCCAGTCGATGTCGTCACCGGCGATCGTGACCTGTTCCAGCTCGTCGACGACAAGCGCGGGATACGCGTGCTGTACACCATCCGCGGCCTGGGCAAGCTGGAACCGATCACCGAGGATTCTGTCGCGGAAAAATACGACATTCCGGGTAGCAGGTATGCCGACTTCGCCGTCCTGAGGGGCGATCCGAGCGATGGCCTGCCCGGCGTTCCCGGCGTCGGCGAGAAGACCGCCGCCACTTTGATCAGGACCTTCGGCGATCTTGAGGGCCTCAAGAAGGCGCTCGACCTGGGCCATGGCGGCTTCCCGACGGGCACCCGCAAGAAGCTTGAGGCGGCCCGCCGCTACCTCGATGTCGCGCCGCCGGTCGTGGCGACCGCCACCGACGTCCCGCTGCCCGATGACATCGACGGCACCCTCGGTACATTGCCTGCCACCCCTCCCGACCCCGAGCTGCTCACCGAGATCGGTGCCGCCCTCGGCCTCGGCTCATCGCTCGCCCGTTTCCTCGCCGTCGTCACCAGATGAGTCACCGCACCGAACCAGGAGAGACGTGACCACCGCAGATACAGCCCTGTACTCGCCCGAGCGCCTCGCGCGCGTGCAAGACGCCGTCCGCGCCAGGGGACTCGACGTCCTGCTGCTCACCCCGGGCGCCGACCTGCGCTACGTGACCGGCTACGACGCCAAGCAGCTCGAGCGGCTGACCTGCCTCACCATCCCCGCGGCAGGCGAGCCGTTCCTGCTCGTTCCCGCGCTTGAGCTCAAGGCGGCGCAGGCGTCCCCGGCGGCCGGCCTGTCCATGGACATGGTCCCGTGGGGCGAGACCACCGATCCGTTCACGATCATCGGCGACAGGCTCGGCAGCCCGCGCAGCATCGCCCTGTCCGACCGCATGTGGGCGCTGCATGTCCTGGCGTTCGCGGCGGCGTTCCCCGACGCGACGCAGAGCCTCGCGTCCGCGATCTTGTCGCCGCTGCGCATGCGCAAGACGGCGGCCGAGGTGAACGCGCTCAAGGAGGCGGGCAAGGCGATCGACCGGGTGCACGCCAACGTCCCGAACTGGCTGGCGGCCGGCGTCACGGAACGTCAGGTCGGTGCCAAGATCGCCGAGGCCATCATCGCGGAGGGCAACGTCAGCGTCGACTTCGTGATCGTCGGCTCAGGTCCGAACGCCGCCTCGCCGCATCACGAGGTCTCCGACCGGGTGATCGAGAACGGCGACGTCGTCGTGGTCGACATCGGCGGCACGATGCCGTCCGGATACTGCAGTGACTGCACCCGTGTGTACGCGGTCGGCGAGCCGCCGGAGGATTTCACGGCCTACTACGACGTGCTCCGCCGCGCCCAGGAGGCAGCCACCGTCAGCGTCAGGCCCGGCGTCACCGCCGAGAGCGTTGACCGCACGGCACGGGACATCATCGCCGGGGCCGGCTACGGCGAGTGGTTCATCCACCGCACCGGCCACGGCATCGGCCTGGAGTCCCACGAGGACCCGTACATTGTCGAGGGCAACACGATTCCGCTGGCGCCTGGCATGGCCTTCTCGATCGAGCCGGGCATCTACCCGGGGCCGCACGGTGCGCGCATCGAGGACATCGTGGTCTGCACGGAGACCGGCTACCAGCGGATGAACAGCATCCCGCGCGACCTAGTGATCGTCTGAAGGCGACGAGTTCCCGCCCTGCTGCTCGGCGAGGAACTGCTCGAACTGCGCGGCGAGTTCGTCCGCGGTCGGCATTTCCTCGCCCTCGGCGAGCAGGTTCTCGCCCTCGTGCGCGAGCGCCGCGTCGTACTGTGCCTCGAGGCCCTGGACCAGCTCGGCGACCTCGGTCGAATCGGCGACCTGGCGGTCGATCAGCGTGTTGGTGCGGTCGGCCGCCTCGCGCAGCTCAAGCGCGGGCAGGTCGAGGCCGGTCGTCTCCGTCAGCGACTCGATGAGCGTCAGCGCCGCGGTCGGGTACGCGGCCTGCGACAGGTAGTGCGGCACCTGGACGACGAGGCCGATCGCGTCCCTGCCTGCCTCGCCGAACCGGTACTCGAGCAGGGATGACGCGCTCGCAGGCACCTGCAGCTTGCTCGGCAGCGGGATCTTGCTTGTCACAAGCCCTGGCTTGCTGGCATGCGTGATCACGCCGAGCGGCCTGGTGTGCGGAATGCCCATCGGCACGCCGAAGTAGGTGATCATCGGTCCGGCGCCGAGCTGCTCGGCGAGCGAGCGCGCCGCGGTCGCGAACGCCTCCCACTCGTGGTCCGGCTCGGGCCCGGTGAGCAGGAGAAACGGTTTGCCCCCCGAGTCCGCGAGCTGGAACACCGATAGCTCGGGCGCGTCGTAGGTCACCCACTTGCCCTCGTCGAAGGTCATCAGCGGACGCCGTGACCGGTAGTCGAGGAGCCGGTCTGTATTGAACCTGGCGACCGTCTTGTGCTCGAAGGCCTCAAGCAGGTGCTCGGTGACCAAGCGCCCCGCCGCGCCCGCGTCCATGAACCCCTCCAGGTACACCAGCAGGGCTGCACCGTCGAGGTCCGGCACCGCCTCGGCGTCGACTTCGTAGAGCTCTTCCGGCTGCATTCTTCCAGTCTCCCACCACGGTTCAATCGCTTTGGCCGTGCAACGCACTGTACGGCAATATCCATCCCGTACGGAAAAATCACTCACCCTCGGTTACGCGACAGTAGCGCCTGAGACGAAGCCGTTACCCAGTGCGGTCACAGCGGACTCACAATCCACGTTAAGTTGTCGTAGTGGAAGAGATCGACCGCCGGATTGTGTCCCTGCTGTCCCGCAACGGGCGCATGAGCTTTACGGAACTCGCGAGGCAGGCTGGCCTTTCGGTGTCAGCGGTGCACCAGCGGGTGCGCCGTCTTGAGACCGACGGCGTTATCACTGGTTATGTTGCGCTCTGTGACCACGAGGCGATCGGGCTGCCGCTGACCGCGTTCGTGTCGATCAAGCCGTTCGACCCCTCCGCCCCCGACGATGTGCCGCAGCGCCTTGAGCGGCTCGACGCGATCGAGGCCTGTCACAGCGTGGCCGGAGACGAAAATTACATACTCAAGGTCCGCAGCGCCTCTCCCGCGGCCCTTGAGGACCTCCTGCAGCAGATTCGCACCCTCGCCAGCGTGTCGACGCGCACCACCATCGTGCTGTCCACCGCCTACGAGAACCGGCCGCCGGCCGTCTAGCGGTTATCCGCCGCGCCCGCCTCGCGGGGGCGCAGCCCGTCGAGGGTCAGCGACAGCAGCCGCCCGGTCTGATCTGGCGCGCGTTCGGTGGTGACCGCGATGCCGTGCACGAGACGGAGCACGTCGTCCGCGGTGATGTCGGCGCGCATGACCCCGGCCGCCTGCGCGTTCCCAAGCAGCCGGTCGGCGGCGTCGCGCATCGCCATCCAGCAGCCGGACATCAGCTCGGAGTCCCGGCCGAGGCCGGCGATGAGCGAGCTTGACAGGCCGCGCTTGGTGACCAGGTAGGCGGCGATCGCGGTGACCCAGCCGGCGAACGCCTGCTCGGGGGTCACGGAGCCGATGAGCTCGTCGGCTGTCGCGCAGACCGACTGGACCTGGCTGCGATAGACCGCCGCCTGAAGGTCGACCCTGGCGGGGAAATGCCGGTAGAGCGTGCCGATCCCGACGCCGGCTCGCCTGGCGATGTCGTCGAGCGGCGCGTCGGCGCCGTCCTCGGCGAACGCCACGGTCGCGGCCTCAAGCAGCTTCGCGCGGCTACGGCGCGCGTCGGCGCGCATCCGTACTTCTTGTTCCACAGCGCTCATCAGATCAGTAATCCAGTTTGCTAAACGGAGTGAGTCTCCGTATAGTAACCGGAGTGGACCTCCGAATCTTTCCTCATCGTACATCGGGTGACCGTCCTATGAATACAGGACCGCGCCGCGGTAGCGGGCGCCCTGGTGTGGCGCTCGCCATCATGCTCGGCGCTCAGCTCATGATCATTCTCGACGCGACCGTGGTGAACATCGCGCTGCCGCACATCCAGAGCGGGCTGCACTTCTCGGCGATGAGCCTGTCGTGGGTGCTGAACGGCTACACGCTGACCTTCGGCGGGCTGCTGCTGCTCGGTGGCCGCGCGGGCGACATCATCGGCCGCCGCCGCATGTTCGTCGCGGGCATCACGATCTTCACGGTCGCCTCGCTCGTCGGCGGCCTCGCGACAACCGCTGGCATGCTGATCGCCGCCCGCGCCGTGCAGGGCATCGGCGGGGCGCTCGCTTCGCCCGCCGTGCTCGCGCTCGTGGTCAGCGCCTTCCCCGAAGGCAAGGAACGAGCCAAGGCGCTCGGCATCTACGTCGGCGTGGTGACCGGCGGCAGTTCGCTCGGCCTGGTGCTCGGCGGGTTGATCACCGAGTGGCTCTCCTGGCGCTGGGTGCTGTTCATCAACATCCCGATCGGCATCCTCGTCCTCGTGCTCACGCCGCTGTTCGTATCGGAAACCCCCCGCCAGTCGGGCAAGTTCGACCTGGTGGGCGCGATCACCTCCACGACCGGCATGGCACTCCTCGTCTACGGCTTCATCAGGGCCGCCTCTGACGGCTGGGGCAATCACACGGCGCTCGCCTCGTTCGTGGTCGCCGTCGCGCTGCTCGCGGCCTTCCTGGTGAACGAGAGCCGCGTCTCGCAGCCGATCACCCCGCTGCGGCTGTTCGCCGACGTCAGCAGGTCAGGCTCGTTCGCGGCACGGCTGCTGCTCGTGGCGGGCATGTTCGGGATGTTCTTCTTCCTGACCCAGTTCCTGCAGGACGTGCTCGGCTTCGGCCCGCTGAAGGCCGGCGTGGCGTTCCTGCCGATGACGCTCGCGCTGTTCGTCGTCTCCCGCACCACGCCGGGGCTCCTCCCGCGGTTCGGTCCCAAGCCGCTCATGATCGCGGGCATGCTGCCGGTGATCGCCGGCATGACATGGCTGTCCCAGGTGTCGGCGTCCACCGGTTACTGGACCGGGGTCTTCCCGCCGATGCTCCTGTTCGGCCTCGGCATGGGCGTCGTGTTCGTGCCGCTGACCACGGTGTCCCTCGCCGGGGTGCGCCCGGAAGAGTCCGGCGCCGCCTCCAGCATGGTCAACGTCATGCAGCAGGTGGGCGGATCGCTCGGCCTCGCGGTGCTCGTCGCGGTCTACGGCACCGCGACAAGGAACGCCGCCGCGCACCCGGTGGCCGGATTGTCCGCGGTGGCGCAGCAGCACCACGTCCTCGCGCACGGCATGGGCACCGCCTTCGGCCTCGCCGCCATCTTCGACATGGTGACCTTGCTGCTCATCGTCACCTTGCTCCGCGGCCGCCCGAAGGTGACCGTGCCGTTCTCGCCCGCGTCCCTCGTCGACGCCCAGACCGCCGAAGACCAGGCGCTCATCGAGTAGCCGCCGCTCGTCCGCCGCCGCCCGCATCGATTGCGCAGACGGGTACGCTCCAGCGACCCCGACTGCGCAATCGATGCGGCGGGTGCTTCAGCTTGGACGCACGCCGCGGACGATGCCCGCTTCCTCGACGATCGGCTCGAAGGTCACCTCGGTGAAGCCCGCGTCGCGCAGCGCCGCCTGCCAGAACTCCGGCGTAGCCGGATGCTCATGGCCGATGCCCAGGCCGTAGCGGCCCAGGTTCTTGGCGATCCGCCACCATCCGGCGGGTCCCCGTGCGGCAAGCACGGTCACCTTCTGCCGCAGGATCTGCCGGTCGCGCTGGCTCGACCCGCGGCCGAACATCATGTCGGCGATCACCAGGCGGCCGCCGGGGCGCAGCCACCGGACCGCCGCGGCCGCCAGAGCCCGTTTATCGGCGTCCCTGAGATGGTGCAGCGCGTAACTGGAAACAATAAGGTCGGCGCTGGCCTGCGGAAGCTGAAATTCCCGCAGGTCCGCGACCTTGGCACTGACGTTGCGCAATCCGTCGCTAGCGGCGCGACTGGCCAGTGATTCCGCCATGGCGGGGGAGATATCGACGGCGAGGACCGAGCTGACCAGCGGGGCGAGCGCGAGCGTCATGAAACCGGTGCCGGCGCCCAGATCCACGCAGGCGTCGGTCGGCTGAGGCACCGACATGTCGATCAGGCGGTCGCGAACCTTTTCGAATCCAACCGCCGAGGTAACATGTGTATGCCACTGTGTAACGCGTTTATCCCATTGCTTCACCAGTGACAAAATTTCCCCCGATAACATTTTCAGGATTCTTGCAGCGGGTTTTGAACCCAGCCTATGTCGCGTTGGTAGTGATTGTGGTACAAGCCCGCGAACCGTAAGAAAAGCAAACAAAACACAGAGGTGATGGAGAGGTTTGCCCTAAGGGGGAGAGCGTGCGTGCTTGCGGCAGTTCGGTTATGGTTTGACATCGGCATGCGCGCGCACCATCAGGCGAGCGGTCGGCCGCGCCGCGTGGTCGGCGCGCTGGCCGCTGCGGCGTATGCGCTGACGCTGACGGTGACGGGGACCGCGTCCGCAGCCGCGGCGTCAGCCGGGCCCGGCGCGACGACCACCACCGTGACCGCCGGGCCGGCGCGCAGCCTCGGCGAGCCGTTCGCGGCGCAGGACACGTCGGTCAGCGCGGTCGCGGCCACCAGTTTCGGCGCCGAGGGCGCGCGGGTGGAGGTCTGGGCACGGCGGGCGAGCGCGGCGGCGTGGGGCCAGCCCGCGCTGTTCCTGCCCGCGGGCTTCGGTTCAAGCTACGACGCGTCGGCGGCCGCGGTCCCTGGCGGGCCGCTGCTCGTCGTGGCCGGCACGGCACCGCCGGGGGAGAGCTGCATCACGCACGGCTCCGTGGCGATCGCCAACGTCGAGTCAGGCGGCCGGCTCGGCCGCCCCAGGCTCGTCAGCGATCAGCGTGGCACCGGCAGCTTCGACGACCGGCCGGCCGTCGCGATCGGGCAGGGCGGAACGGTCTGGGTGGCATGGTCGCAGGGGCCGAATTCCGATGCCTGCCAGAATGTCGGCACGGGCGACCGGCTCAAGGTCGCGGTCTCGCGTGATGGCGGCTTGACGTTCGGTGCCCCCGTGACCATGCCCGCCGGCGGCGGCGGCTCCGCCTTCGGCGCCCGGCTCGCCCCGTTGCCCGGCGGGCGGGTGGCGGTCTCCTGGACCGAGACGACGGCCCGCGGCGAGGCGGTTCTCGTCTCCGTCCTCGGACCAGCCAGACAGGTCTCGGCGCCGCAGCAGGTGCTGACCGGGAGCGAACTGCCGCTCGCCCTGCCGGGCGCGAGCTTCTACGACTTCCCCGCCGGGGATATCGTGGCGCTGCCAGGAGGCAGGCTCGTGGTGGCGGTGCCGTTCTGGCGGGATGGCAGGAGCGTGATCGCGCTGGCCGCCGGAACCCCTGGCGGCCCGTGGCGGACGTCCGCCGTCGATCCGCCCGCCGGATCTGACCTGCTGCTGCCCGCGCTCGGGCTGGTATCGGCCAGCGACGTGCGCCTGCTCTGCGCCGCCCACACGAGGTCGGGCGATCGACTCGGCTACCAGGTGGCGGACATCCGCGTCGCCGCCCAGGGCACCGGCATCGTGGCCGCAAGGCTGGCACCCCTGACGCCAGCGCCCGCGGGCCCTGGCTTCTTCGAGATCGGCGAGGAACTGTCGCTCGCGCGGACACCGGCCGGCCTGATCGCCTCGTTCGTGGTGGCGGGCGGTCACGGCGCGGCGCTTGAGACGGCCACGTTCAAGGACCCGCTCCCGGCCACGGGAACCGCCACCGCGTCGCCAAGCGCCACCGCCACACGGGCCGCCGGTACCGCGCCGTCCGCCACCGCGACCCATCCGGGGCCGGCGACGGCGGCCGGCCCGCGGGCCAGCGGGTCGGGGCCGGGACCCGCCGTTACGGTCGCGTGGACCGCCGCGACGGTCGTCCTGGGCGCGGTCGTCCTCGGCGCCTGGCGGCTGCGCCGTCGGCGGCTGCGCCACGGCTAGCCGACGGTGAGCCTGATCGCGGGGGAGTAGCGCACCCGGCCGAAGTACATCAGCTTGACGAGCAGCCAGGACTCCCAGCCAGGCTCCGCGGTGGCGGGCGCGGTGACGGCGAAGGCGACCGTGGTTTCCCCGCCGGCCGCGACCTCGACCGCCTGGGTCCACGGCCTGCTTGCCCGCCAGGTGCCGATGGGGGAGACCAGCTGGACCTCGCCGCGTAGCTGCGACTCCAGGTGACTGGCGACCCGCACGATCAGCTCGCCGCTGTCGCCGGGAGCCAGCCGCAGCTCCGGAGTCAGCAGTTCAAGGTCCGCCTCGCCCGCCAGGGCCATCACATCGGACTGCAGGCGGAAGAACAGTTCCTCTGGCTCAAGGCTGGCGTCGGGCCCGCCGGGCTCGCCGACCGTGACGAGCGCGGTGTCCTCGAGCTGCTGCCCGGTGTCGTCGGTGATCCTGGCGGCCACGAAGTACCGCCCGCCCGCGGTTCCCGGCAGCGCGCTCACCACCACGTTCCAGGCCGCGAATTCCCCTGCGGCGAGGTCATACCGCGCGACCGCACCCGCGGCACCCGCGGCACCCGCGCTGCCTGGTGCCCCGCTGACGGTGACGGTCAGCCCGTCAGGCACGATCAGTTCGACCTCGCCGGCCGCGGCCCGCGGGCCGCAGGCCACGGTGAGGGTGAGCCCGGTACCGTCGTCGGCCGCGGTCCCCGCCTCGGCCGCGGTAACGTCGGCCCCGAGTGTGACCCTGGCCGGCGTGAAATGCACCGCGACGGGGACGTTACCCGCCGGGGCCGGGCCTTTCCCGTGCAGCCAGTACCGCGTGTAGACCGGCTGTACCGGCTCGGGAAGCGCCGTCGCGGCCGTCGGCGTGACCGCGCCGCCCGGCTCGACGACAAGGGCAACCGTCTCGAACGGCGCGAGGCTCACGGAGACGGTGCCGTCCGCCACGGTCAGCGGTGCTCCCTTAGTCTCTTCGATGAGGTCGGTGCGCCAGGCGGCCTCGATACCGCCCGCCATCCGCAGCCGGGCGATCGCGGCCCGGCCGTCGGTCTCCCTGAGCCTGACGGTCACCAGCCGGCCGGCCGGCGTGCCGGGCAGGCCCGCGGCCAGCGGGTTGCCGAACGGCTTGAGCGCGGAGAGCGTGACGTTAGGCGCCCCGGAGATCCGCAGGCCGCCGCCAGACATTTCGGAAATGTCGTCGGCGCGCTCAGGCGTCTCGGCGCGCTCAGGCGTCTCGGAGACGACCGCGATGAGGTCGTGGTTGTACGCCTCCGCCGCCGCGGTGAATCCCGCCTCGCGCCAGCCGGGCGCCGTTCCCGACGACGCGAGGGCATAGCTGAACGTATGCGACCAGTGCTGCCAGGCGAACGATGACCCGCCGGGCGCGGTCTGCCTGTCACCGTCGATCCAGACCCCGCTCGGCCAGCCGCCGCAGGCGCGGAAAAGCGACATCCACAGCGTCCCGTCCGGCGTGACCGCGGCACCTGGCGTGCCCCGGTTGAACACCGCGACCGCCCCGTCGCCAAGCGGGTCGGGCGGCCACGCGGCCTGTCCAGCGGGCGCGCCAGCGGGCGCATCGTCGGGCGCCAGCTCGACCATGCCGATGGTGGCGTCCGCGAGCAGGCCCTCGTTCAGTTCGCCGATCGCCGCCGCGAGGCCGTCCAGGTCCTGCGGCGCGACGATCAGTACCGGCAGGTCGCGGGGGCCGCGCAGGTCAGCGTCTGGCGCGAACGCCTCGGCGCGCGACCGCGCGGCGGGTACCCACAGCCGCGCCGTGCCGTCCGCGAGCAGCGCCGCGAGGCGCTTCGCGACCGAGGGGTCCGCCGAGGCAAGCACCTCGGCGGTGAACGAGTTGTCCTCGGGGCCGCCGAGCGCGATCCTGAAATCGGGCAGGTTCGAGTCAATGTCGAGCGAGCCATAGCGCGGCCCCGGGGCACGCGAGGTCGTCGCGGTGACGCCGGCCCCGGCAAGGGAAACGACGAGATCCTTGACGAAGCGCCGCTGCTCATCGCGGAGCGCGGCTGGTGTGATGACCTCGGCCACCCCGATGGCCTGCGGCGGCAGCGGACGACGGTCGGGGGAGGTCAACGCGACCCGGGCGACCGAGCCGAGCCCGAACCAGTGGTTGGCCGGGTTGTCGAGCGTCCACCAGTGCACGGCCACGTCCGCCTCCGGCACGCCGAACGGCCGCCCGATCACCGCCGTCGCCGTCTGGTACACCGGCAGCCCGCCGGGCACCAGCACGGGGAACCGCACCCGCAGCAGGTGGTCCTTGCCGATCGACCCGGACACCCGTGTGCGGAACTCGACCCGCTCCGCGCCGTCCCACAGGATCGTCTCGGCGGTGATCGACAGGTCGCCGAGCGCGTAGGAGGCGACCAGCCGCGACCCGGCGGGCGAGCGCTGCGCGCGCACCGACGTGGCCGGGGCCGAGGCCGACCTGATGCCGGGCCCCTTCGGCGTCAGGTGCCATGGACCCTCGTTCCACCGCGGGTGCTGCTCGTACTCCTCCTGCAGCACCAGGTCGTTGCCCGGTCCGCCGAGCACGTCCCGCCAGGACCGCTTGTCGAGGACCCGGCTGAGCGACCCGCCGCGCGCCGGGTCCGCGGTCACCGCGAACGCGTCGTTCTCGATCGCGGCGCCGTCGACGTCCGCCCACGAATCGTCCGCCCACGAATCGTCCGCCCGCGAACCGAGCGGGCGGGAAGCCGCGCGCAGCGGATAGCGCACGAAGCCGAGCGCGGGCACGCCGCGCGCGCGGAACGTCAGCGTCACCTCGGCGAGCGCCCCGTCAGGACGCCGGCGCACCCCCTCGGCAAGCGCCGGTATCACCTCGCCCGAGGCCGGATCCATCACCTCAAGCCAGCCGGCGACGCCGGGCTCCGGCAGCCGCACGGTCACCGTGACCATCTCGTCCCGCTCCCGCGCGAGCCCGTTCGCCACCGTCACCGCGAGCCCCGCACCCGCACCGGTGCCGTCCGCACCGGTGCCGCCGGTGCCGCCGGTGCCGCCGGTGCCGCCGGTGCCGCCGGTGCCGCCGGTGCCGCCCGCGAGGAACGCGATAGCCGAGCGGCTGGCCTCGTCGCCGCGCTGCCACGCCTCCCGCCACCCCGCCAGCAGGTCCAGGTACACCTGATCGGACTCGGTCCCGGTGATCGCGTCGTGGTGCGCGCCGTAGGCGAGCTGCCGCCACGCCTTGTCGAGCGACTCCGCCGGGTAGGGCGCCCCGCGCAGCCAGGCGAGCGTCGCGAGCCGCTCGCCGTCGAGCACCGCGGTCTCGCCCGCCCGCGCCGCCAGCTTGGTGTCGGCGTAGGAAACGTCCTTGCCGGTATACAAGGGGTTCATGTCCCTGGTCTGCGGCATGATCCAGTACCGCGACGGCGCCTGGACCGCGTCGGCGCGCACCGCCGCGAAGAATTCGCGCGGCAGCGCGGGCACGAACCGCGGCCACACGTACCTCGCCGCCCACTCCCGCGCCACGTCGGTCACCCACCGCGCCGGGATCACGTGGTCGGACCCGACAGGCAGCATGACGTTGCGGGTGGCCGCCACCGGGGCCAGCGACCGGAACTGCGCGTAGGCCGCGGCCAGGGCCGCCTCAAGGTCGTCCGCCGTGTGCAGCGTCCACCCGGCGCCGTAGTGGTTGGCCATGTACGCGGTCAGCAGCCCGGAGCCGTCGGGCGAGAGCCACTCGAACTCGGCGGGGAACTGCATGCGCTCGTTCTCCGCGGGCCCCCACTGGTGGAAGGGACCGCGCGCCCACGAGGAGGAGGTCAGCCCGGCGCCGGCCATCAGGCCGGGAAACCCTGGGTCGAAGCCGAACGCGTCGAGCATCCACGCGGAGGCGGGCTCACCGCCGAGCACGCCGCGCTGGAACCCCATTCCGTACACCGCGTTGCGAATCGTCGTCTCCGCGCCGGTCAGGTTGGTGTTCGGCTCGTTGTACGTGCCGCCGACGAGCTCCACCCGCCCGTCCCGCATCAGCCGCCGCAGCTCACCGCGGTCGGCGGGGAAGGCGTCGAAGTGCGGCTTGAGGTAGTCGACCTCGGCGAGCACGAACTTGTAGTCGGCGTCTCGCCGCGCCTTCTCCAGGTGCAGCCGCACCAGCTCAAACGCCGTCCGCACGTCGGGCAGCTTCCCGTCCTCGTCGGGCAGCACGAGCCGTGCCTCGGTGAACTGCCCCTGGGTGTTCCACCAGACCGGGTCGTAGTGGAAGTGCGACACCATCCACATCGTCCAGCCGGGCTCCGCCACCGTGATGGCGGCGTCGAGCGTGGCCCGCGCCCCGCCCGTCTCGCAGATCACGGTCACCGGCAGCGAAAGGCCAGGCGACCCGGTCACGGCGACGCTCACCTCGCCGCTGCGGCTCTCCCCGGGTCCGGCGAGGGTGATATCGAACGGTCCCGTGGCTTCGACACCGCTCCCCACCACCCGCACGGATACCGCTTCGCCCGCCTCACCCGCGTCCGTCGCCTCCACGGAAACCCGCACGACCTGCAGCGGCCGCACCGCGCTACCGGTGAACAGATCGGTCGATTCGACCCCAGTGATCCGCATGCCCCCCATCGTTTCACAGCGACCGCCCTCCCATCCCGCCAAG
>Ga0066797_1000376_pt1 | contig 13658 bp, 13 predicted proteins | sample PersoiDNA2013193_FD_76335 | JGI IMG/M metagenome (GOLD analysis project Ga0066797, IMG submission 76335) | Permafrost soil microbial communities from the Arctic, to analyse light accelerated degradation of dissolved organic matter (DOM) -... | ecosystem: Environmental > Terrestrial > Soil >... | reverse complement strand
GACGAGAGTGGCGGGCGCCGAGGGTTATCGGAAGATCATTGCCGGCTCAAACGACACCAGCAATATTCGGGCGCGTCAATCGCGCGGCGGCAGCCTCACCGGCGGGCCGGCCTCCTGCCACCAGATCCCGCCGCCGATTGCACCAGCGCCACCGCGCTTTACTTTCCTTTGGGGCACCAGACCACCGCGCGCGCAGGTTCGCTGCGCTGCAGCGAAGACATTCATCGGCTCCGATGCCTTTCCGGCGCGCCACCAGCCGCCAAGCTTGCCGCCGGCACGCGACCGTGAACCCGCTCCATTCCCTCTGAAGGAGAGACAGAATGAACGCTCCCCTGCGCAATGAGGCTGCACAATTGCTGGCAATCTCGCGGCTCGTCGACGACCGCCCCAACGAGCGCATTTTCCAGGTGGACCGCAGCATCTTCACCGATCCCAAGGTGTTCGACGCGGAACTGCGCTACATCTTCGAAGCGACCTGGAATTTCATCGGACTCGAAGCCCAGATCGCAAGCCCCAACGATTTCGTCACGACCCATATCGGCCGCCACTCCATTCTCCTGATGCGCAGCGCGCAAGGCAAGGTCGGCGCGTTCCTCAACACCTGCCGCCATCGCGGCACCGTCGTCTGCCCCTTCAAGCAGGGCCGCCAGAAATTCCACGTTTGCCGCTATCACGGCTGGGCCTATGACAGCGGCGGCCGCAATGTCTCGGTGACGGAGGAAGCGAGCGGACAATATCCGAATTCCTTCTCCGACGAGAACCACGACCTCGTTCCGGTGGCGCGGCTCGGCAGCTATCGCGGCTTCCTGTTCGCCAGCCTGTCGGCGGATGTACCGACGATCGAAGAATTTCTCGGCGACACCCGCGCCTTCCTCGATCTCATTGCCGATCAGAGCGACAGCGGCGCGCTGGAATTCGTCCCCGGCGCGAGCACCTACACGTTCGACGGCAACTGGAAACTGCAGTTCGAGAACGGCCTCGACTACTATCATTTCGCTTCGACCCACAGTTCCTACGTCGATATCCTCAAGAAGCGCAACGCGGCGGCCGGCTCCGGGGCCGGCCACCCCACGGAAGCCGACGACGAAAAGGAAGGGCAAGGCAGCTTCAGCTTCGACCATGGCCACGCCGTCAACTGGTCGATCAAGCGCGCCCAGCTCTATGGACGTCCGCTCGGCATGGATCCGGCGCGTCTCGACGCGGTGCGGCAGCGCGTCGGCACCATGCGCGCCAAGTGGATGCTGCGCCAGCGCAACCTCACCATTTTCCCGAACCTGCAGGTGATCGACATCTCGTCGGCCCAATTGCGGACCTGGCGCCCGCTGGCGCCGGACAAGACCGAGATGGTGTCGCACTGCCTCGCCCCGGTCGGCGAAAGCGCCGCCGCGCGCACGCTGCGTATCCGCAACTACGAGGACTTCTTCAACGCCTCGGGGCTCGCGACCTCCGACGACAACGTCATGTATGAGCTGTGCCAGACCGGCTACGAGGCCACCACCGCCGGTCCGACCCAGGGCTATCTGCGCGGTGCCGCGCAGCCCGGCACCGGGCCAAGCGTGCACGCCGGCGAACTCGGCGTGCATCCGCCGGAATGGTCCTTCGGCGCGCCGGGCTTCGGCGGCGAAACCAATTTCCATCCGGGCTACCGCGAGTGGCGCCGGCTTCTGCAGCGCGCCGCCGGGAAGTTCGAGTGATGGCCAAATCAGCAATGAGCGATATCGACGCCAACGCTGTTGCGGCGGCCACGATCTTCCGTGAAGCTCGCCTGCTCGACCGCGGCGAATGGGCCGACTGGGTCGCGATGTATCGCGAAGACGCCGTGTACTGGGTGCCGGCCTGGCTCGATGAATATGAGACGACGAGCGATCCCGCGACCCAGGTCTCGCTGATCTATCACGACGCGCGGCGCGGGCTGGAAGAGCGGATCGAGCGCATCGAATCGCGCAAGTCGATCACGGCGCTGCCGCTGCCGCGCACCGTGCATCAGATCAGCAACGTCGAGGCATCCGAAACCGGACCGGGACAGATCAGCTGCGATTCGGTGTTCGCCGTGCACGTCTATGATCCCCGCATCGCGAGGGGACACGTCCACCACGGTCGCTATCGGCACCTGCTGACGCGCGATGGCGAGGAATGGAAGATCGCGCGCAAGGTGATCACGATCGCGAACGATCGCGTGCCGACGCTGCTCGACTTCTACAGTATCTGAGGATCACCATGCCGGACGAAGGAACCTGGCACGCCGCGGCGTCTGTCGGAGAACTGAGAGAGGGCGAGCCGCTCGGCGTCGAGATCGCGGGGCGCCATGTTGCGCTCTATCGTATCGGCAGCGAATTTTACGCCACCGGCAACATCTGCACCCATGCCGAGGCACTGCTGTCCGACGGCATGCTGGACGGCTGCGAGATCGAGTGCCCGCTGCATATGGGACGCTTCGACATCCGCACCGGCGAAGCGCTGACCAGTCCGGTGGAGGTCGACATTCCGATCTATCCGGTGCGCGTCTCGGGAGACGAAATTCAAGTGTGCCTGCCAGAACAGCCTGCGTAACAGAACAATGACCGATGGGGCGAGAAACGATGTCTGAAGTCGTGATGGACAAGCTGGCGATATCCATGGCCGATCCGGCGGTGGAAAGCACCACGATCCGCAAGGTCGCCAGGCGGCTGATGTGGTTCGTCATGGCGCTCTACTTCCTGGCCATACTCGATCGCGGCAATATCTCGTTCGCTGCGCTGCAAATGAACAAGGAGCTCGGCCTCAACGCCGAAATGTTCGGCATCGCCGTCGGGGTAATGTACTTCACCTACTCGTTTTTCGAGATTCCGAGCAACCTGATCCTGGGCCGCTTTGGTGCGCGTGTCACCTTGACGCGGATTGCGATCCTGTGGGGTTTCGCGACCGTATCGATGGCCTTCACGCAAGGGCCCCTCAGCCTCTACACCTTTCGCGGCCTGCTCGGCTTCGCGGAGTCCGGCTTGTTCCCGGGCGTCATCCTGCTGCTCAGCATGTGGTTCCCGGCCGGCTACCGGGCCCGCTACAACGCGATGTTCAATTATGCGGTGCCTATCTCCTATATTTTCGCCTCGCTGATCTCGGGTGCAATTCTCGAACTCAACGGCACCCTGGGAATTGCCGGCTGGAAGTGGCTATTCATCCTCGAAGGGCTGCCCCCGGTGCTCCTCGGCATCGTCGGCATCTTCTACCTCACCGACCGCCCGCAGCAGGCCTCCTGGCTGAATCCGGAACAGAAAGCGTGGCTGATCGGCGCGCTGGACCGCGACGCCAAGGCGACCGGTGTCGTGCATGGCGAAGGACTGTTGAAGACCGTCACCAGGCCGATGGTGCTGCTGTTCGGCGTCTGCAATTTCGGCCTGTTCTGCGGGCTCGCATCGCTGTTTCCCTGGCTGCCGCAGATCATCAAGACGTTCGGGCTGCCGGTCAGCCAGGTCGGCATGCTGACGGCGATCCCGCCGATCGCGGGCCTGGTCGGCATGATCGTGCTGTCGCGCCACTCCGACCATATCGGCGAGCGCTTCTATTACGCGGTGACGACGTTCCTGGTCGCCGCCGCCGGGTTTGCGATCACGGCGTTCGCGGCGACCCCGACATGGATCATCATCGGCTTCATGGTCGCGAATGTCGGCATTTACAGCACCCAGGCCGTATTCTGGACCATTCCGCAATCCTACCTGTCGCGGCAAAGCGCGCCCGGCGCGATCGGCCTCGTCAGCACCGTCGGCAGCATCGGGGGCGCCATTATTCCGGTCGTGATCGGCCGCGCCAAGGACGCTTCGGGCAGCTTCACGACCGGCTTTCTGGTTGTTTCGGGCTTTCTGGTATTGTCGGCGGGACTGATTCTGGTCGCGCGCGCAAAACTCGTGAAGACTTCGAACATATAGTGAGACCATATGCCGGAACGTCGTCCCCGCGCCCGGGTTGGCCGCCAGCGAACAGCGGCGGCGGGAGCGGAACTGGTGATCGACTTCGACCGCTATGTTCCAACCGTGCTTTCGAGCCTGGTGGCGAAGTTGCGGGCGAATGCGAACGTCTACTTTTCGCAAAGCTACGGGGTATCCCTGGCGGAATGGCGCATCCTGTCGTTTCTCAAGGAGCACGCGCCGGCCAGCGCCTATGACATCTGGACCAGGGCGCATCTGGACAAGGCCGTGGTCAGCCGCGATACGGCCTCGCTTTGCGCGAAGGGCCTGGTCCGCATCGCTGCGGTCAAGGGCAGCGCGCGCAATCGCACGGAAATAAGGCTGGCTGACGCCGGACGAGCCCTGCTGGATCGCAGTTTCGACGACGTGCTGCGCCGCCACGACAACCTCACGGCGGGTATCGATTCGGAATCGCTCGAGACCTTTTTCAGAGTTGTTCATCAGCTCGAGCACCGCATCGCACATATGGGCGACGCGAACACGTCCCCTCATTCGGTGCACGCACCGGTCAAGCGGATCGAGAGCTGAAGACCAAAAGTGCCGGCGGCCCGCGATCAGCCCGCCCGCGCGGCCTGCTGCGCCGTTCCGGCCTGATCGACCAGGTTTTGGCGCGCGTGATCCAGATAGGTCCTGATTTCGCGCGTCAGCACGCCGGACTGCGACGACAGTTCGCCGGAGGCCGCCATGGTCGAGTTCGCCAGCTGTTCGGTATCGGCCGCGGTCTGCGCCAGAGGTCGTCCGCAGGCCATTAATTCGTAATATGCGCGGTGACCAGCGCGTGGCTGAACATGGCGTTCAGGGCCGTGGTGATGTCGGCGGGCGCGTTGGCGGTGTAGAAGTAGCCGGGTGACGCGCAGTTCTGCAGGCTGCTCGGAATACCCGGGATATTCCAGTTGGCATAGTCGTCCTCGTCACCGGCGAACGAGGTGTTTACCGGGTTGATCGTCTGGTAGGGGATGTAGAGCACGGAAACGATGATGCCGCGGCTCTTGAGGGTCGCGCAGATGGTGGAGGCGAAGGTGGAATTGGTGGTGTCATTTAGCACGGTGGCGTGGTTGCTGCCGTGCCAGCCGCCGTTGGGGACGTCTTTGTATTGGTTGTCTTGTGCGCCATCGGTGACGAGGAAGACGTAAGGCAGCGTGTTGGTCGATGAGCTGCCGTCGCCGACGCTGGCGATCAGGCCGTTGACGTCGTAGAGCGCCTGGTCGATATGCGTGCCGCCCGAGCCGAGATTTGAATCCATATTGGTATCAAGCTGGGTGGCGAGGTTTGCGGCCGCGTAGTTGATGGTCGAGGTATTGGTGGGAGAGCCGTTGATGGAGCTGGTCAGAGGAAAATAATTCGTATTGAGCTTCTGGATGAAGGGGTAGAGCCCGATCCGGAATTGATTGGTCACCTGCTTCTGAAGGTTGGCCGTCTCGAACAATCCGCTCACGCCGTTCGCGGGCTGGGTGGCATTCAAGGCAAAGCCGACCGCGTCGAGACGCAACTGGATGCAGTTGTCGGTGCCCGCAGTGGGGCAGGAAGTAACCGCGGGCAGACCAAAGTTAGGATCCGTGTTGAGCGAACCCGGCAGGCCGGAAAGCATCTGCTTCGGCAAGCCAGGAACCTGCTTCGGATACGTACCAGTCGACGCCCGATTGATGAGGGCAGTCAGCGCGCTCGGGCTAACGCGCGAATACGCATAGCCCATGCAAGCATTGTTCGTATTGTATTGCTGGGTATACGAGCTGTTGGTGGGAGAGGGATTGGCAGGAGGAGCAGTAGGGGAGGTGACGGGGGGATCGACGCACGCGCTCTTTAGCGGCGCAAAGTGGCAGGCCAGGGTACAGCCGCTGGGGTATTGGACAAAGTTATCCGGATTGACCATTTGCATCCGCTTGGCTTCGCCTCCATTGGGGGTCGTTGTCGACGGCAGTCCCATCGATCCCGACACGTCCAGCGTCAGATAGAAATCGAGATAGGGCGGCAGCGAGGCGGCCGATATCGAGCTGCCGCCGACCGTCATGGACGACCATCCGACGACGTTCATGAAGGTGGTCGCCACGGTGGCGCTGAACTGGACTTTGGAAGCCAGCTTGATCCCGGTCTTGGTGACGGTGGAGGTCACCGTCAGGTTCGAGTAGCCGCTCGTCGTGGCCATGGTGCCGTTGAAGATGTTGTTGGCATCGGTGACGCCGGCGGCGACCGTGCCGTTGGTCGTCATCGCCGCGGCGGCGATATAGCCGGCGGATTTCTGGGAGATCGAGGCGACGCTGGCGGCGTCCGCCGCCGACAGCAGCTTTGCCCTCATCCGTGTCGCCATCGAATAGTCGACGGCGCAGCCGACCGCCACGATGATCGGCACGCAGGCGATCGCAAAGATCACCGCGATGTTGCCGCGCCGATCCCTGCCGAAACGATCGATCAGGCGAAGGAGATTGCGCATTGGGGATCCTTCAACAGACGGATACCGGCAAGAGGTCGGCCGCCATCAGGACAAGATGATCCGCCGGTTCGCGACGCGGACCCAGAACGGATTTTGAACGATGCTTTTTCGAATCCGCGCAGCGTCAAGAAAATACGGCCACGGGTTCCAAGTTAGTCTTAAGGGAAGACTTCGTACTATTACGGACACAATCTCTTAAAGATCTATAAAAATCGGCTGGCTGTATCTGGCATCATTTGACCGGGTGCTGGCATTTTTCGTCCATCGCTTCGCTCGCAGCAACTTCAGCAAGACCGACCACGGATCGTGCCCGGACCCGGACATGTCGCGATTGTATCGGCGCGAGGTTTCCCGCCACGGCAAGGGCCTATCGTGACCTGCGGACGGTTTTTCCCAAGGTGATTTCCGGCCTGCGGAAACCCATCGCAATCCAGGCGGCGACAAGCTTCAACATGAACTTGCCGGAGTGGCCACCATAATTCGGCAGGTCATCGGCGAGCTCGATGCCATCTCGACGCTCTTTTGTCATGACCCGCATTTCAAGCGGCGGTGCGCCTGTCGGAAAGCGGTCCCGATAGATCGTCAGCCAGTGCCCCCTCGTGAAGTCGAGGAATACCGCCGAATTGCAACATGCGGCAACGACCCGCCGGGTCGGGGAATCGGGCCTGAGCCGATGTTCTTCGAGATACTCCTGCCCCGTCACACATTGCACTCGATCCTTTCGATACAGGACGAAGTCTGTTCCGCCGTCGGGGTTGAGCACGGGTGGCGCGGAAGCCAGCTGCTCGAACCGGCGTCCGGCTTCCTGGCAGCTCGTGCAATAGCAGGAGCCGGTCAGGATCGGCCGGCCGACGGCCTCCAATTTCACCTTGCCGCATTGGCATAGCGCGTAGAGGCGTTTGTGCTGCTTCTGATCCACTGCGACCGCCTATTCGTGGGTCTTGCCTGCATAGGCTATTTTGGCGTCAGCAAGAAATGCCCGCAATGGGTCCGTTCGCGACAGCCAGGCCCGACATCCCGCTGACAAGCCCCGGGCCAGCGCGTCGAGGCCAGCAGTCAACCCATCGCAACAACGACTTTCCCTGCCGGTTCCGGGCGACCCCGCTCGTCCCGCATTCAGAAAAATGCATTCGCGAACGCTTGGGCAGGATGTTTATTCCTGATTCGGGAAGCAGCCCCTGGCCGATTTCGCACGGGCGTCACAGTTCGGCTCAATAACTGGCAGTTGGCATTTGTCGGGCGCGCCTATTCCATCGAATACAACCGGCTTGCTGCACTTCCTCCAGGCCGGGGTACCGTCCTCGTTCGACGATCGACTCGCCGTGCGGGTCCGATCCACGTCCCCGGTTCACGAAACGGCCAAACTGCGGATCCTGCTGATGTCGTCTCGGCCAGGCCTGGAGGCGGAACGATGCTGAGGTTGGCGATCGGCATCGGAGCTCTGGCATTGTCGTCGCACGGCGTCTCGGCGCTGACCCACGATGCACCCCCGGTCGAACCACCGGCGGCAGCCGGTATCTCCGAAAGGCCAGCCGCACCGGCGCAGGCCGCTGGTGCCCCGCTCGCGCCCATCGAGGGACGGGCGCTCAGTGCCAATAATCCAATATGGGTCATTCCGCTTGCTGCATTGTCAGGCACGCGCGAACGGCCAATCTTCTCATCGTCGCGGCGACCGCCGGCCCCCGCGGTCGCTTCGAGCCCCATCGTGAAACCGGCAGCGGTCGTGCCCAAACCGAAAGACCCCGAAGGTCCGAAATTTTCCTTGGTTGGCACTGTCGCCGGCGTCCACGAGAGGTTCGGCATCTTTCTAGATCCATCGACCAAGGCAGCTTTCCGGCTGAGGATGGGCGACCACTATCAGGGCTGGAAGCTGCGATCGGTTCAAGGCCGCGAAGCGACGCTGGAAAAGGATCAAGAGGCCGTCATCCTCGCTTTGCCGCAGCCCGGCGATCCGCCGGCCGGCAACGTCCCTCCGCCGTTTCCGAAAGCCGGCACGTTGCTGTCGGCAACCTCACCATCGCGGCGAGAAAGATCCAGTCACTAGCGCGGGATGGCTTTTCTTCGAGTTGTCATCCCGCTCTGACCTTCTGATGGAGCGCGATCTTTTCGGAAAAAACGACATCCGCTCTGCTGGATCATGCCCCTGGCGAGCCGGCCGGCCGTCAAAACGACCAAAGGGCTCCGTCGTAACGGAGCCCCTCGCGGTCAGCTGCTTGTCTATGTTCGACGCCCAGTGATATCAATGACCTCGGTCATCCCCGCCCCGATTGTTCCAGATGCCCGGCAGCACCGGGGTGTGCTCGACGCGCACGGAATTGAGCGACTCCGGATCGATCTGGAGCGCTTGCAGGATCGTCGGCGCAACCTGCGAGCTGAGCACCGGGGTTTTCAAGGTGACGCCCGGCAAGCGGGGATTGGAGACAATCAGCCCGACATTGGTGTCGCCGAAACTGAATCCGCCGTGTTCGGCGTTCTTCTTGCTCGACGTCGTATAGACGGTTCCGTAGACCGGCTGCACCATGATATCGGGAGTGCGGCTGTCGTGCGCCGGATCGTTGAACTTCAACTTCAGCTCATCGCCGCCCATCACTTCATCGATGAACAATGCCTTGGCATTGGCGTTCAGGTAGTCGATCGCCGCCCGGGTCTTGCTCTGGTCCTGCAGCCAGATCAGCGCGATGTCGTCATCCTGCACGAAACCGCAAGGGCCCGTGGAGCAGGCGTTGGCGCTGGCGATGGCCTGTGCGCCCGGATTCGTTGCGGCGTCCGGCAACGCGGCCACGAGGTCGGCGAAATGGCCCGGCTTGTTGACCTTGGCCGGGTTGATCGGCGACTGACCATGCTTGGCACTGACGATGAACAGCGTGGAGTCATACAGTCCACGAGCCTTGAGCGCCTGGATCATGCTGCCAAGGGCTTCGTCGGTCTTCTGCAGGCCGTAGGCGAGGACAGCCGTCGGCGTCCCCGAACCATCGAGGTAGCCGCCGGGCTGGCCAACGTGGCCGCTCTGCGGGCAACCGCCCTGGTCGCTGGACAGCTTTTGTCCGACGCTTACCGCCTGGAAGTTCATTCCGAACACTTTCGGTGCGCCGCCGGCGGGCGTGCCGTCATGGTTGAGGCCATTGATTTGCTTGATGACGGCGGCGACCTTCAACTGGTCGTTCGCAATCGTGCAGTCGACGCTTACTGTGCTGTCAAAGCCGCCCACGTTGGTGATTTCCGGCGTGTACAGATCGTCCACGCCCTTGCCCGACGGGCCGTTGACCAGGTCGTAGGCCGGGTGCTTGTCCGCCCACGCCGTGCGGCCGCCCTTGCTCTTGACCACTTCGAAGATCGTGTTGGTCCTGATGGCGTCATGCGGATAGACCGCAACGCACTGACCGAACTGGTTTCTTCCGCGCGGCAGCTTGCTCGGATCGATGACATTCAGCGAGACATTGCTACCGCTGTATTTGTCGATGCTCTCGTCGAACACGATCGTATTGCCCGCGCCGCCCTGGCAGGTCGTGTTGCCGGGATCGAACAGCGTGCGGTCATAGCTGACGTCGTAGAACAGGCCGTGGCTGATGGGCGACCCGCCGGTCACCAGCGCCAGCAGCCCGGGGAACGAGTCAGAGTTCGCAGGTGTGCGGGCGTTGGTGTAGGTGATGCCATGGCTGGACAATTCGGCCAGGGCGGAGTTCGGATGGCCTTCGACATAACGCGCCACGTCGAGGGCGTGCAATCCGTCGACGCTAATCAGCAGGACGCGATCGATATCGGCTGCCTGCGCGGTCGCGCTAAAGGCCAGCCCGGCCAGCAGGCCAAGAGCGGTCTCCCTAAAAGCCATGGTGTTGTCTCCGCATTTTTGTTGTCGGGAGTGCAAGTGTCGCAGCCCCACATTTCACGTTGATGACCGAACGTTGCGAGCGTCGATTTTCAAAAGAAATCTTTGTTGGTGAATCCAAAGGCCCCGGTCAGACGGGGACACCCGTCCGCTTTGTGCCGACAGTGTTGAAAAAACCGAAAATCGAGCGACCGCAAAAATCCCGCAAAAGTTGACTTTTGCACTTTTCTGCCGCCGCCGGGCTCGGTGGCGGCACTGCGAAAATCCGCAGTCGATTTTGGATAAGATGATGTGGTCCCTCACGTCGGAGCGAGCGATCAACCCATGGCAACGACGACTTTGCCCTTGGCGCGTCCGCTTTCGACATAGGCCAGCGCCTCGGAAATCCCAGCAAACGGATAGGCCTTGTCGACGATGACCTTCAGTTTTCCCTGTTCGATGAGTTCGGCAAGCTCGGCGAGCTCACGACCGCTCGGGTGCATGAAGAGATATCGATAGCCGATCCCCGCGCGCCGGGCCCGCGATCTGATACCGTAGCTGACGATCCAGAACAGGGCGGCAAGTGCCCGGCGGCGGCCGAGGTCCTTGATCGCCGTTTGCGGCTCGGGAAGTGCCGCGACTGAAACGATGCTGGCCCCCGGCTTCATGATGTCGAACATCTGCTCCAGGGTCTTGCCGCCGATCAAATCAAACCCCGCATCAAATCCGCCGCCTGCTTTGGAGATGTCCTGAGCCGTATAATCGATCACTTCATCGCAGCCGAGCGCGCGCACCAGCGCTTCGCCCCGCTTCGAAGCGGTCGTCGTCACATGGGCGCCGAGCCATTTGGCGATCTGAATGGCAAAGCTGCCGACGCCTCCGGCACCGCCTGAAATGAACACCCTCTGTCCTGGTTTGACGCCGAGCTCGTCCCTCAAGGCCTGCAGCGCTGTCAGCGCCGCCAGCGGCACGGCTGCGGCGGCCGCAAAATCCAGATCGCGCGGCATCAGCGCCGCGTGATCCTCGTCGACGCAAGCCTGCTCCGCGAATGCGCCCCCACGGTCCTTCGCGACCCGGGCAAACACACGGTCACCCACGCCGAACCGCTTGACGTCACGGCCAACGGCAATGACTTCGCCCGCAAGTTCGTTGCCGAGCACGAACGGAAGCTTCGGCCGCAGGATGACGCGAAGCTTGCCTTGCCGGAATTTGAAATCGACGGGGTTCAGACCCGCCGCGCGCACGGCAACGAGAATGTCGCGCGGCCCCGGCACAGGCGCCGGGACATCCATCAGCAGCGAGCCTTCAGGGCCGCCGTAACGCTTGAGAACGTAGGCGCGCATGAGGCTCCATGCTCCGGGTTCGAGGGGATCGCGCCCTTCGCTTTCGGGATTGAACAGCCCTGACCCTAACGTTAAAGTTAAGTTTAATGTCAATGGGCGGCCGGACCTGCAATGAAGATCGGTGAACTGGCGAGACGAAGCGGCCTGAGTACCTCACGCATCCGCTTTTATGAGGCCAAGGGGCTGCTCACTGTCGTTTCCAGGAAGGCCAACGGATACCGCGAATATCCAGCCGACGCCCTCGTGATTCTGAGTATCATCATCGGCGCACAGCGGACCGGCTTTTCCCTGAATGAGATCACGCAGATATTGCCCGCGGACCTCGGCAACTGGCGGCGTGGCGAACTGATGGGCGCGCTGCGCCGCAAGATCGCCGATATCGAACAAATGGAAAAGCGGCTCGGTCAAGGCAAGAGACAGCTTCGCGCTCTGCTCCGTAAAATTGAAGACAAGCCGGATGGCCTGGGTTGCGCAGAAAATACCAAGCGGCTGCTGAAAGAGTTCGCCTCGAGCGGATCGCGGTCTGCGTCGGGAACGCCAGGAAAGCACGGTGCCCGGTCCCGAGACATCACCGCCCGGCCCTGACCACTGCCGAAATATTCGGCCGGACCCAGATCACTTTGACGAGGCCGCCAGTTTAATTTGAACCAGGCCGGTGCGACAGCGGGCCGCTCACAAAGAAGTGAGGCGGGCTGCAAGGCCGGCGTGTCGCTTTTGGCGACTCCTCATTCGTCCTGTGCCCGGAAAGCTGGAACGGAGATACGAAATGAACAATTCTCGCTATCGCTGGGTTATCGTCGCCGCCGGCGGGCTGTTGGGCTGCGTCGCCATCGGCGGCATGTTTTCGCTGCCGGTCTTGCTGCAGCCGATCGCCCGGGACACCGGCTGGTCGGTGGCCGGCGTCTCCAGCGCCATGACGATCGGCTTTCTCGCCATGGCCTCCGCCAGCATGATCTGGGGCACCCTGTCGGATCGGATCGGGCCGCGCCCGGTGGTGCTGACGGGCTCGATCGTCATCGCGGCGAGCCTGGCGCTGGCAAGCCGCGCCACTTCATTGCTCGAGTTTCAGCTGCTGTTCGGCCTGCTGATCGGCGCGGCGACGGCTGCGATCTTCGCGCCGATGATGGCGACCGTCACCGGCTGGTTCGACACCCATCGCAGCCTGGCGGTGTCGCTGGTGTCGGCCGGCATGGGAATGGCGCCCTTGACCATGTCGCCGCTGGTGGCCTGGCTCGCCACCAGCCATGACTGGCGGACCACGATGCAGATCATTGCCGTCGTCGTCGCCGCCATCATGATTCCGGTCTCGTTCCTGGTGCGGCGCCCGCCGGCGCTGGCAGGCGGCGCCGCACAATCCGGCGACGCCGGACCGCAACCGGAGATGTCGATTTCTCAGGCGGTACGCTCGCCGCAGTTCATCATTCTTCTGGCGACCAACTTCTTCTGCTGCGCCACCCATTCGGGCCCGATCATCCACACCGTGAGCTACGCCATCAGTTGCGGCATCCCGCTGGTCGCCGCGGTGTCGATCTACAGCCTGGAGGGGTTAGCCGGATTGGGTGGCCGCATCGCCTTCGGGCTGCTCGGCGATCGCTTCGGCGCCAAACGCGTCCTGGTCCTGGGGCTGCTGGCCCAGGCGTTCGGCGCGCTGGCCTATGTCTTCGTGCGCGAACTCGCCGCGTTCTACGCCGTCGCCGCCTTGTTCGGCTTCATCTATGCCGGCGTCATGCCGCTTTATTCGGTGCTGGCGCGGGAAAATTTCCCACTGAAGATCATGGGCACCGTGATCGGCGGCACCGCGATGGCCGGCAGTCTCGGGATGGCCACCGGACCGGTGGCGGGAGGGCTGATCTACGACACCTTCGCCAGCTATGCGTGGCTCTATATCGGCGCCTGGGGCATGGGCATCGGCGCGTTCCTGATGGCCTTGAGCTTCCGTCCGTTTCCGAAACCGCAGACGGCGCCCGTGCCTGCGTGATCCCGGCTCGGCCGGGGTGACGCAGCCGCGCGGGCGGGCTCACGAAGTCTTCGGTTGCGCTCGCCATGGAACCGACGCACATAAATGCCCTTGCCGTCCGCGACGCGCCTTTTGCGCTGCGGTTTTTGCCGCCCCATCCCCGGAGACCCCCATGCTCAAATTC
>Ga0066797_1000373_pt1 | contig 13713 bp, 14 predicted proteins | sample PersoiDNA2013193_FD_76335 | JGI IMG/M metagenome (GOLD analysis project Ga0066797, IMG submission 76335) | Permafrost soil microbial communities from the Arctic, to analyse light accelerated degradation of dissolved organic matter (DOM) -... | ecosystem: Environmental > Terrestrial > Soil >... | reverse complement strand
CCGTGTTGGCCTGCACCGTGTTGGCCTGCACCGTGTTGGCCTGCACCGTGTTGGCCTGCACCGTGTTGGCCTGCACCGTGTTGGCCTGCACCTAGCTGGCCAATGCTGTGCTTGCCCGCCGCGGGCTGGCTGTTGCCGTATGCACCGCCGCCATCGAACCAGCGCGGCGCAGGCTGGCCTGGCGACGCCTGGCCGGCCGGAGGCTGATCGAGTGACGGCTGCCGGGCAGGCAGCGGCAGCGCCGCGTTCGGCTCGTATTCCCGCTCATCGCCCCGCGCCATGCCGAGAAGGCGTCTGAGGCTCCACCGAGTCATGGCAGCAAATTCTTCCCGTTCCGTAGGGGAAAACGGACGAGGATCAGATTGGCACAATCAACCCGCAATTGCGCGGTCTTCGACCCATGAAGTCCGGCCTGCACCGGGAAAACTGTTCTTGCCCGGCCGTACAGTCGCCCACCAGGCCGCATACGAGTCAAGTTTCCCATAGTGGATAAATGCCACCAACCATCTCACTGCGGCGGTGCACTTAGCGACTCGGGCAAACCATTCCCAATAGGTGTATTATTTACTAGATCGTTACATATATCACATGGATGGGAAACGGCAGGCGAAGGGCAGCAGCCTAGGAGGGGAAACCCGGAGGTGACGATCGCAGCACGCATGCGTTCAGAATCCGATTCTTCTTTCTTTTCGTGCTCCGAGATTACGGAAGGGGACCGTCCGGGATGGGCCGTAGCGTGACGGGCGGAACGTTAATCCACGAAGCACGGGCACGAGAAGGGAAGACCTATGGCACTGGCGGCACAGGAACTTGAGGCCGAGCGCGGCGACCTGCTGGCGATGCTCGGCAAGCACCGGCACTTCCTCCGGTACACCACCCGCGACCTCACCGACGAGCAGGCGCGAACGCGGACCACGGTGAGCGAGCTGACGCTCGGCGGCCTCATCAAGCACGTCACGCTCGTCGAACGGAACTGGGCCGGGTTCATCGTCGATGGTCCCGCCGCGATGGGCGGGGGATCGGCCCCCGCCGAGGCGGACGTGACCCGGTGGCAGGAGCAGTTCCGGCTGCTCGACAGCGAGACCCTGGCGGGCGTGCTCGCCGACTACGAGGTGACCGCGACGGCGACCGACGACCTCGTGCGGACGCTGCCCGACCTGAGCGCGACGCAGCCGCTGCCGAGCGCGCCCTGGTTCCCGGCCGGCGAGCGCTGGTCGGCGCGCCACGTGCTGATGCACGTCATCGCGGAAATGGCGCAGCACGCCGGCCACGCCGACATCATCCGCGAGTCACTCGACGGCGCGAAGTCGATGGGCTGACGCGCCCGCGCCAAGGGTCGCCTAGCGGCTGGCCACGGCGGCGGCCAGGCGGCGGACGATCTCGGCGAGGATCGGCCGCGGCGTCGCGAAATTGAGCCTGACATGCCCCTTTCCCGCGTCACCGCAGGCCGCGCCGTCGGTGAGCATAACCTGGGCCTTCGCGAGGAAGAACTCCGCGGGCTGGTCGGCGATGGCGCGCTCCGCGAACAGGTCACGGCAGTCAAGCCAGCCGAGGTAGGTGCCCTCAGGTGCCTGGTAGCGGACGCCGGGCAGCTGCTCAGCGAGAAGGTCAGCGAGCAGCTGCCTGCTCCCGTCCAGGTACGCGAGGACGTCGTCGAGCCAGGGGCCGCCATCACGGTAGGCGGCGATGGTCGCCCAGACGCCGGGGGTGGACGCGCCGTGCTCGAACAAGAACCCCTCCTCCGCCCAGATCGCGGCGTCAGCGTCGTTGGAGAGGATGAGCTGCGCGCACTTCATGCCCGGGAGGTTCCAGCCCTTGGAGGCGGCCGTCGCGGTCACCGCGTGCGCGGCGGCCTGCTCGCTGATCGACGCGTAGGGGACGTGGGTGCCGCCCGGGTAGACGAGCGGAGCGTGGATCTCGTCGGCGAAGACGCGGCCGTTGTTCGCCTCCACGACCCCGGCGAGGGCCGCGAGTTCGCCGGCGGAGCAGACCCGGCCGAGCGGGTTGCACGGATTGCACAAGATGACCAGCTGCCCGCCGCGCTTGAAGGCCGCGTCGATGCCGTCGAGGTCGAGAACGGCGCGGCCGCCGGCTGCTGCCATCGGGACCTGGATGATCTCCCGCCCCAGGTGTTGCGGCACGGTCAGGAACGGCATGTAGGCGGGGGCCGGCACGATGACGGGGCTGCCCGGCTTGGAGAAAACCGTGATCGCGGCCTCCAGGCCCTTGATCACGTCGGGCAGCGGGCGGACGCGTGCCGGGTCTACCGCCCAGCCGTAGTGCTCTTCCTGCCAGCGCGCGCACGCGTCCGCCATCTCGGTCGCCGCGCGCTCGCTGAGGTAGCCGAAGTCCGCGCGCCTGATGACATCGAGCAGCGCCGCCTCGATCGGCGGTGCCGCGCCGAAGTCCATCTCGGCGACGAACGCGCCGATGACGCCTGGGCCGCCCTTGGACCACTTCACGCTGCCGCGGGCGCGAAGTTCGTCGATGCTGATCCGATCGGCGATCTCGGCGAACGTCGGCATGGCACCTGATCTACCCCGATAGGGGTTGCTTACCCGCGGCGCGGGCAAGTACCTCTTCCGTGGTGAGCGGGCTGGCCGGATGGTGGCTCAGGCACATGGGCGTGCGCATCCGCTGGAAGGCGCTGCCCTCGGTGGCGAGGTAGAACTGGCCGGCGGACAGCCGGCCGATATCGGGGACATCGCCGCCCTTCGCCCTGGCGAGCTCCCTGGCCGCCTCGATCTGCACCGGGGCGTTGAGCAGCCCGAAAACCTGCGTGGTGGCATTGCCCGCGATGGAGTTGTGCAGGTTCTTCGGTGACTGGGTGGCGAAGAGCAGGCCAAGGCCATATTTGCGCGCCTGTGAGGCGAGCAGCCTGGTCGACTCACTGGACGCGGTCGTGGTGCCTGACGGCACCAGGTCCTGCGCCTCGTCCATGACGAGCAGCCCGCCGAGCGGCCGGTCCTCCGCCGGATTCCGCTTCACCCACGAGAAGAGGGCCATCTGGAGCTGGTTGACGAAGCCCTGCCACTGCTCGCGGCTCGCCATTCCGATGCTGCTGATCACCGAGATGCGCGCGCGCTTGCCAGGCGGCGGGGTGAGCAGCATGCCCGGGTCGGCGGGCTCGCCCGCGCCGCCGAACAACGGGTCGGTCGCCCGGACGGCCCGCAGCCGGTCGGCGAGGTCGGCCGCGATCAGCGGTCCCCTTGTCTGCTCGCTGACCCGCTCGGGCAGGTCGGCGAGCAGGTAGATGAACACGCCGAGATCATGACCCGCGCCCCGGGCGAAGTACCGCATGGCCTCGGTGAGCACCGCCTTCTCCTGGGCGGCGCGGGCGCCCGCGCGGTGCGCGCCGACCCGCGGCGCAAGCGCCTCGACCGCCGCGTCCACGGCGGCGTTGAACTCGTCGACATCGTCCAGGACCGCGCCGAACTCGGGCAGCGGCTGGAAGGTCAGCGGGCGGCCGCCCTCGCGGCGCGGGGTCCAGATGACCACGTCGGTGGCCGCCAGGTAGTCGCGGGCGCGTTCGGCGTCGCCGGCCAGCCACGGGTCAGGCGGCGACGGCCACGGATCGCCCAGCCGCGCCAGGTCGTTGTTCGGGTCGAGCACGATCGACGAGACGCCCTGCAGCGCGCACTCCTCGATGATCCGGCGCAGCAGCACCGTCTTGCCGGAACCCGACCCGGCGAAGATCGCCAGGTGCCTGCGGAGGGTTTCCAGGCCAAGGGTGACACCGCCCGGCCGGCCTGGTGCCGGCAGGCCGACGCGGATGACCGGCGCGGTGGCGGGGGCCGCGGCGGCGGGATCCGCTTGGTTGACCGTGTTCTCGACCGTGTTCTCGGCCGCTCTCTCGGCCACGGGCTCGGGCAGCGGAACCTGCTCGGTTTCCGCCGCGGCGGGGTCCGCCGCCGCGGGCGCTGGCTGCGCCTGCTCTGATGCCCTGGCCACCTCGCCGAGCGCGCGGTTGAGCAGGTCGGTGCCGTGCGCGGGCCGCCGGGAGAGCAGCCAGGCGTTCAGCTCCGCGTGGTGGCCCCCGAGCAGCTCGCCGAGGGCGGAGAACGTCTTCAGGTCCGCTTCCGTGACCGGCAGCAGCACACCGCCCTTGTCAGCGAACTCCGCCGCCGCCTTCTCGGTGACCTGGCCGTTTGGCCAGGGGGCTGACCTGAGCACGAACAGCCGGCGCTCGGCGTCGCCCACGCCGCCAGCGGCGAGGCCGGCACCCTCAATTGCCTTCCTGAGGCGGGTCTGCACGGCTCGGGGGCTATCGGAGGCGATGGCACGGAACCCCCAGCGGCGCTGCCGTTCGGTGCGCAGGTCGAGCAGCATCCGCAGGCAGGCGTGCAGCCGGGGGTTCTTGCCAGGCAGCGAGTCCTGGACGAACGCCTGATCGTCTCCGCCGCCGACCTCCCTCGCCCAGGCCTCGAGGCCTGCTGCGAGCAGCGGCGGCATCGCCGCGTCCTCGGTCTGATGATCGAGCGCGGCACCGACGACGGCGTTCTCCCGCAGCGTCGTGAACAGGTCGTCAAGCGCCGCCAGGTCCGGCGAGGCAGCCGTCACCTCGGCCGGCGGCGGCAGGGCGGCGACCCGCTCCTCATCGAGGCGGTCGAGCTCCGCGACGGACCGCTCGCGCAGGCAGCCGTCGACGTGGGCTTCAACACGCCTGAGCAGCCCGCGCGCGGTGTACCTGCTCGCGTCATCGAAAGCGTCGGGCAGAATCGGCCAGGTCGCGTACGGCGGCTCGAAGCCGACCAGCGCGAAGTCCGCCGCGAACCGCTTTGCGATCATCAGACGGCCGATGTACGCGCTTGGGATGTTCTGCATCCGGCGCGCCATGCGGAATCGGTCGACGACGGTGTCCGAGCCGTACTTGCTGATGTACTCCCAGCTCTTTGGCAGGCAGGAGACGATCGTGAGGGTGCGGTGGGCCACGTCGCGCAGCGACATAAGACCCGTCGCGACATCCGCGAGCGGCCGCGACTGCGACGCCTCACCAAGGCCGACCCCGACGAGCTCGTCGATCAGCGCGTCGACCTGGTCGATCGCGATCACGATCGGCCCGGTCAGCGCCAGCAGCTGGGAAACCTCGTTGACCAGCAGCCGCGCGATCTTCCTCGTTGAGTTGATCCCCCAGCGGCGGCGGTCCTGGAGGTCGACCTCATTGCCCGTCAGGTAGTAATAGCCGACGTCCTGGTCCTCCTGCAGGGGCGACGCGAGCAGGGCGAGCGCCCGCGCGGTGTCCTGGCAGATCAGGCCGAGCGACGGGTCGGTCCTGCGCAGCGCCGCGATGAAGACCTTGAGTGCCCCGGGGGATGGCGGCACCTGCCCGGTGATCTGGGCACGGGAATCTCCGTTGAGCCCGACGCGGTCCGCGAGCCCGGTCAGCAGCGTCTCCAGCTGGTTGCGGCTGCCGTCGGGAAGCGGCAGGAGCTGCTCCACCACGGAGCCGAGTACCTGCTCCCAGAATGCCTTGGTGAACAGGTCGCCGACGAGGAAGAAGTAGCCGCCCGCACGCTGCACCTGCTCGCGGGTCCAGCCGAGCAGGTGCGTCTTGCCGACGCCGCGCTCTCCCTGGATGACGATGCCGAGCGGCCTGGCATCGGCGCGGCCCGCCTCGCGGATGCCCTTGCGGATCAGGTCGGCGGTGACGGCGTGGAGGCCCTCGACGTGATACCGCTGGTCCGTCCACACGTCGTCAAGCGCGCGCGTCCAGTTGAAGGTGAGCGCGGCCAGCGCGGTTAGCTCGTCTGTGCTCATTCGGTGCTCGATTCCCTGCTCGATCCACTCAACCGATCGAAATCAGGTGCTTGTATTCGCCGCCGATGCGGAGCGCCGACTCGCGGTCCGCGGTCGACAATGACTGCTGATGTGACTCGGGAATGAGGTTGATCCGCTGCTTCGTGAACATCAAGGCGAGCACCGAATCCAGGTCGCCGCGCGCTATATCCGCCAGGCGCAGCCGCAGGTCGAGCAGCTTGACGAACTCGCCGCTCGCGGGTGCCAGCGCTCGGTACCCGGCCTCGACGCGCGCCGCCATGTCCATGCCATCGCCGACGGCTGGCCGGTCATCGCGGCGCGGGTCGCTGCTGTCGCTGAAGACATCGGCGAGGCTCAGTTCATTGGCGCTCATGTAGCGCGCGAAGACGCCGAAGACGAGGTAGTGCGCGCGCTCCAGGCTGGTCTCACGTCCCGCTGGCACCGCAGCCAGTTCCTCGGCGCACCAGTGCCAGCCGGCGTCGGTCAGCTCATGCGCGAAGGAGCGGCCCTGCTTTTCGGATTCGACGTACTTGCGGTTGTTGAGCCTGCGGCGCTCTGGTCCGACGAGGGGAAAGCCAATCAGCTCTTTGAGTTCCTGATTGGGGACCTTACGCGCCTGGCTGAGCAGGGCGAACAGCGCCGCCCGTTCCCTGCCCGAGAGATCATCACGCGCCACGGCCAGACAGCTCTTTTCATCGTCACGGGTACTGGGAAATTCTATGGCCGAGCGCCAGGTAACCGCCGGGAATCGTCAAATACCGCAGGCGCGGGCAGGATGGGAGGTCTTCGTTCCCTCGAGCGCCCAGCCGCTAAGAAGCGGGATGTCCTCGGTGCGGGTGAAGACCCCCACGCGCACGCGCAGCCTGCGCAGGTACTCGCGGACCAGCGGGCGCTCAAGCACCAATCATGGCGAGAAGCGCAGCTCAACTCCGTATAAGTACCGATGACTACGCAATTGCGCGCTGGCAAGATCGGGGCCATGACGCGGCGGCGGACGGCGTTTCAACCTGAGGTACCGAACGTCGCGAGAATGTATGACTACATGCTCGGCGGGAAAGACAACTTCCCGGCCGACCGGGCGGCGGCGCGCAGGACGTTCGACGTGCTCGGCGAGGACGTCGTGCGCGGCACCGTTCTCGAGAACAGGCTCTTCCTCGGGCGCGCCGTCCGCCACCTGGCCAGCGACCTGGGGATCAGGCAGTTCCTCGACATCGGCACCGGCCTGCCCACCATGGGGAACGTGCACGAGGTCGCCAGATCCGTGGCGCCGGCCAGCCGCGTGGTGTACGTCGACAACGATCCCGTCGTGATGACGCACGCCAGGGACATGCTGCACGGCGTGGACGGCACCGCTATCGTCGAACACGACCTGCGAGACCCGGGAGGGATTACCGGGGACTCACGGGTCCGTTCACTGCTCAGGTTCGATGAGCCGATCGCGGTGCTGCTCGTGGCGATCCTTCACTTCGTGCCCGATTCCGACGATCCGGGCGGCATCGTGGCCGCCCTGATGGCCGCGGTACCGCCGGGCAGCTTCCTGGTGATCTCGCACCTGTCCGCGGATCACTACGCGGCGGCCGACGAGGCCGCCACCGTCTACGAGGACACGTCATCCGGGCTGCACCTGCGGACGCGGCCAGCGGTGCGCGCCCTGTTCGGCGGCCTGCCGCTGCTCGACCCTGGCGATGTGGTCTGGACATCGCAGTGGCATCCTGACGCGGATGCCGAGGCGGCCGACTCGCCGGGCGGCGCCTCGCTGTGGTGCGGGATCGGGCGCAAGCCGATCAGTACCTGATCACGCGGCAGGGAGCGGCAGGCGCTTCCTGGCCTCCTCGTAGAGGTCGGCGGGGAGCGGGCCCTTCTCCGCTATCGCGATGTTGCCGGCCAGGTGCGCCGGGCTCGAGGTGCCCACGATCGTGGTCGACAGGCCCGGGTGGCTGAGCGTGAACCGCAGGACGAACTCCATCTTGCTCATGCCCGCGTCGGTCAGCGGTGTTGACGCCTACTTCGAAGTCGGCCCCGACGGGCTCATGCTGCTCGACCACGGGACCGCCGACGACCTGCTCAGCTCGTCAGATGTGGATCATGGGCCGGCCCGTGGCGCGCGATCGGTGCTCGCCACCACGGTCGACGACGTCGACGCGGCCTACGAGGAACTACGGGCCAAGGGCGTCGAGTTCATCAGGGCTCCCGAGGACCGGCACTGGGGCCTGCGCTGCGCGCACTTCAAGGACCCGGACGGCAACGCCTGGGAGATACACTCCCCCGTGAGCTAGCGGTCGGTGTCCTCGAGGGCGCTGGCGTCAGCGGGGACGTCAACGGAATGCTGCTTGAGCGCCGTGAACGGGACGATCTCCAGGGCCCGCTCATGCGTTGACGCGAGGACGACGGGGGCGGCCGTGCCGTCCTGGTAGGCGCGCAGCCAGTTCACGGCCGTCACGCACCAGCGGTCCCCTGGCACGAGGCCAGGGAATCGGTACTGCGGCATCGGGGTGGACAGGTCGTTGCCGATCTGCTGCTGGTGCTCAAGGAACTCCTGGGTAACCACCGCGCAGATGGTGTGGCTGCCCCTGTCTTCCGGGCCTGTATTGCAGCAGCCATCCCGGTAGAAACCGGTAAGCGGATCAGTCCCACACGGCTCAAGTTCGCTACCGAGCACGTTCCTATCAACCATCCAAGCAGTATCGGTACCGCCGGTCTATGTACGCAACCCTGCACGGGCCATCACATGTGGCGGACACGCGTATTTCACATAATCGCGCTCATCACCGCGAGCACGAACGTGCCGATCGCCGCGAAACCGTGTGCGATGGGCACGAGCACCGCCGGGTTCGGGCGGATTTGCCGTGACGGCCGGCCGGGGAGAGCGCCCGCGAGCAATCGCGTGATCATCTCGTCCGTGACCTGGTACGAGTCGTCTTCCGCGGCCGGGCTGGCCGGCTCCGCGACCGCTCCCGAGCGGAGCTCCGCGTCTGGTGCCGATCGGCGCTCCCCCGGCCGCCGCGCCGGGTAGGGAGTCCACAGCGTGACCGTGCAGAGCCCAAGACCGACGGTCACCATCAGGGCGCCTACCGCCGCCCAGGCGACCGGCCGCACGCCGGTCACCAGGTAGGCGGCCCACAGCAGCAAGCCGACAGTGGCGAGCACCGCATGTCCGAAGATCAGCGCGGGCGGCAGCCCGTCCGGGCTCTCCCGCGCCTGGCGCAGGCCACCGCGGTCCAGCCAGGTGTGCAGCATGAAGCCGCCCAGGCTCACGGTGAGCAGCCAGCTAATCAAGGTCGCGACCCGCATGACGTCCAGACGTAGATGAATTTGACCGTGAAATCCAGCAGTATAGACAGATATAGAATTGACCCATACTATTGACTGTATGGTCAGTCAGGGTCCTGCCCGGTCCAGGAACGGTTCCCGCGGCGACTTCCCGCTCGCGCCGGTCGACCCCAGCGGCCTCGCCGTGGCGCTGCGCCCCTTCGGGGAGAGCCGGATGCTGCCGCCCGCCGCGTATACCTCTGCCGAGGTCTTCGCGTGGGAGCGCAGGCACTTCTTCGGCGGCGGCTGGACATGCGCGGCCCACGGGTCGCACATCCTTGTCCCGACCGCGGCGGACCGCACGCGGATCTCGTGCTCGTGGGCGTTCGCACCGGAGGCGGTCGCGCTCCCGTCGTTCGACCCCGGGTACGCGGTGGACTTCTGGGACCTGACCAACAGGCAGGACTGGACGGCCTGCGAGTCGGTCCAGCGCGGCCTCGCCTCACCGTTCGCGTCCGCCGGGCCGCTGGCGACCGAGGATGACGCGATCTACTCCTACGTCACGACGGTGGCGCGTGGTTACCTTGGTTCGCGGGTTAGGCGAGGGCGGATGGGCCGCGGCGGGTTAGCTGGCCGGCGATGATCATGCGCTGGATCTCGCTTGCGCCCTCCCAGATGCGTTCGACGCGCAGCTCGCGGTAGAAGCGCTCGGCGACGTTCTCGCGCAGGTAGCCGCGGCCGCCGAAGATCTGGACCGTGCGGTCGGCGACCCGGCCGGCCATCTCCGAGCAGAACAGCTTGACCATCGAGCACTGGGCGTGCGCGGTCTTGGTGTCTGACGGGTCGCGGTCGATGGCGCGCGCCGTCTCGTAGAGCATCGAGCGCTCGGCGGCGCCTGTGCAGCGGGCGGCCACCATCAGCCGCTCGAACCTGAACCATTCGCGGGAGTAGAGCATGCCGCCGCCTTCGGCACCGACGAGGTTGGCCGCGGGCACGCGCACATCGGTGAACGCGACGATCGGGTGGTGGTGGCTGATCGTGTGCGAGTACGCGGGCGTCCTGACGACGGACACGCCGGCGGTTGGCAGGTCGACGAGGAAGAGCAGGTGCTCGGCGGGGCGGCTGGAACCACGGGACCGTTCAGGGTGATCGATGGTGATCTTCTTGGCTTGGAAGAAGCAGTAGTCGGCGGAGTTGTAGGAGGTGACGTGCCACTTCACCCCGTTCAGCAGCCATTCGGCGCCGTCGTGGTGGGCGGCGGGACCGTGGGCGCCTGGTGCGCCTATTTCCTGCGCCGCGCGGGACTCGGCAACGTCGCGGTAATCGAGAAGGGCGTGCTCGGCCAGGGCTCGTCAAGCAGGGCCGCCGGCGTGGTCAGGGTGCAGGGCGGTACGCCGGAGGCGGTGCGCCTCGGCCGCTGGTCCCGGTCGTTCTACCTCCGGCAGCACGCCGAACTCGGCACCGACTCCGGGTTCGTTCAGCAGGGGTACCTGCTGCCCTGCTTCACCGAGCCCGAGGTCGCGGCGGCGCGGGCGCGGATCTTGATGCAGCAGGCGCTCGGGCTGCCGGTCCGGTGGCTGACCGCCGACGAGGTCGACGCGATCAACCCGACGATGGCGCCCGGCTGCACGCTCGGCGCGTCGTACTGCGCCGAGGACGGGTACATCACGCCGCCGCGCAACGTCGCCGCGTACACGGCCGCGCTCGTGCGGGCCGGCGTGCTCATCGCGGAGCGGACGCGGTTCAGCGGGCTGTCCGCCGCCGGCGGCTCCTGCGACGCGCACACGGCCCGCGGCACGGTGTCGGCGGGGCTTGTGGTGCTCGCGGCCGGGCCGCAGCTCGCCGCGGTCGGCGCGCTCGCGGGGATCACCATCCCGGCGGGCGGCGTCCGGCACCACGTCGCGGTGACCGAGGAACACCCGGCGTTCGGCTCGACGCCGATGGCCTTCGACGTGCCGTCGGGGCTCTACTGGCGGCCGGAGGAAGGCGGGCTGCTCTTCGGCATGAGCGATCCGGACGAGCCGCCCGGTGAGAACCAGTGCGTCGACTTCGATTACCTGGCGCTGATGCGGTCGCAGCTGGCCGCCCTCGTGCCGCTGACCGCCGGGCTCGGCGTGCGGCGGGCGTGGGCGGCGACGATCGACTACACACCCGACCACCTGCCGATCATCGGGGCCGCGCCCGGGCTGGACCGCGTGTTCGTGGCGGCGGCCGGCGGGGCCGGCATGATGTGGGGCCCAATGAGCCCCACGGCGCCGAGCCCAACGGCACGGGTGCTGCTCACCCTCGAGGCGATACAGAACGCCCCTGGCATCACCGCCAGCCGCCTCGGCGAGCGCCTTGGGGTGACCGAGCGGGCGGCCCGCCGCTACGTCGCGATCCTGCGCGAGGCGGGCCTGCCGATCGAGTCGGTCAGCGGCCACTACGGCGGCTACCAGGTCGGGCACGGGCTCCGGCTGCCGCCCCTCACGTTCACCGCCGCCGAGGCGGCCGGCCTGGTGATGGCCGTGCTCGAGGGCCATCCGCCCGCGGCCGACCCCGCCGACCTCGTGGGTGCCGCGCTCGCGAAGATCGTCAGGGTACTGCCCGCGCGGGTGGCCACGCTCGTCCGCTCCATCCGCGACGGCACCGAACTGCCCGAGAGAGCGCACGCGGACACGCGAGTCAGCCCCGAACTGACCGGCGCGCTGATCGAGTCATGCGCGGCGGGGCGGCGGCTGCGGCTGGCTTATCATCTTGGCTGGCGTGGCGGCGGCACCGATGCGGCGATGGAGGTCGATCCGTGGGCGGTCGTCCTGCGGCACAGCCGCTGGTACCTGCTGTGCTGGTCGCATACCCGCTCGGCGCGGCGCGTCCTGCGGGTCGACAGGATCGCCGCGGCGCAGCCGCTGCTCGACACGTTCTCGCCGCCGGCCGGCCTCGACGCCCTTGGCACGCTTGAGGAGCACCTGTCCCAGGGCTGGGCCTACCCGGTGGACGTGCTGATCGACGCGAGCATGCGGGATGTCGCCGGCTGGCTGCCGCGCAGCCTTGGCACGCTCACGCCGACCGACGACGGCCGGACAAGGCTGAGCGGTTCCACCGCCGACCCGGGCTGGTACGCGGGGCGGCTGGCCATCCTGCCGTTCGGCTTCCGCGTGGCGGGGTCCGCGGAGTTGTGCCGCGCCATGGCGGACCTCGGGCACCGGCTGATCGCGTCCGCCGCAGCCGAATCCGCCGCAGCCGAATCCGCCGCAGCCGAATCCGGCGCGGAGCCGTCCTTTGAATTCGACAACAATCAATAATTAAAGCAAGGACTCTCGCCGGAGACGCGAAATCGGCTGCCTGATTGCGCACATTTCCGTAATGCTCTTTACCGGGCGTTCCCGACGACGCATGCCCTAACATCCCTCTTGGGCTTCTGTTGAATCGTGAGTGATACATTTCCCTGGAGAGATATCAATGAATGTACGCAGCGGGCTGACCGTGGCCGGGACTATCGCCATCCTGGCGATCGCGGGATGCGGGTCGAGCGCCTCAAGCGCGACGAGCACCTCAGGCGGGGCAAGCGCCTCAACCGCGCCGATGGCCTCAAGCGGGGCGAGCGCGTCGAGCGCCTCAAGCGCCCAGCCATCGTGGGCGAAGTCGCTCGGCTCCGGCGTCACGGTGACCTCGCCAGGCAGCATGGCAGCGGACGCCGGGTCACCGGGCGCGCTCATCGTCAGGCTCAAAAGAGACCTGCAGGCGGGCAAATACTTGAAGTTCTGCTCATTCCTAGAGCCGTCCAAGCAGGCTAGCTGCACGGCCACGTTCAGCCGTGCGCCGGCATCGGCCCTCGCGAGCGTGATGCCGACCTTCAAGAATTTCGTCATCAGCTACACGGCGATCGACGGTACCAAGGCGCTTGTCGGCACTACCGGCACCGCCTGCACTCCGACTCAGAAGCCAGCGTGCAGCACCAACCGCGACCCGGCGGCCATCTTCAGCACAGGTAAGTCGTTCGCGGCCCTGTGGGCACAGGCACAGGCAGCGAGCGCATCGAGTTCGGGCGCCTACGCGCTCATGCCGATCGTCAAGGTCAACGGCACCTGGTACGTGTGGACCACCGGGTGATCGCTAGGACGTCGACGGCGAGCACACCGGACGGCGCGCAGATGAGCGGGTTGATGTCGAAGGCGTCCAGGTGGTCACCGAGGTCGGTCACCAGGAGCGAGAACGAGACGAGCGCGGAGATGACCGCGTCAGCGTCGCAGGGCGGCCCGCCGCGGACTCCGGCGAGTATCTCGGCGAAGCGCAGTCCGGAGATCATCCCCGCGGCGGCGGTCGGCGTGACCGGCGGAAGTGCCACGGAGCGCTCGGACAGGTACTCGGCGAGCACTCACCCGGCACCGGCGACGATCAGCGGCCCGAGGGCCGTGTCGCGGGCCATCCCGATGATCAGCTCGGGTCCGGGCGCGGCCATCTCGCAGACGGTCACCCGGGGACCGAGGCGTCCGGCGAGTTCCCGGTAGGCCGCGGCGAGCCCGTCCTGGTCCGCGACGGCGAGATGCACGCCGCCCACGTCGGACTTATGCAAAATGCCTGGCTCGTCGGTTTTGACCGCGACGGGGATCCTGGTGGCTTATTTGGTCAGGCCCGCGCGTGGCGCTGCCCGGGCCCCCCAAAGGGGCCGTTCCCATCGGCGGACAAAACGAATAAAACAGGCACTGATGGCTGCGGGGTGAAGAT
>Ga0066797_1000371_pt1 | contig 13732 bp, 12 predicted proteins | sample PersoiDNA2013193_FD_76335 | JGI IMG/M metagenome (GOLD analysis project Ga0066797, IMG submission 76335) | Permafrost soil microbial communities from the Arctic, to analyse light accelerated degradation of dissolved organic matter (DOM) -... | ecosystem: Environmental > Terrestrial > Soil >... | reverse complement strand
TCGTTGGCCACCGGCTGTCGACCGCCATCAACGTCGATGATCGCCAGTCGCCGCATCGCCAGGCCGGCGCCGTCCTCGGCGACCATGCCTGCGTCGTCTGGCCCGCGGTGGGTCATGGCGTCGTTCATCATGGTCAGGCGGCGCGCAACCTCGTCCGCCCCCAATCCCGCCTGAAAGATGCCTGCTATGCCGCACATGGGCTTCTCGTCGATGACACCGGCCGGCGATCGCGACTGTTGTTCGGCACGACAGGCCTCCAGTTGAATTGAGGAGCATTGCCGACACACCCGGCGAACCACGGAGATGATCGGCCACATCAGATCCACTCAAGCTGTCGCGAATCAGTATAGCCGCTCCTTCTACGCCCGCTTGGTGAGTGGTCGAGCCGAGCCCAGCTCTTTGGACTCAGCCGGTGCTTCAAGGGCGTGCCCTCATGGATGTCGGCGACAACCACCCCGCCTGGGGAACTACCGAAAGGAACGCACCTCGATGGAGCGTCGTGCCCCGCGCTGCCGGTCAGCTATCATTCCGCGCAGCCAGACCTGCCGCATTGCTCCTGCCGCATGCTCCCCGTGTGCTTCAGGGTCATCGTCCCACCCCGACAAGTGCACCGATCGATGACGTCTTCATAGACCGCGGTGAACGCCTCCGCCATGGCAGCAGGGCTGTGGTTCTCCAGAAGCCGCCGCGCTCCCGCCTCACCGAGGCGACACCTCACCGCGTCGTCGTCCCTCAACAACGTCAGACTCTCGACGAGATCGGGCAGGCTGTTGGCGGGAATCACCAGGCCCGTTCTGCCCGACTCCACCAGCTCCGGATTGCCGCCGCCATCGGTGCATAACACTGGGAGCCCACAGGCCATGTACTCCATGATCGCATTCGAACACCCCTCGCGCGCCACAGCTGAATCGGTAAGAAGCACGCCCACGTCCGCGCGGGCCAGAAGCGGCAGAACCTCCTCCACGAAACCCACAAGCTCGAGGGCACCGCTCGCCACTACATCACGGTAGTTCTGCATGAGGCTTGTGCGCAGATGACCATCGCCAATCGCCGTGAAGTGCCATCGTCCAGGCTCGGCGCGATCCAAATGCCTCGCCGCCTCACAGAACAACGGGAAGTCCTTCTCCCTCGTCATCCTTGCAGCCATGACCACCTGGAAACGATCACGCTGTGTGTTGGCGCACGCGAGGCCCTGGAGGCGTTGGAATTCGAACCCGTTGTACACAACGCGACCCTTTCGCGGCGGCACCTTCCACGCGGCAAGACCCGCACGGCTGTTGGCAACGACACAGCTTGACCGATCTGCAACTAGCTTGGAGACCCACTTTCTGCGTGGTGGCAGTGCACCGGTTCGAATACCGCCGTTCACAAACGGAACATGATGCAGCCGACAAACAGCGAGGCACGCCAGAGAGCTCATCCAGCCCCACGAGTGCACAATGTCTGGTCGCCAGACGCGGATGAGCCTGTGCAGGCTCACAATGGGGCGAGGATCGAGTCTGAACCCACGCGCTGCAACCTCCGCAACAATGCCTCGACTGCGTAGAATGCCTTCGAATGGGCCATCGCCGAAGCTCCACACCCGACACTCCCAATCAGGTGGAAGGCTGGCAGCCAGCAGCGCCAATTGTCTCTCAGCACCGCCTGCTCCGAGGCAGTCGGCCACGAGAAGCACGCGTCCGCCTTGGGTATGCTGAGCGACGTGGACCTCCTCCGCAGATTCAGCAGATCACTCGGCAAGCATATCCGAGGCACGGTTGCCGTAGGCCAACATGGATCGAGGCCTTCCAGGAATGTCCTTCTCAAAGGCGACGCCCGGCGACCACGGCATGAGCTCGCTCCCACGATGCCCCGCGCAGTTCAACGGCGATTGCCCAGTCTAGAAAGCTTCAGCAGTGCCCAGTCCACCCACAACTCCTGGGGCATCACGTGCCCCGCCTCATACACAAGGCGGTCATCGCCGCCCAGGATGTAGTGCCCAGGCGCATCGAAGACGGCCTTGTCGAGGCAGCCATAGGAGATCTCGATAATCACGAACTCGTCACCCCGGAAGAGCAGGTCGTAGGCCATTGAGTCGAATCCCAGGCGGCGATTGAGGCCGATGCAGTACTGGACCGCCGCCTCGGGAATCGCCGTCTCATAGTCGAGGAGGCCGCTGCCGCTGGCCCTGAAGTCCCCGGGGCGATTGCGGCGCCAGAAGCCGATGGCGTGGCGGTCGCCGATCACGGTGATGCGCAGGTCGGCGGGATTGCCGGCCACGAGCTCCTGCCAGTACGCAACGCCGTTGAGCTCATCGCGAGACAGCTTCTGCAGCACCTTGGGCCAGAACCACCCGTGCCAGGGAGCGCTTGCGACTCGAGCTAGGCGGTTGCCGTGGGCGGCCTTGTGTCGCTCCCACATCTGCTGAAAGAACGTCTTCGCCAGCCACTTCTGGGCGCTAGACTCACTGGAAATGAGGCTGACGTTGGCGCTCGCCGCGCCGTGAGACTGCTTCACCACGATGGGGTACCGGGCGCGACGCAGACAGCTGAGCGCGTCATCGTAGTCAAGGCTCGCGACCGTCTGCGGCGTTGCGACTCCCGCGCGAGCCAACAGGTGGCTCTGCGCCACCTTGCTCTCGAAGTGCCAGACGCTGGCGTAGCCGGGCATCACGATTTTGCCGAGCATCTGCTCGATGAAGTAGATCTTCTCCTTGTAGTGGGTCGCCAGCTTGGCGCCCATGGAGCGGCCGCGCCAGATGACGAGGTTGTAGGGCGCGATGCGTGCTTGCCAGTCGTGGGCGTCGATGTCGATGATGTCGTACTCGATGCCCGCACCGTCGCGAATGCGGGCATCGAGTACGGCGGCGAACTCCTGGTGCCAGGCTCCGCGTCCGACGGCGACTTTGAGAGTGTGTTCGGTCATAGGCTTGCGGGACAACCCTACACGCGTCCGCGCCAGCCGTCAGGCGGGCGGAAGTCGCGACCGAAGCGCGCCGCCACCTCGTCGAGCGTGTACGAGGTATCCCGGCAGCGCACCTCGACATCTCCGGGGCGTCGGTCGGCGACCGGGTAGCGCATCGCGGCGAACGCCTCGCGCACCAGCGCCACCCGCCGGCGGTCGAAGTGCATGAGCGCCAGGTGGGCGGCATCAGCATAGGCCGAGGTGGCCGCGAAGGTCACGGCGCCGAGCGGCACGGGCTCGGGCGCCAGCGGTCCGTTGTGCTCGCCGGCGACGATGCCGTCGGTGAGCGAGTAGACGCGCCGCTGGCGCTCGTCGGCCAGCGTGCCGTCGAGGCGGCCGTACTGCACCACCCGGTTGAGGTCGAGCACCATCCGCCAGGTGGTGTCGTTGCCGGCCCACTTGCCCTCGAGATCACCGCGGTGAACACCATTGGCGAATCTCGCCGCCTGCATGAATGAAACGTAGCCGCGTCTGCCGATGCGCCGGTTCGCTCGGTCGACCATAGCTTCAGCCGCTCGCTTGAAGGGCTTCAGCCCCTCGTAGCAGTCGCCGCCCACCGCCGAGCCGCCAACACGGTGGTGGGGCAGGAAGTTCTTGTCGCCGTTGACGCCGACGAGGTTCTTGAGCGCCGCCGTGACCCCTGCCTTGGCGTGCGCCTTGAGCTTGGGCAGGTTGAGGATGACATCGACCTCGAACGGTTCCTTGCAGAGAAGGTACTGATGCACGCCGGGACGCTGTACGCGGGCTAGGTCGTCGGGATCGTAATTCGTGCAGCGAAAGCGGCCCGCCGGCCAGGAGACCGGCTCGAGCAAGCTCTCGCTACCCAGGTCGAAGCGCACGAAGCGCTCCGGGTCACGCAGGTGGGTGCGCGGTCGGATGTCGCGCCCCTGCATGGTGACCACTGTGTCGCGAAAATCGAGGATCTCGATCGGTGTGGAACCGCCGAGCTCAGCGACCCGCTCGCGCCACGGAGGCGGCGCCAGCACATCGAACTGGGCGCTCTGGATCGGCGCGTCGGCGATGATGACACGGCCAGCCCCGGCCGCCAGCACCTCGCCAAGCGCGGCCAGGATGAACTCCGGGTGGGTGACCATGCAGTCCATGCCGTCGCCGCTGTTGTTCTTGTGCAGCACCCAGTTGGGCTTGAGCAGCACCGAACCGCCCTCGGGGACGATGTCGGCCAGCGGCGCCTTGGGGTCGCGCTCGCCCAGGCCGGCCTGGACCATCGCGTCTCGCACGAGCGCGCGCAGGGCTGGAGCGTCGTCGTATATGCCCGCAGCGGACCTCGTTCGGGACGCGAGCGCCAGCCCCACGCGATGCGCCTCGAGACGGTTCTCGCCGTTCGACCGGCTCACGCTGACCCGTCCTCGTTGGGAGATCGCATTCCCTACCGACTCCCTTGTCGCTGCCGGACCCTACGCACGTGAGAGGTAAGGGTACCAGCCAACGCTTCATGAAGCCTCGCAGCATGCACTCGATAGTCAAAGCGCTCCTCGGCCAAGCCTCGAGCGCGTGTGCCTACCGCACCTGCGAGCTCGGAGTCGGAAAGAGCCTCGGCGATCTTCCCCCCGAAGGCAACTGGATCGTCGGGCTCCGCAATGAAAGCGGTGGTTCGGTCTACGAGATAGCGCCTGACTTCACCTACCGAGGATGTGACTATTGGCCGCCCGGCAGCCGCGTACTCTGCGATCTTCGTGGGGAAGCGCGCCCGCGATCGCTGATCGTCGAACAGCGGCGCCAGGCACGCGCTTGCGTCGGCGTAGAGCCGCAACAATGCTTCGCGGCTCACTCGGCCCACGCCGATAACCATTGCCGTCTCACCACTCGTGAATGCTCGCTCCGACAGGAAGCGGTCCAATTCCTCCGGAGCGATACCGGTGACCACTAGCCGACAACGTGGCTCGCTCTTCCAAACATGGCGCATCGCTTCGAGCACGAAAGCCAGAGAGTCGTCATAGCCCGCGGAGGCAGCGTAAAGCACGGCCTGCTGGGCGTGAGGCTGGGGACTCGGCCGCACTTCGTCGACGTCCACGAGAATCGGTATTTCGGTCGCGGTCGCATCGCGCTGCCGGGACGCATACTCCGTATTCGCCCATGACGTCAAGAAACCGGAGATCGTGATGGCGCCGCTCGTCAAGGCCAGCGGCGAGAAGGCTCGCTCCCACGGCCTGCGATCACCTATGAGGGTCCACGGCACCTCACACAGCTCCAAGACCACTGGGATGCGCATCACGCGCGCGGCGGCAGTCAACGCGACGTATCTGAGGCTGCAGCGCGACGTGCCCACATAGGCAAGGACAGCAACGGGGTGCCCGTTGCGGCGCAAGGCGGCCAAGCGGGCAACGGCCACCAGCACACCTCGCGACTCGACAAGCCTGCGGCCAAGGAAGCTCTCAGCGCGAACGGGCGAACCGGTGGTGTACTCAAATGGAGTTCTATCGACCACCCCCCGAGGCTCCGAATTGAGGACGCGTGGCGGAGTTTCACTGACCGTCGTCAGCAGAACTCGCACGCTGACGCCTACAGATGCGAGGGCCTTGCAGTACAGCCTCACTCGGCTTGTGGCGGCCATTCCATGCGGCAGGCCAACAGCCTCCACGACAACTACGACTTCAAGCGGAGCGTCCGCAGGGCGCACCGATTGGAGCAGAGCGGGGTCGACGCCCGACGACCACGCACCCCCCGGACTCCAGGTCTGCGTCGGCAGGTCTTCAGCGCAGCGTGTTCCGCCTATAGCTTGGATTCTCATCTGTCAGCCGACCGTCCATTGCTCCAACGCGTGGTCGAATACGATCCGAGAAGCTCTATCCCAACTCACTAGGCCAAGGGAGCGTAGTGAGTTGCGCAAGATCCTCCCCATCCGGAAGTCGCTTGCGCGTATTGCGGCTGCACGCCGGAGGTCTCGCGGTGAAGCTCGGCGACGATGCTGCTCCCAAGTGGCCCTAGTCTCGCGATGGTATTCCACACTCTGTACACTTCCCCGGCGGTCGAGATGGGGGCGAAAAGCAGCCAGTATGCTGTCAACGTGAAACAGTGGCGCCTTCTCGAAGAACCGCATCCATAGCTCGTGATCACACGCCAGTCTCAGGTCCGCAGACAGGCACCCGCCATAGGCATCCCACAACGAGCGCCGCCAGAACACGGACTCTTGCTGGATCGTGCAGTGGTGTGAAGCCAGGAAGTCGTACCTGTTGCGAAGGACCGGATTGATGTTGGTGACTGCGTGTGCGTTGCTCCAGTATGACGGCACGCCCATAACCCATTGCGCCTCAGGCACATCGCGGAACACCGCGGCGACCGTCCTCAGGGTCCACGGGAGGTATACGTCACTGCTGTTGATCCAGGCCATGATCTCGCCGCTCGTGTGACCAAAGCCCTTGTTGATGGCATCGGCGTGACCGCGGTCTGATTCGCTCACCCAGTATCTCAGTCGGTCCGCGTAGCGCTTGATGATGTCGACGCTGCCATCGTCTGAGCCGCCGTCGATCACCACGTACTCGAGGCTTCCGAACCCCTGGTCCAGCACGGATGTGAGCGTCTCTTCCAGGTATTCGGCCTGGTTGAGTGAGGGTGTGACGATGCTGATCGTCGGGCTATTCATGATTGCTCCACCGCGAAAGAGAGACGCCGTACGGCCGCAGACGGTACACCCGCAAGCAGATCGACCCCGACTCCCTCACTAAGCCCGTCAACGTCCTGTCTCCAGAGCAGGTCGCCAGGCCAACGACGGCGCCGACATAGAGGCATTTGGGAGCGGCGCGACTCTAGCCATTCTCGTGCCCAACTCGCGCGGATCGCGCTGCGGCAAGGCACGCCAGCTGCTTCCGGCGCTGCGCCTCGGTTGCGTACTGCTGAATCCGACGAAACATGCCGTCGCGGCGCACGAACGCCATGTCCACTTGGGCGAGCGCCCCGTCGATGGGCCGATAGCCCATCCCGAAGAGGTCCCAGGCAACGAAGCCGCGCGCTCCCATCGCTGCAACGAGGTCCTCAAGTTGAGGCGCAGCGCCGAGGAAGAAATCAAACAGGCTCACCTCGAGAACGACGAGCTCGGTCGCCGCAAGGGTGGCCGCCGCACCCTCGACCACAGCCAACTCGGCACCCTGAACGTCCGCCTTCAAGAGATAGGGCCCTCGCAGCTTGTGGTCGAGAACACTGCGGTCAACGGTGGTTACGGGCACGGTGCGAGTGGTGCCCGCAATGGTCTCCTCACGCTCTTCATAGAGCGACGACCCGTCCAAATCCGGGTGCACATGGATGACCGTCGACCCTACCTCTCGGCCTGCGGCAGCCATCTCGAACGCGGCGTGATGCATCCGACCGACCACTTGCGCAAGCGCTTGCCCGTTCTCTTCAAGTGGGTCTATCAGAAGGAACTTGGCGTTCGGCCACACTCGAGCCACCTGAACACCCCATTCACCTCGCGCTGCACCCACATCGAGGATTGTGGCCGGTGAGAAACCGATGCTTGCGGCGGTTCTCAATGACCCGAGCAAGGAACCGCGCTCGCGCACAGTCCCTGGTGGAAGCCGTGTAACCTCGACGCCGCACGCCTCGGCGATGCGCTTGATGGCTCCGCGTGCCGCGCCACTCATGTCGTCGCTCCGGTCAGCAGGCGTTGCCCGTTCGGAGGGAGTTGGCGTTCCCTGGCATTCACACTAACCCCCCAAGAGGCGTCGCTTCCGCTTCCCCGAGCCGACCAGGGTGCCCTTGTGCCACTCCATCATAGATGGCCATCATGCGCTCCGCGATGCGTTTGGGATCATGCCGAGCGACCGCTATTGCGCGCGCCGCGCGCCCGAGGGCCGCTGCGGCCACTCTGTCGTTTCTCATGTCCCGCACGGCTCCGGCAATGGCGTAGGGATCCCCGGCTGGGACGAGAAGACCACTGACTCCATCGCTCATCATCGACGGAATACCGCCCGCGAACGTGGCGACGCACGGAACACCCAGCACCATCGCTTCTGCCAAGCTGTTCGGGCTATTGTCGATTCTTGCCGGATGGATGTACACGTGGCAGCCAAGCAGTTCATCGACCAACTCCCCGACATCGAGTCTGCCGAGGAGCTTTACTCTGTCACCAACACCATGGCGATCAGCTAGGCGGCCGTAGATTGCCTCGAGCTCCGATCCCGAGGGGACGCCGGCAACTCGCAGGCTCACATCTGCCATTCCGGTCCTCGAGAGAATACCGATGCTTTCGATCAGGCACTCCGTCCCCTTGAAGGGCATGTCACTGCCAGTCGAATAGAGGACGAACCGGGCCTCCGGGTGATCCGACCATTCGGCCGCGTAGAAGGGCGCACGCAGTACCTCATCGCAGTGCCAATAGCGGGCATCAGGGTTCGCCCCTAGAAGGACTCTGCGATCCCATTGCGTTCGACCAACAAAGTCCGAGCCCGACTCCAGAATGTGTCGCTCCCTTTCCGCGCGGCGCTGCAGGTCGATGTGGCCGTGCAGCAGCCCGCCTCCCAGCAGGAAGGACTTCGAGAACGCAAGCCTCCGATACTCGCGCGGCGCGATTCCTTGCAGCCAGTATCGCGTGCAGACCACAAGCAAGCCCTGCAGAGATATGACGCAAGGGACGCTGCTCATGCCGGCCAGCAATCCAAACGGGCCCTCCGTGCCATGCACGTGCACGACGTCGGGGGCGAACGAACGCAGCGCGGCGAGGGCCGGCGCCATGTCGTGCTCAAGCACAGACGGGTGTGACCATCGCTGAAGAACTGACTTCCAGCGTCCTTCGGTTCGCGGCCCAGGGACAGCATAGTACGCGATGCCCTCCTCCTCGAAGGGACGGCAAGGCACCGGCGCAGTGGACACTATGCCGAGTTTCAGGCCTGGTAGTTGCACCAGAGCACCTCTCAGTGACTCCGCCCAGGACATGGGCCCGCACGAGACCGCCTGCCCCGTCTTCATGGCCAAAGGCTGCGGCGGCACATCCACGCACCAAAGCACTCGCAGCTCGCTTGTCATGACCACCGTCCCCACAATCGACGCAGAGCCTGGGCGACCCGCGAGTGGACTCCGCTCGACCGACCGCTCCTGCTGTGGCCTAACCAGCAACAGATGCGGCCAGTCTCCCACATGCGCGGATCGTGCGAGCCCTCAGCCGCCATCAAGCTCAACCCCGTCCTTGACTGCAACGATGATTGCGTACTCATCCGAAAGCTCCCCCGAGCGCACCAGGAGAGCCTCAAGGGAACAGAGTGCGTCAAGGAGGCGAGTGTGCTCGGGATTCTGAGCATCGAATCCCGCGTAGAACGCGCCATCCAAGGCATAGGCCAGCACGGCCCCTCCGTAGGGATGCACGTGCACCTCGCCGAACCGCGCTCTTATGGAGCTCAGGATGACGTCAGAGCTCACGCCTTCGGAGGGGTCCGTAGCCAGGATATGCTGCTCGGGCGACAGCACAAGTGGTCCGAAATCGCGACGAGGTGGTAGCGAGACTCGTGAAAGTATTCGGGCCAATGCCTGCTTTCCAGGGCTTCGCTCGGCGTGAACGCCGCGCAAGTCAAGATTGCCAAGCATCACGTCGGCGATGCGATGGAGAGCTCTATTGCTGAAGGGGTTGTTGCGCAGCGGGCGCCGGCAGCGGAGCACCGGAGGGACCATGTACGCAGTGGCGTTGATCAGCTCGAGCTGACGTTTGGGGAAGTCCTGGTGACAGGCACCGATATGCTCATTGGCAAAGAGAACTCCACCCGGCTTCAAACAGCGCACAATGCCATCCAGCACGCCTTCCAGTTCAGCCAGGTGATGTAGGGCGCCGGTGGCCACTACCAAGTCGTAGGTCGAGTGCGGCCACTTGTAGGCATTGAGATTGGCCAGGTCGTAGCGGATCACCTTGTCCAAACCCGAGCCAGCCGCGCGGCGAGCAGCCTCCTTAAGCGCTCCCTCAGCAATGTCCACGGCCACACAGGTATCCACCGAGTCCAGGTAGGCCGCCATGTGCTGCTCTACGGCACCGAACCCGCAGCAGAGACTCAGCATCGATGCAATGTCTCGGTGCTTCAGATAGAGGTCGCTGACGATGTCTTCCGCCCACCAGCGATTCTCACCGTGCTTCTCAGCAGACTCCACCCCGAAGGCAGTGGCTATGAGGTATGGGCGCAGCGGTGGAAAGCCGAAGAAGCCCTTGGCGATCTCCGGCTCATATGCTGACCAGTGAATGGCCGTCCGCCGTACGGCGCCAGGCTCATTGCTCAACGCAGGTTCCTCCGAAAGCTTGGGCAGGCGTCCGCGACAGGAGACTCCGCCGCGAGGCGGTCGCTGGCTTCTGCACCAAGCCGAGGCCTCCTCCCCGCATCTGCGCAAGGCGGAATACGAAGAGCCGAAATCACGATTCCGCGCAGGCTAGCGTGAGCATGGTGCGGGCGACACAGGCGCGGACGGGTGCGGCCATCGCTTTCGAACTGACTCCCAGCGTCCCGCGGGTCGCGGCCCAGGGACTGCATGGTACGTGATGCCGTCGTCTTCGATGGGACGGCAAGGTTACCGGCGCAGCGGACACTATGCCGAGTTTCAGGCCTGGCAGTTGCTCCAGAACGCCTCGCAGCGACTCTGCCCAAGATATGGGTCCGCACGAAACCGCCTGCGCCGTTCTCATCGCCAATGGCTGTGGCGGCAGATCCACGTACCACAGCACTCTCAAGGGCGCGATCCTTCCATGAAGATCGAATCTGGCTTGCGCACACGCCCATTCTGGACGTCAAGGGCGAACTCGTTGAACCCCACGATCCGACTCTCGCCAGCTGCGCACTGCCGGATATCGACGAAGCCGGTATCCGTCATGAGGCGGCGAAGAGAGAACCTGTCGTACATCCACTGGTGCACCTCACCGGATTGTCGGAATCTGCCGACCTCCAGCGCCGCAGGGCCCGACTCCCCGTAGACCAGGCTCAGTATAAGCCGAGCTGCCCAATCGCGGAGGCGACTGCCGCGAGCCCGCACGGCTTGGCTCGCTCGGGCAATCAACGGCGCGTTCCTCGGCACGACGGCCCTCAGGGGTGACGAACCCACTCGAGAGCAGATGACTGCAGTCTCCTCTGGGCTTGCCCTCTGCATCACCGCCCCCATTTCGCCACCACTCGCCTCTCGCACGGTTTGGTCGTACATTTCGAGTACCGCGCAGTCATACGGAAAAGACCACCCGCCCGGCACCGCGACTCCGAGCGCCGCCAGGTAGCTCAGTGCAATCGTTTCCAAGTCGGGCGTCACAACTCTTAGCGTGCCACCAGACCTTAGGACTCGGTAGCACTCTGCCATGAATGCTACCCCCGCACTGTGTTGGAGGTGCTCCAGCACGTGCGAATGATAGACAGCGTCGCACGCGGCGTCATCAAGCGGTATCCCGTTGCGCAGGTCCGCATACTGGACCTCGGGGCATGACGGGCCAACGTCGTAGTTGCGCCAGGCGGCGTGCCACGCGGAACCACAGCCCAGATTCACAAGGACGCGCTGATCGACAACCGCTCGCATGCCGCCGGCGGATGCGCTCATCGTGATCGACCGACACGCAGGATCACTATGGCATCTGAGTGCCAAGCGAGGCGAGAGCAAAGCCTGCAGGATTCCGGCAGAGGAGACCTGTCTCGCCTACGTTGCACGGGGACCTGCCGCGAAACCAATGGACATGTTGATGCGCCGCACATACGCGTCGACCATGGCCTCGATGCTGAAGCGCTCCTGGACCCAGGCGGCCGACGTGCTCCCCATCGCCGCCAGGCGATCAGGGTCAGAGAGCGCTTGACCGAGAATCTCGGCGAGGGTGGCCCCATCGCCAGGAGGGAAATGCCAGCCATTCACGCCCTCTTCAACGAGGTCGAGCTCCGTTCTGTCTCCGAGGGTACACACTATCGCGAGCCCCGCGGCCATGGCCGTGTTGAGGGCTAGGCCTCCAAGACCGGGGAGGACGAATACCGAGCACCTACACAGGATGCCGGCGAGCTGCTTCTCGTCGAAAACGGCGCCGCAGAACTCGACGTTGTTCAGTCCGAGGCTGGCAGCCAGATGCTGCCATTCTTCGCGAGCACTGCCATCTCCTACCAGCACTAGCGAACTACCGGGACGGCGACGGGACACTGCCCGGAATGCATGAAGCAGCGTATCCACACCTTTCCCCGCGGTCATGCGTCCCACGAAAGCGATTCGCTGGGGATCCCGCGCGAGCCCCGATGCGGCCAGCTGAGCTCGGGCTGCTGCGATGACGGTCGTATCGACGGCGTTGTGCGCGACGGTGATGCGACTCTCTGGGATGCGGTACACCTCCTCTAGATAGCTTGCGCTGTGCGAGGAGTAGACCACGAACCCATCAAGCTTCCTCAGGTGCCTCTGATGCCTCAGACGCCCGACGAAGTTGCGCGGTTCGTAGCGAGGCGAACGGTAGGCGCGCCGGTAGGCGGCGAAGTCCCTGACGGTGTAGCCGTCACACCCCATGTGCACCATTCGAACCCCGTCCTGCTCAACCTGTCGACTGATGGTGCGGCCGCCCGGAAAGCGCTCGGCTCGGTGGTCATAGGAGATCCAAACATGTGCGCGATGGTCCTTCAGACAACGGCCTATCCCCGGGTGATACAGCGATCCCGGCAATTCCGGCAGGCGGGTCGACGCGAACGGCAGACCGCTGCGAACATCGGTGACACCATCGACCCTTCTGTCTTCGCTGGCGACAACCAGGAGATCAACGCGCTTTGCGAGCTCAGCGAAGAAGGGCACCCGGTAGTGCGGAATGACATACTGTTCGAACACCACGCGAGCCTTACCCGCAAAGGCAACGACATTGGCTTCTCTTGGTTGAGCTCTCACCATCTTCCTCTCACCCATTTCCTTCTTCGTTTCCAGCCCTCAACACGAAACCAGTAGGGCAGGTGTCTCATCTACCTTTGCCTATTCCAGCGATGCCGTCCACCTGGTCCAACGCAAAGACCCGCGCGCCAGCCGCGAACGATAGCAGCGGCACGGGCGCAGCTCGCGCGTGAGCAAGGGATACCCCGTGTCGATCCGCGTCGCCCTCAGCACTGACCGCACTGGCAGCAGCGCTCAATTGCCGGCGGCGTCGGGTTCATGGGTCGCTCTGCTGCTCTGGGCGGCCTACTTGGCCCCAGGGGCTTCTCGCCGCCGCCGCAACCAGTCCACCAACACCTCAACGATCCTGTGTCCTGCGCGGCCGTCCCAGAGCTCGGGACGGCGTATCCCAGGCATGGGAGACGCCAGCACAGCGTCGGCCACGGCGACGATAGCGTCTTCGTCGTCTGGATCAACCAACCGGTTCGTACCCTCCCAGACGGTCACCGGCCGCTCGGTGGTCTTCCGAAGGGTCAAACAGGGCACACCCAGGACAGTGGTCTCCTCCTGGATGCCTCCCGAGTCGGTGAGCACCAGCCGGGCCTGAGCAAGAAGGGCGAGGAAGTCGAGGTATGCAAGCGGTTCGGTCAGGATCAGCCCCCTGCGATGATCAAGGGATTCCAGAATCCCCAGGCGGCGCAAGCTGTCACGGGTACGCGCGTGAACCGGAAAGACCATCGGCAGACGCTTGGAAACCCGTCCCAGCGCCCGGGCCAGTAGCTCGAGATCCTCTTTCTGGTCCACATTGGAGGGGCGATGCAGCGTTGTCACCGCGTATCCTGACGGCGTCACACCCAGGGTGCTCAGGATGGGGCTCTCTTTCGCCTTGGGTAGGTGTGCCTCTAGGGTGTCGATCATCGTGTTACCGACGAAGTGGATGCGCTCCGGGGCGACGCCCTCAGCGAGGAGATTGGCATCCGCGTCGCGCGAGGTGGTAAGAAGC
>Ga0066797_1000370_pt1 | contig 13763 bp, 14 predicted proteins | sample PersoiDNA2013193_FD_76335 | JGI IMG/M metagenome (GOLD analysis project Ga0066797, IMG submission 76335) | Permafrost soil microbial communities from the Arctic, to analyse light accelerated degradation of dissolved organic matter (DOM) -... | ecosystem: Environmental > Terrestrial > Soil >... | reverse complement strand
GGAATGCACAGCGCCTTCCTCGTGGCCGCCGCCGTCGCACTAGCCGGAGCCGCCATCGCCCTGCTCACCAAGCGAGGCAACGGCGGCACCGAAGCCCACCCAGGCACCTGACCAGACAAGACCGCAACTGCCCGCCGAAGGAGAACCCGCCATGCCCATCATGAAGCCGGTACGGACTACCGCCCCGGGCCTGACCGGCCCGGGGCGGCCAGGTCACGCCGGCCTGGCCGGCAGGTGAGCCCCGGTGAGCAGCGCCACGATCGCCGCGCCGGCCCGCCCGGTCGCCGGCTCCCGATCGCCGGGCGGCCCGCGCACCGCATTCGTGCTCGCAGGCGGCGCTGCCCTCGCGGCGATGCAAGCCGGGATGCTGCACGCCCTGTACGAGCGCGGCATCATGCCCGACCTGCTGGTCGGCACCTCCGCAGGCGCGCTGAACGCTGAGCCGCCCCGGGTTCCTTGGAGGCTCACTGACCGAGGAAGGTTGGCGTGCCGAGGCGGGCAGGATCGAAGGCCATTACCACCGAGGCATCGTGGCAACCAAGAACATCGCCGGCTGACACGCCCGCCTGGGCCATCCCCGCTCCTCTGGCGTTGCTACTGGCTTGAGCTCTCTGCTCGCGAGGGAGCAGGTCGCCTGCGGCTAGCTCCCGTCATGGGCACCGGCGGCGAGCCAGTCGTCGAACGTGGTGGCGCCGAGCCTGGCATCCTTGCCGGGCAGCAGGACCTCGCCGGCCATGTCGGGGCCGAAGATGCCCCGCCAGGTCGGGACGAGCCTGATGTCCTGTCCCCGGGCGGCGAAGGTGCGCCTCGCCATGTCCACGAGATCCTGGGTCTCTGGCCCGGCGATGTCGAGCCGGGTAGCCAGGGGCGCGGCGGTCGCGACCTCAGCGAGTATGTCCGCTACGTCGGCCTGCGCGACCGGCTGCACGAGCAGCGGGGCGATCGTCGCTGTCCCGTCCTGCTCGGCCCAGCCGGCCACCATGGCGGCGAAGTCGTGGAACTGGGTCGCCCGGACAATGCTCCACGGCACCGGGCCGCTGGCGATCAGGCGCTCCTGCTCTCGCTTGCCCGCGTAGTGCGGCGCGCGCTTGCTGCGGTCAACGCCGACGATGGACAGCAGAACGTGGTGCCGCACTCCGGCCCGTTCCCCGGCGGCGAGCAGGTTCCGCGTTACCGTGCCGAAGAAGTCGACGATCTCCGCCTCGTCACCGGACGGGGTGCTGGTGACGTCGATAAGCGCGTCGGCGCCCCGCAGCGCGTCCGCCAGTCCGCTGCCGGTGTACGCGTCAACGCCCGCGCTGCGGCCGATCGGGACTGCCTGGTGACCCGCCCCGTCGAGGGCGGCGATGGTGAGCCGCCCGATCCGGCCGGTGCCGCCCGCTACCGCGATTCGCATGAGTCCTCCCCGGCCCGCAGACCAGATCACGCTGCTTCAGGTTGTCGAGGCGGTGGACGGCGGGTCGCCGCTTTACATATGCAACGAGATCCGGCAAAACGGCCTCCTCGCGGTGCCGCCGGAGCAGTGCCGCGAGGCGTGCGGGCTGGCCGCGCGGATGGCCGAGGCTGAGGCGGCCTGGCGCCAGTCCCTGAGCGCGGTCACCATCGCCGACATCGTCGCGTCGCTGCCGGACGGGGCCCAGGAGTACACGAGGGCACTCCTGGCCCGGTCCCGCTAATGGGCCGTGCCCGGCCTCGACAGCACCTGACCACCCGCCGAACCCCGAGCCAGCAGCGGCTCGCGCTCGGCCAGTTCTAGAGAAAAGGATGCGATGGCAGTCGGCGCACGGGCTTCCCGCGCGCCCCTGCAAGGCTGCACGACCGGCCGCTGCCCCCCGGCTGGCGCCGGGCCGTGCAGCCCGGGTGCCGCCAGCAGGGGCGGGCTGTTCGCCATCGTCGACGCGCACATCACGCGGCTCAGGCTTGGTGAGCATCCTGCGAGGCCGGGAGGAGCGCGATGATCTCGGCGGTGGTGCCGGCCTGTCCGAGGGCAGGGAACACGCGGTCAAGGCTGTGCCCGTGTCCCTCCGCGGTCGGGTCGGTGATCGCGTCGGCTGCGATCGTGACGTGGTAGCCGCGGTCGTAGGCGTCGCGTGCGGTCGACTCGATGCCGTAGCTGGTCGCGACGCCTGCGATGACGACCTGGGTCACGCCGAGCGACTTCAGCCTGGCGTCAAGGTCGGTGGTCGCGAACGCGCCCCAGCTGCGCTTGGTGACCCGCAGGTCGCTGGCGTCGGTGCCGAGCCCTGGCACCAGCTCCGTCAGCTCCGGCGGCCAGTCGCTGCCGCCCTGGCCGTACTGCGTCCGCCCGGCCGGGTTGCCTGCGTGGTTGACGAGCACGACGGGCAGCCCCCGCTGGCGGAAGGCGGCTGCCAGCTCCGCGGCGCGGCCGATGACGTCCTCGGCTGGGTGCGCCATGGGATGACTGCCGATGGTGCCCTTCTGCAGGTCGACCAGCACGAGGGCTGTGAGGGCGTCGAGCGCGCTTACGGTCACGGTGTCTTCCTTCTTCAGTTAGCTTCGACGGGTGCTGAAATGCCGGACCGCCTGCTGATGAAGTCCTCGGGTATCACCAGGTGGTCGCGGGTCCAACGCATGGGTCGGGCTCAGCCCGAGTGCGACGAGGGTTTACCGATGTCACCACGAAGGATAGCGAGGATATCGGCCACGCCTCGCTCACCCTGGGCAGCAAGCGTCCACAGGCACGCGGCGCCGGGGCTTGAGGTAGCCGACCTGGCGTGTGCCGGTGTAGCCGATGAACGTCGGGTAGCAGTCATCGCCCCAGCCCGAGGTGACAACGATGACGTTCGCCCCGGACTGCTCCTCGGTGATCGCTCCCAGGGCACCGGGCACCGGGCGTCCGGGCAGCTGAGCGGGAATGCAGGCGTCCTCCAGACGCTGATAATCCCAGCAGGCCAGAGCGCGTGCCGCAGCAAGATCGGCGAGGGTTCCGGTTTCGGCGTCCACCGCGCCCAGGAGGCGCGTGCTTAGCGTGCTCGTCGGCGTGCCGGCGACCGGCAGTGAGTATCTCTTCCAGGTCAGCTCGCGTTCTGGCGGCGCGTCCTGGTCCTCATGGAGACGGCGAGGATGCCGGCGACCAGGGCCAGGCCGGCGGTGACGTGCCACCATGCGAGGTTGAAGAAACTGGCCGTGAGGCCGTGCACGATGGCGGTGACGGCCGGCCGGTAGGCAGCTGGTTCCTTCCCCGCCAGGCTGGCTTGCGCCCAATCGACCGCTGTGACCGTGACGAGGACGGTGGTAGCAGCAGCGAGGGTCAGGCCGAGCAGGGTGCGGCGGCGTCGCGGCGAGATCAGGAGGGCGGCGGCCCCTGCCGCGGGGGTTAGGAGCAGCAGGGCGACGGTGGCGTTGTTGAGGATGCGGAACACATGCTGAGGTCCGGTCAGGGCGGTGGCGGGGAAGAGGGGGATCTGCCCGCAGTCTGCTGGCAGGGTGGCGCGGGCCAGGCGGGCGCCCTGCTGGCAGGCCGCGGCGGGGATGCGGGTGATGACCGGTGCCCCGACGGTCGTGCCGGTTAGTGCGGACAGGCGGGCGGCTGCCTGTTCAAGCACTTCGTTGACCATGGGGGTCAGGTTCAGGACGACGTGTCCTCCAGTGGCGGTGACAGCGCTGCTGTGGCCGTCGAGCACGCTGATGAGCTGGCTGTGCGCGGTGGCGTTGGCGGCCTGCCACAGCCGCTGGAATTCCTGGCTGGCCATGGCGCGGTCGATCCCCTCACCTGCGAGTTTCGCCAGGCCGTCGCCGAGCGGGCCGGCGAGGAAGGACAGGCGGGACGGCAGGGCGCTGTCGGCGGCGTAGCTCAGGCCCGGGCCGATCTCGGTGGTGGCGGCGGTCTTCACGGCCGCGCGGACGGCCGGGTCGGCGGCGACCGGGCTGACCGCTGCGACGTATCCGCTGGTACTCAGCACGGTGACGCGGACCCAGGCGGCGGTGATCGCGACAGGCAGCAGGAGGGCGAACAGCCCGGCGAGGACGGCGGCGGCGGCGCGGCGGGCGCGGCGCGGCGCGGCGTTACGGCCGGGCGGACGGTCGTCCTGCCCGGGAAGCGTCATTCGCGTCCGGGCACGGCGAGCCCGGTTTCGTAGGCGAGGACGACGGCTTGGACCCGGTCGCGGAGGCCGAGCTTGGGAAGGATGCGGCCGACATGGGTTTTCACAGTGGCCTCGGAGAGGATCAGGCGCGCGGCGATCTCTGCGTTGGAGAGGCCTTTGGCCATCTCAGCGAGGACCTCGCGCTCGCGGCCGGTGAGCCGGGCGATTCGGGGATCGGGGGCGGAGTCTTCCGGGCTGGCGGGGAGCTGGTCGGCGAACCTTTCCAGGAGCCGGCGCGTGATGCGGGGAGCGACCACGGCGTCCCCGCTGGCCACGGTGCGGATGGCGGATAGCAGCTGGGCGGGTTCGGCGTTCTTGAGCAGGAACCCGCTGGCTCCCGCCCGCAGCGCCGCGAAGGCGTACTCGTCCAGGTCGAAGGTGGTCAGCACCAGCACCCGGGCGGCGGGGAGTTCCGCGGCGATCTGCCGGGTGGCCTCGATGCCGTTGGCTCGTGGCATGCGGATGTCCATCACGACCACGCCGGGGCGGGTTTCCCTGGCCAGGCGGACCGCCTCGGTTCCGTCGCCCGCCTCGCCGACGACCTCCAGGTCGGGTTCGGCCTCGAAGATCATCCGGAATCCGAGTCGCAGCAGCTGCTCGTCGTCGACGATGAGGATCTTGATCAACGTTCTTCGTCTCCCCGCAGCTGTGCCAGGACCAGCCAGCCGCCTTCCGGGCGCGGTCCCGCGGCGACGCTGCCGCCGTAGGCGGCAGCCCGTTCGCGCATGCCGGTGATCCCGTGGCCGCCTGTGTCAGCAGGCGTGCTGCCTCGCGGTCGGCCGTAGGCGACCGGGCCGTCGTTGCTGATCTCCGCTTCTACCCCGTCGTCCCGGTAGCGCAGCGTGACGCCTGCGGCTGCCGCGCTTGATGCGTGCTTGCGGACGTTGGTGAGTGATTCCTGGATGATTCGGTATACCGCGAGCTGCGCACCGGGCGGCAGGGGGCGCGGCTGCCCGGTCACGGTGAGCCGGACGGGCAGCCCGGCCGAGCGGACCTGGGCCAGCAGGTCTTCCATGTCGTCCAATCCGGGCAGTGGGCGGCCGGCATCGTCGTCTTCGTCGGCGTCGTCGGTGCGCAGTGTGCTGACGATGCGGCGCATCTCGCCGATTGCCTGCCGTCCGGTGGCGGCTACCTGGCGCATCGCCGCGCCCGCGCGCGGTGGGGAGGACATGCTGGCCGCGGCGGCGCCGTCGGCCAGAGCGACCATGACCGAAAGGCTGTGGGTGACGATGTCGTGGACCTCGCGGGCGATCCTGGTGCGCTCGGTGGCGGCGGCGAGCCGGGCCTGCTGCTCCCGCTCGTACTCCAGGCGGGCGGCGCGTTCCTGCAGCGCCGCGAGGTAGGCCCGCCTGGTCTGACGGTTGATGCCGAGCACGACTGCCGCGGCGGCGGTCCCGGTTGTCAGCAAGATGCCGGGCGCGGTCCCGTTTCCGGGAGCCCAGCGGGCCACGATCGCGACGCCGAAGGCCTCCAGGATGCCTGCTGCCCACATCACCACCTGGCGACGCGGTTCGAGTGCCGCCACCGAGTACGCCGCCACCCACAGCGCGGCGAACGCCGAGCCGGCCAGCAGCCGCTGGCCGGCGGCGAAGGTGACCAGCGCCATGACGGTGACCACGGCGGCCGCCGGCAGCGGGCGGCGGCGGCGCCAGCCCAGCGGGGCAAAGCAGGCCACCCCGGCGATCAGCCACCACCGCGAGCCGTGTCCGCTGCCGGCCTCAGTGCCCACCGCCAGGGCGGCCAGCACTATCGCGGTTGCGAGGTCGATGGTGACGGTGTGCCGGACGGCCCACTCCCGGACCCGGCCCTCGATATGCCGGGCCCGCAGCTCGATGCCCCCGTCCATTACCGTGCCCGGCCCGCGAGGTCCTCCGGCGCGGCGGGCTGGCCGCCGGGCGGCGTGAAGCGGCGCCTGGTCACGCGTCCCTCCGCACCAGGGCGTAGGCGGCTGCTGCCAGGGCCAGTGCGGCCCAGGCGCACATCACTGTGAACCCGGTCCAGGGGTGCAGCGTATTCGCGGCCTGGTGGGTGGTCATGATGGCGCTGCCCGCGTTGTTGGGCAGGTAGGGGGAGACGTGGTCCTTGAACCAGCTGCCGAGCAGGGTGCCGAGCAGCGGCAGCAGCATGAGGATGCCGACCACTGAGGCGATCGCGCCGGCGCTGGACCGCAGCAGGAAGCCGAGCGCCACCCCGAGCAGCCCGATGACCGCCAGGTAGAGCCCCGCGCCGAGGACGGCGCGGAGCATGGCCGGGTCCGACAGCGACAGCGGCAGGTGCTTGCCGGCCAGGACGGACCCGCCGGCCAGAAAGCCGATCAGAGCGGCGGCTGTCATCGTCGCGAACGTCACCGCGGAGAACAGCGCGGTCTTGGCCCACAGCACCGGCAGCCGTCCGGGGACGGCGGTCAGGGTTGCGCGTATCATCCCCGAGCTGTACTCGTTGGTGACGGCCAGGACGCCCAGGATGCCCACCGCCAGCTGGGCGAACTGGTACCCGCCGAGCACGGTGGCGGCAGGGTCGAGGGTGGCCCGCTGGCCCATCCCCATGTGCGACCAGTTCGCGGCGGTGACCGCCGCGGTCAGCGCGCCGACCCCGGCCATCAGCAGGAACGAGACGGCCAGGGTGATGCGGGTCGACCGCAGGCTGCTCACCTTGATCCACTCCGAGCGCAGCACCCGGGGCCAGGTGACCCGTGGTGCCGTGCCGGCCGGCGCACGCCGGCGGGTGATGATGGCGGTGCTCATGACATTGTCCTTCCCGCCATGGCCGGGAGCGCGCCAAGCCCCGCGCCCGGGTCAGGCGCCCGGTACTCTACAGCGCCCCTGGTCAGTTCCAGGAACGCATCCTCTAGGGAGGCGTGCTGCGGGACCAGTTCGTACAAGACGATGCCGTTGCGGCCCGCGATCGTGCCGATTTCGTCTGATTCGAGCCCGGTTACGGTCAGCACGCCGGGGTGGTCGCTGCTCACCGTCACGCCGCGGCGGGCGATCAGGTCCCGCAGCCGGGCGGCGTCCGTGGTGCGGACCCGGACGCTGCCGCCGGTCACCCGCTCGGCGAACCCGGCCAGCGAGGTGTCCGCCAGCAGCTTGCCCTGCCCGATCACGATCAGGTGGTCGGCGGTCAGCTCCATCTCGCTCATCAGGTGGCTGGAAAGCAGCACCGTCCGCCCCTCGGCCGCCAGATCGCGAAGCAGGGTCCGTACCCAGCGGACACCTTCGGCGTCCAGCCCGTTCACCGGCTCGTCGAGGATAAGGATCCGCGGGTCGCCCAGGAGTGCCCCGGCGATCCCCAGCCGCTGGCCCATGCCGAGGGAAAACCCCTTGGCCCTCCGGTCGGCGACGCTACCCAGGCCTACCAGGTCAAGCACCTGCCGCACCCGCCGGGCGCCGATCCCCTGCGTCGCGCCGAGGGCGAGCAGGTACTGGCGCGCCGACAGCCCCGGGTGGATCGCCCGCGCCTCGAGTAGCGCCCCGATCTCGGTCAGCGGCGCCGGCCAGCGCGCGTAGGGCCGCCCGGCCACGGTGACCGACCCGGCCGTAGGCCGGTCGAGCCCGACGATCATGCGCATCGTGGTCGACTTGCCCGCGCCGTTCGGCCCGAGGAATCCCGTGACCATGCCCGGCCGGACCGTGAACGTCAAGTCGTTGACGGCGGTCTTGTCGCCGTACCGCTTGACCAGCCCGCTTACCTCTATCATCATCAGCCCCAAACACGTTGCCCCGGGTATTCCCGGCTCACCTCTTACGCTACGGACGGTGAGATCCGGGCGCGTCGGCGCGCTGGGCGAACCTTCTCGTCCCCGGGTACGCCGCGCGGCGTACCCCCGGCGCCGGGCCGCTACGCCGCCCGACGCAACCGGGCACGGTCGGCGCCGGGGCCGGCCCCAGCCCCGCTGCGCCCTGGTAGCCCTGAGGACTATCGGCCGTCGGGAATGCCTCCCGCAGGCCCATTGAGCTGTGGTGCGTCCGCTTCTAGCCTTCAAGGCACTGGCCGACACGACGCGGCCAGCCCGCAGAAAGCGGCACCCGTGACCGTATGGCCGGCCGGGCGCCAGCACAGCAGCGGCCGCTGCCAGCGCGGGGAACAGGGCATCCAACCCCAAGCCCTGGACCCCGCCATCACGAACCTTGTTTCCCACCGATGAGAACACGAGGAATCAAATGGCATCTCCCGCACGACCGACTGTCAAGAAATTCGGGCCTGCCCTAAGCGTGATTGCCGCGCTTGGCACCGCCGCCCTGCTGGCGGGCTCCCCCGCCCTGGCCTCCTCCGGACGCTCCATCCTCGAGGTCGACGTCACCCATCAGCCCGCCTATAAGCACGGGCAGCCCGCCGTCGCTGTCAACCCGAGGAACCCCCGCAACCTGGTGTTCACCTCCACAGTCTTCCAGCCCTCGCCCGGGCTGCTGCCCGCGGGCGGCTGCTTCCTCGCCTACTCCAGCGACGGCGGCACGACCTGGACCCAGGTACCGTGGCCGCTCGGCGACCGGCCGCTGTGCGGCGAGTCGAACCTCGCGGTCGACTCCCACGGCACCTTCTACATCCTCAACAACCAGGTCAGCGGCGACCTCTCGGTCGACCTGACCAACCATGTGGTGGTGTCCAGGTCGACCGACGGCGGCCGCACCTGGACCGGGCCGGTGACCACGCCGCTGCTGCTCAGCGGCGCCCCCAAGCTCCGGGTGGACGCCGCCACCGGCAAGGTGTACGCCGTCGGCGGCGCGGCCTGGGAATACCCGAGCGCGGTGTCGGTCAGCTCCGATCACGGCCAGACCTGGACCAGCCCGCAGGTCATACCCGGTCCGATGCCGTGCATCGAGGTGGCGCCGGGCGAAACCCCCTGCGGCTACCCCGGCCGCGAAATCGCCGTCTACGACGAGATCTTGGTCTCCGCCTCCCAGCAGGCGGGCGGGAACGTCATGTTCTACGACAGCCGCGACGACGGCAAGACCTGGACCACCACCACGGTGACCAGCAGCAAGGGCGTCCCGGTCCCGGCGGGCACCGGGGACCTGGTGCCTGTCCCCGCGCTCGGCGCGGCCGACGACCCGGTCCCGTGGGTGTCGGCCGACCCGACTCACCGCGGCCGGTTCGCCGTCATGGTGCCCCGCGGATCTGACCTGGAGGTATACGTCACCAGCGACTCCGGCAAGACATGGACCGGGCCCGCCGTGATCGACGCGACGGACGCGGACCGCCCCTGGTTCGACTTCGGATCGAACGGTGTCCTGGGCCTGATGTGGCGCACTACCACCGGCAACGCCTACTCCGCGGTCTCCTTCGACCACGGGCGCTCGTTCAGCGCGCCGCTGCGGGTCAACGCGGTGCCCGAGCCGGCCGGGCAGTACGGCCCGCCCGGCGACCGCTGGTCCGACATCACCGTGGCCGGCGGCTTCGCCTACGTCACCTGGTCCGACGGCCGCGACGGCGCCCCGCTCGACGGCATCTTCGCCAAGGTCCCGCTGTGGCTCTACCGGCACTCCGGCAGCTGACAGCTCCGTAACCACTAGACCCTCGCCGGGGGGCAGGCGCAGACCCCCCACGGTCACGGCCCTCCGGCGAGACCAGCGCGAGCCTCCGACCGGTCAGCCACGCCGGCCGGAGGGCACCTTTCCAGACCGACAAGGCCGCCAGGAAGGACAAGCCAGTGACGGTGCGGATCGGTGCCGCCGAAGTCGACCGGGTGGAGGAGCAGCAGTTCCCTGTCCCGCTGTCGCTGCTGACCGATGAAACCGAGTTCATCGACCGCCGGATCGGCCTGCTGCCCGCGGGATTCCTCGACCGCTCGTCGGCGACGTTCCAGTTCTTCAACCAGAGCTGGCTCATCCGCGCCGGCGGCCTGACCGTCCTGGTCGACCCGTGCAACGGGAACGGCCGCGAGCGCCGGGTACCGTACTTCGACCACCAGACCCTGCCGTGGCTGCGGCGGTTGCACGCCGCGGGCGCGGTACCGGAGAGCGTCGACGTCGTCTTCTGCACCCACCTGCACAACGACCACTGCGGATGGAACACCACCTGGGCCGGCGACCGCTGGGTGCCGACGTTCCCGCGGGCGCGGTACCTGCTGGCCGAGCCGGAGTACCGCCGGTGGGATCCCGCTTCCGGCCACCCGCACCCGAACACCCACAACGAGTCGGTCTTCGACGAGTGCGTGCAGCCGGTGGTCGAGGCCGGCTTGGTGGAGCTGATCACGCCGCCGCACCGCATATCCCCCGGCCTGAGCATCGAGGCCGCGCCGGGGCACACCGAGGGGCACGCCCTGCTACGGCTGGAGTCCGAAGGCGAGCGCGCCTACTTCACCGGCGACGCGTTCCACCACCCGGCGCAGGTCACCCGGCCCGACCTGCACCTGCCCGGTTGCGACGACCCGGCGCTGGCCGCCGCAAGCCGCCGCGCGCTGGTGGCGCGCCTGCACGGCGAGCGCGCCTACCTGTTCCCCGCGCACTTCGCCGCGCCGCACTACGGGCTGATCGGGCGGGACGGCGACGAGTACGTCTTCGTCCCCGCGCCAGCCCGCGGCCCGGCCAGCCCGGTGTCGTAGGCGAAGATGACCGCCTGCACCCGGTCCCTGGCCCCGACCTTCGCCAGCATCCGGCGAATGTGCTTCTTGACGGTGGACTCGGCCAGCACGAGGTCCCGGGCAATCTCGGCGTTCGTCTGACCCCGCGCGACGGCGGCGAGCACCTCCCGCTCCCGTCCGCTGAGCACCGAGAGCCGCGGGTCGCCGGCCGCAGCCGGGGCGGCGGGCGCCAGCACGTCGTACGCCCCGGCATCGAGCATCCGGCGTGCCAGCGCAGGCGACACCGCCGCGCCCCCGGCCGCCACCGCCCGTATCCCGGCGATCAGCTCCTCGGGCGCCGCGTCCTTGAGCAGGAACCCGCTCGCGCCGGCCGCCAGCCCCGCATAGGCGAACTCGTCGAGGCCGAACCCGGTGACGATCAGCACCCCGGCGCGGCTGCCGGACGCCACGATCTGCCGGGTCGCCTCGATGCCGTCGGTGCCCGGCATCCGGGCGTCCATCACCACCACGTCCGGCCGCAGGGCCGCAGTCAGCCGGACCGCCGCGGCCCCGTCCCCGGCCTCACCGGCTATCGTCATCCCGGGCTCGCACTCCACCAGCATGCGGAACGCCAGCCGCTGCAGCCGCTGGTCATCGGCGACCAGCACCCTGATCATCACGCGTACACCCCCGCCGCGGCCACGACCGGCAGGCCCGGCCGCTTCCCTGTGGTCCGGCCCAGCCGCCGGCTAGCCGGCACGCTATTCGCTGCGGCCCGCCGCGCGCATCCGCGCCGTGGGCTAACCTGGCACCGGCTGCGTACGCCGCGTGGCGTACGCCGCGAACGCCAGGCACCCCGGTACCGGCGGCGAAACGGCGGTACCGGCGGCCGGCCCGCAGGGCAGTGCCCAAGGCGACGCTTACGGCCTGCCCGCTCACGGCCGGGCACACGGCCGTTCCAAGATCATTTATGTGAGTCCGAGGATGGTGAAGGGCCTGTCCATGGAGCGTGCGGCCCATCGGGTGGCCTCGGTTATGTCGGTGCGCCCGGCCATGTGGAGTGCGCCGATTGCGATGTTGCGCAGGATTGCCATGGCTCTTGGCCCGGAGTGGGTCCTGACCTGGGACTTGTCTTCCTGGTAGAGGGTGTCGCGGATCTTCTCCGGGAGTCACACGTTCGGGACTCGACCTGGTCTCCGCGTTTGCGCAGTTCAGAGGCTGTTATTAAAAACAGTAGCGTGTGCGACACGTGTTGTGCAGGCACTGTTGCGGTGTGTTACCGGTTTTTGGGCTCGTGGTTGATGCGGGTCATGAGCTCGCGGTTGGCCGCGCGTGCGGCGGCGAGTTCGTCGTCTCGGTCGGCGAGTTGTATGCGCAGGTCGGCGGATTGCTGTTCGGCCTGGGTGATCCTGGCGGTGAGCGTGTCGATGTCGGGTGGCGCGCCGAGGCCTGATTCGCGCCAGGCCTGCTCGCCGAGTGCCCCGGACAGTCGTTTCTCGAGCTGCCGGACGCGGGCGTTGAGCCGGGCGGCGCGTTCGTGGGCGGCGAGCAGGTCGGCCTGCAGGGACGCGCGGGTGACGGAGGGCCCGGCGGCTGTCCCGGCGGGCGGGGCTGCTTCGAGCGCGTGGACCTGCCCGAGCAGGTCGCGGTGCCGGTAGAGGAACGTGCGGTCGACGCCCTATTGCGGCCCGGGCGATTGCGGAGATGCTGATCTCGGTGCCGACGGCGCCTGCCTGGTTGATCGCGGCGATGACGCGCTGGCGGCGGCGGGCGGAGTCGGCCTGCCGGCCGGCCCGCATCTTCTCGGTCCTGGCCGTGCCGGCCGTGTCCCGGGGTTCTGCTTTCACCGGGCCGCCTGACGGCGGCGGGGCATGCCGAGGCTGACGGTGCGGTGTGGCTACGACGGTTCCATTCGGCCCCACCATGACGGCTTGATGTGGCTCCACCTGGCGACATCGTGACGGTTCGATGTGGCCCCGTTTCAGGCGGCACCGAGAAGAAGGGACTGGTCAGGGCTGGGGCCGAGTCAAGCCGACAGGTGACTCCCGATGATCAGGGTGGGTCCAATTCAAGGCGTCGAAGTGGTCCCAATTCAAGCCGTCGTAGCCACCGGTAGGCGTAGGGGATGACGCGGTCCTTGTCGTACTCGGCGCCGTCGGGCAGCAGCAGCGGCGGCAGCGAGCTGATCCACTCGCGGTGCGCGGCCGACAGCGCCGGGACGGTCAGCGGGCGGCGGCCGTCGCGGTTGGCCCAGCCGGTGGGCAGCAGCTTCAGCTCGCTGGCCAGGGTGCCGGGGAACTGGCCGCGGACGCGCTGCTGCTGCGCGCGGATCGACCGGGCGGTGGTCTCGGGGACGGGCAGCCGCCGCCCGAGGCGGTTGGCCTTGTGGTTGTCGTAGACGAGGACCGGGGAGCCGTCCGGGCCGGCGGCGAGGCAGTCCAGCGGGAGAGCGACGACGTCCTCGGGGCGGCGGCCGGTGTCGATGAGGATCTCGGCCCTGTCTGCGGATGTGCGGTGCGGCCAGGGACGGCAGGTGCCCGCAGACCTGCCGCATGATCTCCGGTGGCAGGTCGCGCCCGGGTTCGCCGTGCGCGGGCTCGTCGGGGGTGTCGTCGCGGTGGAGGGCGAACTGGTCGCTCAGCCCGTCGGCCGGCCCGCCTGGCCTGGTCGCGCCGAGCTGCCTGGCCGTCGGGCAGGACGGCGGTCCTCGCGGCAGCGCGCCGCACCGCCGCGAGTCGCCACGCTGACCACGGCCAGCCAGTCACCCGGGACGCCCAGCACCCCGCTCTGCCATGGTCCCCGGATGGCCTCACCCGGGATCCGCGTCATCGCCGCCAGGGCTCTGCCGCAGACGGGCATGCACCTGGCGCATACCTGGTGTGTACCTGAGCCGGCCAGCGTGGCCGCACGGCCCGGTGCCGGAGCCGGGACACCAGGACCGGTGAGGTCAATTCTCGCACTGACCTGCACCAGCGCTGCCCAGGTACATTGCGGGCCGAAGGCAGGTACACGCTCGAATGCCAGCGCGGGAGCCTCAACGGCATCCCCGCCCGGCTGGCGTGCCAGCCGCCGTGCTCACCGGCAGCAATCAGATACTGGCTTGCTCGGCTATCCACTGATTCGCACTATCTTGAGCTTGGGCCAATAGCAGGCTCAGC
>Ga0066797_1000369_pt1 | contig 13771 bp, 13 predicted proteins | sample PersoiDNA2013193_FD_76335 | JGI IMG/M metagenome (GOLD analysis project Ga0066797, IMG submission 76335) | Permafrost soil microbial communities from the Arctic, to analyse light accelerated degradation of dissolved organic matter (DOM) -... | ecosystem: Environmental > Terrestrial > Soil >... | reverse complement strand
GGCCACGCCAGATGCCCGCCAAGGCGTGGATCAACCAACCGGCCGCAACCAGCCCCCAGGAGGACCAGCCACCACAGACCACGCAAACAGCCTGATGTCTCATTTGACTTGACAGATTCCGGGCGGGCCAGGCCGCCGTGACGGGTGAAGGGGCCGGCTGGCGCGTGCGTCGGCGTCGCCTCCCCGGTCCCAGGTCCTCGCCCGGTCCGGAGCCCGCCGTCCGCACGCCCCCCGGACGGGGGTCGCGTGCCAGCCGTGGCCGTGCGCGCCGTGCCGCGGCCGGCAGGAGGTTGGTGCCGCGCCGCGCGACGCTCGCGCATCCTTCATGAACGCTCCGTGCCGGGTGGGCTGTCAAGGCACCGGTAGACCGACCGGTATCCCCGGAACGGCAAAAACTTGGCCAAGGGGTGCGCGGGGCGGGCCATGGCACGCGCGGGCCGCTGTTGTCGCGCGGCATCCTGGCCATAAGCTGTCTCCCGGAACTTGCCCGGCTGGCGTTTTCCTGGATAACGCGCGCGTTCGCCGCCGGGCAGGTCGTCATGGCGGCCTCCGCGATCCTCGGCGCCCCGTGGTGAGCGCCGTGGCGACGGTAAGGGAAGCGCCCGCCGTGCCTGCCGACCGCGTCGGCGGCGCGGCGCCCATAGCGGCGGTGCCGCAGCAGGCGGCCAACGAGGCCGGGCTGATGTCCCGGGTGCTGGTGGACCCCGTGTGCACGACGACTGCATCGCCTGGATCGACGCCTACACGGCCCGCAAGGGCATCGCGCTGGACGAGGCGGCGCGGCGGGCCGACGTGCTGTACCTGGCGGAGTGCGCGCTGAAACGGGACAGTGCCGAGGGCTGGCCGCGCCGGCACCGGCCCCGGCGGGCCGGCCGGCTCAGTGCCCTACAGGTTCACCGACAAGCCAGGCCAATGCCGCTGCCCCGACTGCGAGCAGTGCCCCTGCTTCAGCCAGCACGTCAGCAACGTCTGCGCGTGCTGCCGTGCCGGGCTCCACGACCGCACCTGCGGCCCCCCGCCGGTACGCCTGGTAAAAGCGGACAAGTAGCCGCAGACGAACCGAACCAAGCGACCCCTGAGCGTCCACGCTCGGGGTCTTCGCATCAGAGCGCTGTCAGACCTAACCGCCAGACTGTCAGATCAAACAGGGAAGAAGCGGAGTCGGACGATGCATGACATCATCAGCGACATCATCGACTGGGACCAGGCCAACAAGGCATACCTGGCCGGTGAGGGCCAGTCGGGCGAACGGTACATCCAGCGGCTAGAAGCGGCCGACCGGATGGCCGAGATCGAGGCCCGGTGGCATCATCTCCCCGGAGGGTTCCTAAGCGAGCGGAAGCTCATCAAGACTCACATCCAGGCCGTTGCCGAGAGCACACAGGCTGCGACTAATGAAGAGGTGTGCTGGCTGGCCATCGCCGCCGCAACCGCCTGGATACCCCAACGGGAACCGGTTGAGACGGCGTTGTCCCGCAAGCAGGCCACCCTGCTGGACGGCCTTTCTACTGCTCAGAGGCAGTTACCGTGCTGCGGATAGCGGGTTCGCCGAAAAATAGTTAATTAAAACCCTACCCAGTCGCCCTCGACCGTGGTGAACATCGCGTCGGTGTGGTTGGGCAGGCCGCTGGCGCGGACCACGCGGACGGCCTCCGCGACGATCTCGCCGACGCCCTCGCCGACGCCGAGCGGGGTGACCGAGAAAGAGATGAGCATGCGGTCAACGCTAGCGGACCGTAACGAGCCCGCAGCCGCGAGACCGCAAGCGAGGGCGCAAGTGGCTGACCGGGCGGTATCGGCTAACCTTGCGGGCATGAATGCGACGCCGCACACCCCGGATCCCCCGCCGACCAGCTACGCGCAGGCGGGCGTGGACGAGGCGCGCGAGCAGGTTGCCTTCGCCCGGGTGATGCGGCCGTGGCTGGCCCGCACCAAGGTCAAGTCCCCGCTGGTGACGTCCATCACCGGCCTGGCGAGCGGCTACTTCGCGACCATCATGCACCTGCCGCCAGGACCGCCGCTCGCGATTACCACCGACGGTGTGGGCACCAAGATCCTCCTCGCCAGGGAGGCGAGCCGCTGGGAGCCGATCGGCGTCGACTGCGTGGCGAACAACGTCAACGACCTGATCTGCGTCGGCGCGGTGCCGCTCGCGCTGCTCGACTACATGGCCACCGACCGGATCGACGAGGGCGTGCTCGAGGAGATCGCCAGGGGGCTCTTCCTCGGCGCGGAACTCGCGGGCATCGCCATCCCCGGCGGCGAGATCGCGCAGATCGGCGCGATGCTCGCGGACTCCGACGACGGCAAGGGCCCGATGCTCGACCTGGTGGGCACCGCGATCGGCGCGCTCCCGCCGGTCGCCGGCACAGAAGACGGCTACCGGCAGGCGATCGACGGCAGCGCCGTCAGGCCGGGCGACGTCGTCATCGGGCTGCCGAGTTCGGGGCTGCACAGCAACGGGTACTCGCTCGCCAGGCAGGCCCTGTTCACCAGGGGCGGCATGACCCTCGACGATCACGTCCCAGGTTCCGGACGAAGGCTCTCCGACGCGCTGCTTCAGCCGACCCGCGTATACGTGAACGCGGCCGAGGCGCTGTGGGCGGCGGGCATCGCGCCGCGCGGCATGGCGCACATCTCGGGCGGCGGCCTGCTCAACATCACCAGGCTGGCGGCCAACGTGTCGTATGAGCTCGATTCCCTGCCGCCTGCCCCGGACATCTTCGCTCTTATCGCCGACGCGGGCGAGATCGACAAGCCCACCATGTACGCCACGCTCAACATGGGCATCGGCTTCTGCGTGGTGGTCGGCCAGGATGAGCAGCAGGCCGCGCTCGACGCGCTCAAGAAGGCCGGCGAGGACGCGGTTCGCATCGGCTCGGTGACCGAGCGACCTGGCCGTTTCGTCGAGATCAAGTCGGCGCGCCTGATCGGCAAGGGGGACACGTTCGAACCGGTACTTTAGGTTCATGGACGTCAGGGAGTACATCGCGGCCAGCGCCACGGACTTTTCACGAGCGCTGCGCGAGTGGCTGACCATCCCGTCGGTATCCGCTGATCCGGTCCGCCACGGCGACGTGCGCGGCTCAGCCGAGTGGCTGGCCGGCTACCTGCGGGAGACCGGCTTTCCCGTCGTGGAGATCTGGGAGACTGCCGGGCTGCCCTCGGTCTACGCGCACTGGCCCGCCGCCGACGCGGGCGCGCCGAGCGTTCTCGTCTATGGCCACCATGACGTGCAGCCCGCCGCGCTCGACGACGGCTGGGACTACGAGCCCTTCGCGCCGTATGAGAAGGACGGCAAGATCTTCGGCCGCGGCGCCTCCGACGACAAGGGCCAGGTGCTCTTCCACGCGCTCGGCGTGCGCGCTTCGCTGGCGGCGCGCGACGAGGATGCGCCCCCCGTCTCGGTCACCATGCTGATCGAGGGCGAGGAGGAGTCGGGCTCGCCGAACTTCGCCGCGCTGCTGCGCGAGCGGAAGGACCAGCTGAGGCCCGACGTGATCGTGATCAGCGACACGACGATGTGGGCGGCCGACACGCCGTCCATCTGCACCGGCATGCGCGGCCTCGTGGACGCGGAGATCACGCTGACCGGCCCGACCCGCGACCTGCACTCGGGGTCGTTCGGCGGCGGCGTGCCGAACCCGGCACATGCCCTGGCCACCATCCTGGCCGGCCTGCATGACGCGGATGGCCGCGTGGCGCTGCCCGGCTTCTACGACGACGTGATACCGCTCACCGACGAGGAGCGCGCCCTGCTCGGGAAGCTTCCCTTCGACGAGGCGAGCTGGCTGGCCGACGCGGGCGACAGCGCCGCGACCTACGGCGAGGCCGGCTACAGCACGCTCGAGCGGATCTGGGCACGCCCGACCGCCGAGATCAACGGGCTCTGGGGCGGCCATACGGGCCCGGGCGGCAAGACGATCATCCCGAAGGCGGCGCACGCCAAGCTGTCGTTCCGGCTGGTCCCCGACCAGGAGCCCGCCAAGATCATCGAGTCTCTCAAAAAATACCTGCAAACCATTATGCCGAACGGTCCCGTGGTGACTGTCACCGCGGGAACGGGTGTCCGTCCCTGCCGATCGCCGATCGACGCGCCTGCCGTCGCGGCGGCGCGCCGGGCCATGGGGCGGGCCTTCGGCAGCGAGGTGCTCTTCACCAAGGAGGGCGGCAGCGGACCGGAGGCCGACCTCGCCGACATCCTTGGCGCCCCGCTGGTCTTCGTCGCCGTCGGGCTCGACGCGGACCGTATCCACGCACCCAACGAATACGTGGACCTTTCCCGGCTGCTCCGCGGCGCCGAGTCGATCGCCTACCTCTGGGAAGAACTGGCGTCCATGAGCGAGAGCCAGTGAGCGGGCGGACCCCGGCGGCCCGGCGGCGAGCAGGGAAAGCACAGTGATAGACAAGCTGGATTCAGGGCCGCTTGGCCGGCTGGCGCTCTCCAGGGGCACGGTGGACCGGGCGAGCCTGCGCCGCGGCGACGTCGCGTGGGTCGAGTCTGCGTGGGCGGACCCGCGCACCCGGGTGGTCGTGGCGCACGACTCGCGGGCGCTTGTCAGGTCCGTCGATGGCCAGCTTGAGCTGGCGTTCCTTGCGTCGGCCGACGCTCCGGAGGGAACCAGGTTCCTGCTCGGCGTGGACGCGAGCGAGGTCGCGTACTTCGGTGTCGCCCCGGCAGGCGCGACGTCGGCGTTCGATGGCGAAGCACGGGACCGTTCCGCGGAAATCGATGCCAAGCCCATGGCGTTGCGGCAGGCCGGCGCCCTGCTGAGCGACCGCGACGCGGGGCTTTTCACCCATGCCGTCGCGCTCGCGAACTGGCACCTGACGCACACGCACTGCCCGCAGTGCGGCACGCCGACGGTGCCGGCCGCGGCCGGCCACCTGACCACCTGCCCGAAGGACGGCACCGACCATTTCCCCCGGCTGGACCCGGCGGTGATCATGCTGGTCATCGACCCGGACGACCGGTGCCTGCTGGCGCGGAACGCGCTGTGGCCGCAGGGCCGGATGTCGGTGCTCGCGGGGTTCGTCGAGCCGGGCGAGTCGGCCGAGCACGCGGTGGCGCGCGAGGTCATGGAGGAGGCCGCGATCGTCGTCGGCCAGATCAGCTACCTGGGCAGCCAGCCGTGGCCGATGCCGCGCAGCCTGATGCTCGGCTTCAAGGCGATGGCCGCGGCCGGGCAGTCGATCGCGGTCGACGAGGAGGAGATCGGCGAGGCGCGCTGGTTCACCAGGGCGCAGATGCGGGCCGCGATCGACGCGGGCGAGCTTGGCGTGGCCCCGACGTCCTCGATCGCGCGCCGGCTGATCGAGTACTGGTATGGCGCGGAGCTTCCGGATGGCCCCGCGAGCTGGCTGGCACCGGCAAGGTAGCGTCGTTCACAGTTATTTCACAGCTTGGTAACGCCTTTTTCTTGACAAAAACGACCTACTTACTAGACTATACGCGGGGGGCGGATGCGGAGGAGGTGGCTGGGCGCGTGCAGATCGGAGCGCAACTGCTCGGCGGCGCGGTTTCGCGCGGCGCGGAGGCAGTAGGAGAGGCCGACTCCGGCAGGCCCGGTCCGGTCCGGCCCGAGCCAGCCCAGGCCGTGCCGCGGCAGAACGGTGACGGGACGCTGCTCGCCGTGGTCCCCATCCCGGGCACCGGAACGTCGATGGCCATCGTCGGTTACCCGGTGACCGTGCCGGGGACGGTGCCGCCCGCCGCGCTCCCGGGCATGGGCGCGGCCGTCCAGGCGGCCGGCGAGCGGGCCGGGCTGCTGCTCGATCACGACCAGCGCCGGGTGTGGGTGGACGGCACGGAGGTCCCGCTGACGTTCCAGGAGTTCCAGCTGCTCGCCTTCCTCTCCGCGCACCCGTCGACTGTCTTCAGCCGCGCCGACCTGGTGCGGCGGGTCTGGCAGCGCGACTTCGCCGCGGACAGCCGCACCGTCGACGTGCACGTCAGCCGGCTCAGGCACAAGCTCGGCCCCGCTTACGGCAGGTGCCTGGTCACCGAGTACCGCGTCGGCTACCAGTTCCGCACCTGATAAATACACCAAGATCGAACTAACGCTGAAGGTTTGACCGGTCATGACCGGTCAAACCTTCAGCGTTATCGATTTCTGGTCAATGCGCGGGTATGTACTGCGCTTCCAAAATATGTCACCAAATGACATTTTGCAAGCAATGACACTTTACGTTATGTGACATAGAGGTAGCCTGTAGGTGTGCAGGAGGTTTCGGCGGCGGTGCCGCCCCGCCGTGAGCGGAAGAAGCAGCAGACGCGTGATGCCCTGGTGCGCGCGGCATTGCGGCTGTTCAACGCCAAGGGGTACGAGCAGACGGCGGTCCGCGAGATCACCGACGCGGTCGATGTCTGTGAGCGGACGTTCTTCAGGTACTTCGCAAGCAAGGAAGACCTCGCGCTGTCGTTCGCCCAGGACGCGGCCGAAGCGCTGCTGCGCGAACTGGCGGCAAGGCCGCCGGCCGAGCCGCCGCTGACCGCGCTGCGCAACGCGTTCCACACGTCGCTGCTCACGCTGGCGGAGGGCGACGGGCCGCACGCGGACGAGTCCATGTACCTGCTGGTCGTCCGGCTGATCGACAGCACGCCCTCGCTGCTCGCCGCCCATCTGCGGTACGCGCACGACCACGACGACGACATGGTCCGTGTGCTCGCCCGCCGCGAAGGCGTCGACCCGGAGACCGACCCGCGGCCGCGGGTGGTCGCGATGGTGTTCGGCGGCCTCACCTTCCTTGCCAACAGGGACTGGCGGGCACGCGGTGGCGGCGGCGTGACCTCGATGCTCGCGGCGTTCGACGCGTTCGCTGAGCAGGTCGTGCCCGCGCTGTCCGGCCACTGGAGCTGAGCTAACCAGGTGCCGTCCACGGGGGATCGGTTCGAGTCGGTGGCAGAGGCACGGCGGCGGGCGCGGCGGCGGCTGCCCGGGCCCGTCTTCTCGGCGATCGAGGCCGGCTCGGAGGCCGGGGTCACCAGGGCCGATAACGTCACGGCATTCGGCGAGATCCGGTTCGCGCCGCCTCTGCTAGCACCGCCGAGGCTCGCCCCGGCTACCACCACGGATACCGCCCCGGTCACCGCCCCGGCCGGGCCGGCCGCCGGCGACCTGCGCACCTCGGTGCTCGGGGTGGAGATCGGCCTGCCGGTCATCGCCTCTCCGGTCGGTGCGCAGGCGGTGCATCCGCTCGGCGAGGTCGCCGTCGCGATGGGCACCGCGGCGGCGGGGACCGCCATGGGGCTCAGCGAGTTCGCGAGCAGGCCGGCCGCCGAGGTCGCGGCGGCCAACGGGAAGCTGTTCTTCCAGGTGCACTGGTCCGCGGACAGGGACCTGCTGCTCGAGCGCGCCGAGGTCGCGCGCGAGGCGGGCGCCAGGGCGCTGATCGTCACGCTCGACTGGTCGTTTCCCGTCGGCAGGGACTGGGGCAGCCCCGCCATCCCGGAGAGGCTCGACCTGAAGACGCTGGCCAGGCTCGCCCCGGCCGGCCTGGCCCGTCCCGGCTACCTGCTCGACTGGCTCCGCCACGGCGGCCTGCCCGACCTGACCGTGCCGAACATGGCCCGCCCGGGCGAGCCCGCCCCCGGCTTCTTCGCCGCCTACCGCGACTGGATGGCAGTCCCGCCGCCGACCTGGGGCGACATCGCCTGGCTGGCCGACAAGTGGGGCGGGGAGTTCCTGGTCAAGGGCGTCATCCGCCCCGACGACGCGCGCCAGGCGCTCGATGCCGGCGCCACCGCCATCTCGGTGTCCAACCACGGCGGCAACAACCTTGACTCCACGCCTGCCTCGATCCGCGCGCTGCCCGGTGTGGTGGACGCGGTGGCGGGCCGGGCGGAGGTGCTGCTCGACGGCGGCGTCCGCCGCGGCGGCGACGTGGTCAAGGCACTGGCCCTCGGCGCCCGCGCCGTCATGATCGGCCGCCCCTGCCTATGGGGCCTGGCGGCGGGCGGCCCCGCAGGTGTAAGCAACGTCTTCGGCATCCTTCGGGCCGGCATCGATTCCGCGCTGCTCGCCCTCGGCCGCGCGTCGGTCCACGACCTGCTCCCCGCGGACGTAATCGTCCCGCCAGGCTTCACCCTCGGGTCCTTACCCATGAACGGCGTGCGGGCCCCAGCGGGCTCTGTCACCCAGGGATCGGAGCCGGTCCCCGATTCTCGACGTTCCCCGGCGGGCTGTCTGGGTATGCTCCCCGCAACAAACCTAAGGGGCGCGGATGGACGAAGGCAGGGCACGGGCACTGCTGCGGGCGGAACGGGCCGAGGTGGCCACGCTGCTGCGGCAGACCGAGGAAGCGGAGCGCGTCGATCTGCGGGCGCCGGACAGCCCCGTGGATGACGGGGACGCCGGGCAGTCGCTGACGCAGGAGGCGACCGACGAGGCGGTGGCCGATCAGCTGCGCGGCCGGCTCGACGCGATCGACCGGGCGCTCGCCAGGCTCGAGGCGGGAAGCTACGGGCGTTCCGTGCTCAGCGGCAAGCCGATACCTGGCGAGCGGCTCGAGGCGGACCCGGCAGCGGAACTGACGGTCGAAGAGGCGAGCGCGCAGCGGTTAGGGCTGGCCGCTGACGAACCAGGCTGCTATCTGGGCGCGGGTGCGGAAGTCGAGCTTGGCCATGATGTTGGCGATGTGCCTGGCGACCGTGGCCGGGCTGATGACCAGATCATCGGCGATGGCCTTGTTGCTGTAGCCGAGCGCCACGAGCGCGGCGATCTCGAGTTCCCGTGGCGTGAGCGGGCTCGCCGGCGCGTCAGCAGGCGTGCCGCCGCCTGACGCGTCCTGACCGGCTTCCTCCGCGGTCTTGTCGCCGCTTGCTTCGATCGCGACCGCGATGGCCTGCTCCGCCGTCAGCTCGCGGCCGCGTGCCCGCACTCGCGCGAGGGCGTCGTCACCGAGGCCGCGGGCGCCTCTGGCGTACTTGTCGGCTCGGGTGCCCGACATCGCGGGCAGCCCCGACTCCTCGCGCAGCGCCGCCGACGCGGCGGCGAGCAGGACGGCCCGCTCGGCGTCGCCCTCGCGGGCCGCGAGCGCGGCGAACGACTCAAGGCCGCGCGCCACGCCGATGTGCGTGCCGATCGCCCGCGACAGCTGCAGGGACTCGGTGAGCTGGATCCTGGCCAGCGCGAGGTCGCCGAGCTCAAGTGCCACCCGCCCGAGCCCGGACAGGCAGCGCGCGACCTCGGGCCTGGCGTCGATCTCCCGCAGGTGGATCAGGGCATCGGCGTAGCGGAGCTGCGCGTCGCCGTGGTCGCCGCGCAACCGGTCCAGATCGCCAAGGCCGACCTGGGCCCGCGCGACGCCCCAGCGGTGGTCAATCGAGCGCATGACGGCGATCGACGCGTTGGCCAGCTCGGCCGACTGCTCGATCCGCCCGCGTGCCGCGGCGATCACCGCCCTGATGCCGAGTGCCCATCCCCGGTTCCAGCCGTCGCCCGCCTCCCCGGAGATCGTCATGGCCTGCTGCCCAAGCGATTCGGCCTCGTCCAGCCGCCCGGTGTGCATGGCGATCTCGCTGAGCAGGTTCAGGCCCGCGGCCGTCCAGAACTCATCGCCCGCCGCACGGCACAGGGCCAGGCCGGCGATGGCGAGCGGCTCGGCCTCGGCGGGGTCGTTGGAGAGCGTGAGCTGTGCCCGCCCGATCAGTGCCTGTCCCTTGATCCTCGGGTCAAGCTGCTCCGCCTCCGGCAGGGCAAGGAAGGCGTCAAGCCACTCGCAGCCGAGCGCGAACTCGCCGCGCACCAGCATGCACGGCCGGACGGCGTTGCAGATGCGCAGGCCCGTCGCCACATCGCCATCCGCCAGGCAGTCGCTGAGCACGAGCCAGACGTTCCTCGCGTCCGCGTCGTAGCTGCGGAACACGGCGACCCGGTCCCGCCAGGGCGCGGGGACGAGCGCCATGCCCACCGCGAAATTCCGCTCCGCGACGGCCAGCGCGTGGTCGCGGAGCCGGTGCCGCACGAGCGACGTCTCGCCCGCCGCGGCGAGCTGCTCCGCCGCGTACTCGCGGATCGTGTCGAGCATCCGGAACCTGGCGAGCCCGAGCACCTCGGGCTCGCGGACGACAAGGGACTTATCCACGAGCGCGGCGAGCGTATCGAGCATGGCCGAGGCCGGCAGGAGGTCGTCGGCGCACACCTGTTCGGCCATCTCGAGCGCCCACCCCCTGAACACGGACAGTCGGCGCAGCAGCGCCTGTTCCCGCGGTGTCAGCAGGTCGTGGCTCCAGTCGATCGCGGCGCGCAGCGTCCGCTGCCGCGGCGGCGCGGTCCGCTCGCCCGCGGTGAGCAGCCCGAACCTGTCGGCCATGCGGGTCCGTATCTGCTCCGCCGACAGTGTGCGCACCCGGGCGGCCGCCAGCTCGATCGCCAGCGGATTCCCGTCGAGCGTGCGGCAGATCTCCGCCACCGCGTCGGCGTTGCCAGGCAGAGCGGCGAAACCTGGAGCAGTCGCCTCGGCTCGTTCCATGAAAAGCTGGACAGCATCCCCGGCAGAACCGTCAGCTGGCGCGACGGTCAGCGGGGACACGATCCAGACCGTCTCTCCCGCGACCCGCAGCGGCTCGCGGGACGTGGTGAGCAGCCTGGTGTTGGGGGAGCTGGCAAGCACCCGCTGGCAGAGCGTGGCGCACACGTCAAGCAGGTGCTCGCAGTTGTCGAGCACGAGCACAAGCGGGCGCGTCCGAAGCGCGTCCGTGAGCGTGTCGAGGAGCGGGCGGTCCTGTTCCTCCACCACGCCAACCGTGGACGCGACGCGCGCCACCACCAGGTCGGGGTTCGTGATGTCGGCAAGCTCGACGTAGCACGCGCCCTCGGTAAGGTCGCCGCCCATCCCCGCGAGTACGTGCAGCGCGAGGCGAGTCTTGCCGATCCCGCCCGGCCCCGTTAGCGTGACCATGCGCGTCGAGAGCACGAGTTCACGCAGCTCGTCGAGCTCGGGCTCCCGGCCGACGAAGCTGTTGGGTTCGGTGGGCAGGTCGGGCCTTATGGTGATTACCTCGCGTGGTGGGATTGCAGAATGCACATCTAGCTACGTAATTAGCTACATAATTCGGATGATGCGACCACTTGTCGATTTAGTCTAGCCTCGCCGTTGTTGGGTACCTGGGCGCTTCGATGGTTTATCAAGAAGCGTCCTTCGTCGGCATGCCGCGGGTGCCCCCGGCGTAGACCGGTCTTGTGAGGGGACCGGTTTGCGTTCGACCAGGACCTGGTCGCCGTGACCTACGCCTTTTGGGGGGGAGCGGCGGGTACCGCTGGCTTCCCGGCCAGCGTGATCCGCCACGGGGAGTGGCCACGGCGGCCAGGCTGGTCTCTCTGGCTCAGATGCAAGAGCCATGGTCGTTGGGAGCGGCAGCCAGCCGGGCGAGCAGCTCGCGTAGCTGCCGTTGCTCCGCATCGGTGAAGTTGCTGAGCAGGTCGGCCTCGACGCGGTTCCGCGCGCGGGTCACCTCGGCCTGGATCCGCTTGCCCGCCTCGGTCAGTTCCGGGATGCGGGCACGCCTGTCGTGGCTGTCGAGGCAGCGGGTGATCTGGCCGCGCGCCTCCATCCGGTCGAGTAGCGAGGTCATCGTGGTCTTGTCGAGGCCGAGCGATTGCGCGAGCGAGAGCTGAGTTTGCCGTGTCCCCGTGCCGAGCGCGCTCAGCACGATCCAGTCGCGTGCGCCCGTGAGCCCGTGAGCCTTGGCCGCCTCGTCGAGCGCGATGCGCATGTGCTGCGCGGCCCGGTGCAGCAGCCAGGTGAGGTCGGGGTGCTCGGCGTCCAGGGGCGCCGAGCATGGCTCGCCCGCTGCGCCATCGGTGTCGGCGCCTGCCCGCGCCGCTCGTTCCGCCGTGCTCATGGTCACAGGATACCGGTGTTCTGCTATGTTCCCACATCAGATATTCTTGGTTCAGAACATCCCATCCAGGAAGGAATTTTCCGTGAGCCTGTTCCGCATCGACGCCAGCATCAACCCCGCCAACTCGGCGAGCCGCGCCATCGCCGATATCACCGAGGCCGAGTGGCTTGCCGCGAACCCCGGCAGCACCGTCGTCCGCAGGGACCTGGGCACCGAGCCGCTGGCGGCCGACGCCTGGACGGCCGCGCTGCGCGCGTCCTGGACTTCCGAGGCGGCACGCTCCGACGAGCAGCGCGCGGCGATCGCATTCGCCGCCGGTCTCGCCGAGGAATTGCGCGCCGCCGACGCGGTGCTGCTTGCCGTGCCGCTCTACAACTTCGGCGTGCCGCAGCACGTCAAGGCCTGGATCGACCTGGTAATCGCCGGCGCCAAATCCGCCGATGAGGCGCTGCTGGCCGGCAAGCCCGCCGTGCTCGTCGTCGTCCGCGGCGGCGCCTACGGCGCGGGTACGCCGCGCGAGGGCTGGGACCACTCCACCGGCTACCTCCGCCGCATCATCGCGGACGTGTGGGGCGCGGACCTGGCGATCGTCGAGCGCGAGTTCACCCTGGTCGGCGTCAACCCGGCGCTGGACGACTTCAAGGAGCTCGCGGACCAGTTCAAGGACGCCGCGCACCAGGCCGCCGCCGACGCCGGCCGCGCCCTTACCGCCGCACCCGCGGCCGCATGATAGCTAGCTACGGACCGCGCTAGTCCTGTGCTGGCTCTTACCTAGCCCTGGCCGTAAATCGATAGTGCTGAAGATTGAGCCGGTCCTGACCGGCCAAGCCTTCAGCACTATTTCGATCTAGGTGTGTTTATATCGATAAATCGGGTAAAGGAACGCTCGCGCCTTCGGCCGCGCGCACGCCAACGTCGGCGAGTTCGCCCGTCGGCTCGCCGCCAGGCGGAACCCCGAGGTGAGGCCACCGCCCGCGTCGCGTGCCTGGAAGGACGCGTTGATCAGCGCGCTTGCCAGCCCGCCCCGGCGCCGCCGCGGAACTGATGCGGGCCCCCTTCGACTGGGCGGCGCGGCAGTTCGCCGCCATGGGCCGCGCCGACGCCCGTGACCTCGCGATCCAGATCATCGCCAGGTACGAGGGCACGGCGCTGCTCGCCAACACGTTCCGCGACCCGGACCTGATGGCCCGCGAGTCCGCCAGGGTCACCCAGTGGATCGACGCGCTCGACTTACCGTTACAGCTGAAGTTGGCCAGGATCGGCCGGGTGCCGGGTGCCGGGTGCCGGGTGCCGGTGCCGGTGCCGCCCGGCGGTGGCTACGCCCCGGCGTCTTCTTCATCGGCGGCGCGGGTGGTGAAGTCGTCAACCAGGCGCGGGAACAGCGTGGCGAGCTGGTGCAGGTCCTGCGGCGACCAGCGCGCCAGGGCCATCTGCATGCCCCGATAGCTCGCCTCGCGGATGCGGTCGACCGCATCCTGGCCGGCCGGGGTGAGCTGGATGCGCTGCGCGCGGTGGTCGTCCGGATCCGGGATGCGGGTCACGAAGCCCGCCCGCTGCAGCTGCTGTACCTGCCGGGTGACATGCGAGCCTTCGACTCCCAGCCGGACCGCAAGCTCGCTGGGACGCAGGGACTCGGAACCGGCGATCTGGCGCAGCAGCGTCACGGCCGCACGGTCCAGTGACACTACTCAAGTAAATAAACAGTCCGCCCAGGCGAAGCTGGACGGACCTCCCTTCCGGAACCGCAGGAGATCTCATGACAGACCCCACCACCATGGTGGCCAGGCACGCTCGTAGTGGCCGACCCGGCCATCCAGTCCCACCTGCACGCCTCCCTGGCCGGCATCCAGTGGGTGTCCAACGCCTACCTGCTGGCCCTGGCGGTCAGCCTGATCACCGCAGGGAAGCTCGGCGACCGGTTCGGGC
>Ga0066797_1000368_pt1 | contig 13777 bp, 10 predicted proteins | sample PersoiDNA2013193_FD_76335 | JGI IMG/M metagenome (GOLD analysis project Ga0066797, IMG submission 76335) | Permafrost soil microbial communities from the Arctic, to analyse light accelerated degradation of dissolved organic matter (DOM) -... | ecosystem: Environmental > Terrestrial > Soil >... | reverse complement strand
GGACCGATCCGTCGGGGAGGAGCTCGATGTCCCAGCCCCGGCGGTGGATGCAGATGTCGTGGTGGTACTGGCACAGCAGGACGCAGTCCCTGACGCTGGCCGGGCCGCCGTCCTTGAGGTGCCAACGGGGCTTGGAGGAGCCCGGTGCGCAGCACGGAGGCGAGGGCGCCGGGACCGGACACGAAGTCGATCGCGAGGCGGGCCATCGCGTACTGCAGTGCCTCCCACGCCTCGGGGGGAAGCGCCTTGGCGGCGTCGTGGCCGCCTGCGCCGTGCCCTACGGTGCCGGGGCCGTGGGCGGCCGGGGCCCGGCACCATCCTGGCCCGGATCAGCAGCTCGCAGCCCCTGCAAAGCATCATGGAACCGTTGCGCCGCGGTGCGGTCATCTTCGGGGCCGCGCTTCTTCCCCAGCGCCTCCAGGACCGCCCGCACCGCCGCCGCGCATTCGGGCGTCGGGTCCCCGGTCACCCGCCCCGCATTATCCATCGTCGTATCCAGCTGCACGAACCGCTCCCCGAACCCCTTGCCCGGGTCCTCGCCGGGATCGGGGCGCCGCGCCCGCCACGCCTCGTACGCGGCCTGCGCGATGACCCGCAGGCCATCGAGATCGGCGCCCGCCGCGGCGGCGCCCAGGAGGATCCGGTCGGCCTGCTCCCGCAGGTCACCGTCACCGATCCGGCCAGACCAGGCGGCGATCTCCCGCGCCCACGACCGCGACAGGCCCCCGGCGGCGGCGGCGCCGTCGAGCAGCGGGTGCTCGCCCAGCAGCCGCATCTGCCGGACCGCCGCCTTCGCGTCCTTCCTGTTCAGCCGGGCTTTCCCGGCCAGCCACGCCGACGACGACGCATACCCGTCGCCGTCATGCGCGCCGGCCGCGCCGAACCGGCACAAGAAGGCCGCCTGCGCCGCAGCGAGCCTGGACTGGATCCGGCCCAGCACGATCAGCCGTCCCGAGGCAAAGAATGCGATCAACGGCGCAGTGCGCACCGGGATCACCGTGGATGCCCGCGAGGGCGCGCGGGCCTTCGCGGAGAAGCGCGCACCGCAGTGGAAGGGCAAGTAGTGGAACCGGTAGCGACTGGCCCGGCGTCGACGTGGATCCACCGGTGGTGATGGCCATGTCCATGCGCTGGCTACACTCCAGCCAGTGAGCGACTTCGCGGCGGAACTCGGCCAGCTTGCCTGGCGGCTTGAGCTTGAGCTGACCGCCGACGGCGGGCCCGCCAACCCCCTGGTCGTCCTTGAGCTCGACCGCTGGCGGGACGCGCCGCCCGAGTACGTCAGCCACGCCGCCTGCCTCGTCGCCGCGGCGCTGCCCATCACGGCGGGCGTGCTGGCCGGGCCGCCGACCGCCGGCCTCGAACCGCTGCTCACCGCCGCGACGCTGACGCTGGCCCCCGGAGATGACTCGGGAGATGCCCGGCACCCCGCGATCATCCCGGCCGGCGACCTCCCCAGCGGCATCCCGGGCGACATCCCCGGTGCGATCGGCCGGCTGCGAGCGGCCATCGCGCACTCGCCGCGGGCCGCGATCGCCTGCGGGCAGTTGGTGCGGCAGACGGCCGTCCTCGGCACGGCCACGGGGCTGGCCGCCGAGGCCACGGCGTACTCGCTGCTGCTCGGCGGGGACGAGTTCGCCCGCTGGCTCGCCGAGCGCGGCGCACCGCGCCGCCGTCAGCCGCCCGCCGAGCCGGTGCGGATCAGCCGGGCCGGCGGCCACCTTTCGATCGTGCTCAACGACCCGCGGCGGCGCAACGCGTTCAGCGCCGGGCTCCGCGAGGCGCTGCTCGACGCCGTGCTGCTCGCCGAGGCCGACGAGACCATCGAGTCGGTCGAGCTGACCGGGGCGGGTCCGGCGTTCTGCAGCGGTGGCGACCTGGACGAGTTCGGCACGGCGACCGATCTCGTCGCGGCCTGCCTGGTCCGGCTCTCCCGCGCCCCGTGGCGGGTCATCGATCGGATCGCGCCGAAGGTTACCGTCGTCGCGCACGGCGCCTGCATCGGCGCGGGCACGGAGATCACCGCCTACGCGGGCCGGGTCATCGCCACCCCAGACGCCTTCTTCGCGCTGCCGGAAGTCCGGATGGGCCTGGTACCAGGCGCGGGCGGCTCGGTGAGCGTGGTGCGCAGGACCGGCCGCTGGCGCGCCGCGTGGCTGATGCTCACCGGCGACCGGCTCCCCGCCGCGACGGCGCTGCGCTGGGGACTCGTCGACGAGATCCGGCCGCCTCGCTAGCGCGGATGACGACACGGACGGGGTGACGCCGTTGCGGCAGGTGCGGTTCACGGGCCGGAAGTCGCTGAGCGAGACGGGGCGGCTGCTCACCGAGGTGAGCATGGGCAGGCGGCCGGGTCGCCTGCTTCGGCGACGTGGCGCACTGCGCAGGGCCGGATACCGAGGTGACCGACGCGGCAGGCGCCTACCTGGTGCCCGACGCCGCGGCGGGACTGCGTTCGGTGGGGCTCGCGCTCGCCGGGCTTGGCTGCGCCATCGAGCAGCCGACGACGATGCTCGCCATGCTCGCGGTCAGCGCCATTCCCGAGCTGCGGATCGGGAACCGCGGGCTGATCGGCTCGCGTGACTACCGGCTTGTGCCGCCCGTGGTCGGGTAGGCGGCGAGGCCCGCGGCAGGCGTGGAGCCCCGGACGATGAGCTCGGCGCCGACCAGTGCGGTGCGCGGCGGCTCGCCGGCCATCCGGCTGGCCAGCAGGCTGACCGCCGCGATTCCGATCTCCTCGGGATGAAGGTCAAGGGCGGTCAGCGCCGGGCGCCCCGTCCTTGCCACCGCGCTGTCCGACGCCACCACCACCTGGACCTGGCGTCGAGCACCCCGGTCGTCGCCGCGACGATATCGTTGTCGGCCCACCACTGCCTGTCCGCGCCGCCGGTGCTGTCGCGGCCGACGGTGACCGCGGGTATCCCCAGGTCGTCGAGTGCGCGCAGGGTGCCGTCGCCGCGTACCGGGTCGGCCACGATCGCGCCGTCGAGCGGGATGCGGCCGAGGAAGCCGGCGTCGACCCCTGGCGGTAGCAGCGTGGGATACGCGTCATGGTCCCAGGCGGCTCGGCAGATGGCCTGGCTCGCCGCTCAGGGCTTCCTCGTCGTCGTCCAGGACACCCGCGGCCGCTGGTCGTCCGACGGCAGCTTCTGTCCCTTCCGCGACAGCCTGCGCGAGCGCGTCGAGTCGATCACCTCGTCCGGACGCTGGGCACCATCCCGCTGTTCGAGCCGGCCCCGGACGGCGGCTGGCGCCCGCGGGGCAGCTGAGCCGATCACTGGCCTTAGTTGCCTCGCCAGGGGGACGCGCAATGGGCTAGCTTGGGCCTGAGATGTCCAAAAATATGCGAGCCCGGGGGCTCATGTGACCGCGAAAGCGTGGCGACAGGTCGTGCGGGCATCGGCCCTTCCTTGGTACGGCTACCGGTACCGGCGCTGGGTACTTGACTCGCTCAGGTACATCGACGTGCAGGATCTCGCGACCGGCGGCGACCACATACCGGAACTGAGCGACGTCTACGTCGACGTCGCGCTGGTCAGCCGGGCCCCGCAGCAGGGTGAAGGCGACCCGCCCGGTCAGGCGCCCGCGGACGCCTCGGAGCGGCACACGATCGGCGAACTCCTCGACCGCCGCTCGCGCGTGGTGCTCGCGCTGATCGGCCAGCCGGGAATCGGCAAGAGCACCCTGCTCGCCCACGCGGCCCGGCGCAGCGCCGCGACGGCCGCGCGCGTGCACCCGGGACGGCGGCGTGTCCCCCTCCTGCTCGCGCTGCGCGAGCAGGCCGAGTCGATCGTCGCCAATCCGGCGATCTCGCTGCCGGAGGTCGCTCGCGCGGCGGTCGGCGGCGGCCCTGGCAGGGAACCAGGCGGCTGGTGGGAGCGCCAACTGCGCCTCGGCCGGTGCCTGGTCCTGCTTGACGGTCTTGATGAGGTCGCCCGCGCCGACGACCGCCTCGCCGTGGCCGGCTGGATCGAGCGGCAGATCGCCGTCCACGCGGGCAACCACTTCGTGATCACCTCCAGGTCCTACGACCTCCTCGGTCCGCTGACCGCCCAGGCGGACGTCCTCGTCGCCCGGCCGTTCACGGCGGCGCAGGTTCAGCTCTTCCTCGACCGCTGGTACCTGGCCGCGGAACGGCACGCGACCGGCGCCTCTGGCGCGGCCGCGCGGCGCGCCGTGCGGATTCGGGCAGCGGAGTCCGCCGACAGGCTCACTTCCCTGCTGCGGGAGCATCAGGTACTGCATGACCTGGCGGTCAATCCGCTGCTTCTCACGATGATCGCCACGGCGCACCGGTACCGTGGCGCGCTGCCCGGCAGCCGGGCCGACCTGTACGGAGAGATCTGCCAGGTCCTGCTCTCGCGTCGCGCCCAGGCCAAGGACCTGCCGGAAATCCTGTCCTGGCCCGCCAAGCAGATGCTGCTGGCCGCGCTCGCCTACCAGATGATGCGCGACCACGTGAGCGACCTGCCCGCCGGCCGCGTCCTTGAGATCCTCGGGCCCCAGCTTGAGCGCTTCTCCTCGCTGGTCACCGGCGAGGCGTTCCTCGACGACGTCTCACGCAACGGCCTGCTCATCGAGGTGCCCGCGGGCCGGTACGCCTTCACGCACCTGACGTTCCAGGAGTACCTGGCCGCCAGGCACGTCATTGCCAGCCCCGACCTGGTGAAGAACCTCGCCGACAACGTCAGCGACCCCTGGTGGCACGAGACCATCCTGCTGTACGCGGCGACCGCCGACGCCAGCCCGATCGTCCGTGCCTGCCTGGATAGCGGCACGATCCCCGCCCTGACCCTGGCCTTCGACTGCGACGAGGCAAGCACCGAGATCGATCCTGAGCTGCGTCAGCGCCTGGACAGGCAACGCCGGCGGGCGCAAGAGCCTGACTGTTCCCCCGGGCACCGGCGGCTGATCGCGGGGGTCCAGGCCGCGCGGCTCGTGCGCCAGACCCTCGCCACCGTCACAGGGACAAGGATCTGCGCCCGGCCCGTCCCCGCGGACCTGTACTGCCTCTTCCTCGCCGACACCCGGGCACCCAGGCCCGACAGCCCGTGCGCCCCCGACGCGCAGCAGACCGCCACCGGTATCTGGGGAACCGAGGCGCAGGCCTTCGTCACGTGGCTGAACTCGATCACCGCCACCGCCACGGGCATCGAGGTCAGGCTCGCTGGCCACGATGAGCTCCAGGCGGAGGGCATCAGCAGCGCCCTGACCCGCCAGTTCCCGGCCTCCGTGACGTCCGCGTGGACTCAGCCTGGCCTGGGGCTGTGGGTTCGTCCCGGCCAGCCCCACCCGCACGGGCTGACCGGCGCCGCGGTCATGCAGGCAATCTGCGCCGACGCAAAGAACACCGCCATCTTGCCCCAGATACTCACCGCGGCCGTCCTCGACGTCGCCCTCAGCATCACCCGCGATCTCGACGACATCCGCGCCCTGAGCAGCGCGCTCGACGGCGACCTCACCGCCCGCGGCAACTCCGACGGCCGGATCGTCGAGCTCATGCACGCGCACGCCCACGCCATCGGCCTTACCTACGCCCACGCCCGCGGCCTCACCCGCGCCGACACCATCGCAGGCACCCGCGGCGCCGCCCCCGACCTCGTCCAGACCCTCGGGCTGGCCGGCGCCCGCGCGCTCGCCGACGCCATCGCCGGCGACCTCGCCGACGCCATCGACCTCGCCCGCAGCCGCGCCGTGGAACTCACCGACGCCATCGACCTCGATCTGAAAATCCTCAGCGCCTTCGATTTTGACCTCGAGCACGTCCGCGACCTCGCCCGCGCCCACACCGCCCAGCTCGACCGGGCCGCCGTCCGCTCCCGCGGCATCTCCCACGATCTTGATCCCGACCTCGCCCGCGTTCTCGGCCTGGCGGGGGCGCCCGTCCTCGACCCGGCACTTCCGCTCCCCGGGCTCCTCGGGCTCCCGCTGCGGTGGATCGCCGACGGGCCGCTCGCGAGCACCCTGCTCCAGGTGCTCGGCGCCCGCCCGCTGCCTGGCGATGACCCGTACCTGGCATTCGCGCTCGCGCTCTCGTCCAGGGCAGGGATAGACGAGACCACGCAGCTGCGGGCGGCCCTCGGCCGCCCGCTCACCGACGCGCTTGGTGACCTGATGCCCGCCGGCCCGCCCGCCTCGAACCGGGCAACGGGCCTCGGCGGCCTGACGGACGCCTGCGCGCCGATGTGCGCCGCGCATGTGTCCCCGAGCCCGCCCGAGGCGGCGGCCCTGCGGGCGGTGGCACTCGCCCTGGCCGACGCCACCGCGGGAGAATCCGACGTCCTGCGGACGGTCGCCGCCACCGTCACCCTGATCGAGAACCGGAGCAAGGGCAGTTCCACGACCGGCGAGTCCATCATCCTCGCCCTCGTGTAGCGACCCGGCTAGCTCGCCCAGGGGGGATCTGGGGAACCACGGGACCGTTCAGGAAAATTCAAGATCTTTATTTCGAACGGTCCCGTGGTCCCACTGCCGAAAGAATGCGCTCACGTCTCTTCACGGATAGTTTTATTCCTGGAACGATTTCTTCTGGGGTGCATTCAATGAGCACATTGTCGGCGGCGGTGCACCGGGCGATCCTTTGCGTCGATGTGGAGCAGTTCGGCGACCGGCGCAGGACCCATCCGCATCAGGCCGCGGTGCGCAGCGGCTTGTACGCCGCGTTGCGCACCGCGTTCGCCCGCTCGGGAGTGCCCTGGACCGACTGCTACCACGAGGACCGCGGCGACGGGGCATTGATCCTCGTGCCGCCCGAGGTGCCCAAGAACCTCCTTGCGGTCAATGTCCCCAGGGAACTGGCCGCGGCGCTTGCTGAGCATAATCGGGCACACGACCGCCAGGCGCGGATTCGGCTGCGGCTTGCCGTGCATGCCGGGGAGATACACCGCGACGACTACGGAGTGGTCGGCACCGCGATCAACGTGGCATTTCGCCTTCTTGAGTCCGGACCGCTCAGGCAGGCGCTCGCGGATTCCTCTGGTGTTATTGCGGTAATCGCATCGCAATGGATTTTCGATGAGGTCATCAGGCATGACCCGGCTACCGATACGGCGCTCTACCGGCGAGTTCAGATCTCGGTCAAGGAAACGCGGGACACCGCGTGGATCTGCCGGCCCGATGACCCCTACCCGCCCAGGGAGCACGACGCGCCGGCCGCGCCGCGCCGCGATGTGCCCGCCGACGGCAGGGACGTGCATGTCCACGTCAGCAGTTCCGGTGATGTCTCGGTCAGGGGTGAGCCCCGCAACGGCGGCAGCTTCCCCGGGATCTTGACCGTCGCTCCTCCGGTCGGCCGCCTCGATCGCCCGGTCCGCGGGCGGGAGTCCCTCCTCGCCGGGCTCAGGCAACTGGTAGGAGAGCCGGATTCCGGCGTCCACGTCCTGCATGGCATGGGAGGGTGCGGCAAGACCACCATCGCGCTCGAGATAGCCGCGCACGCCACCGCGCGCGGCGTCGACGTCTGGTGGGTGACCGCGGCGGACATGCCGATGCTGAGCTCGGGCATGCGCGAGGTGGCCGCCTGTCTTGGCGCTTCCGCGGACCTGATCGAACGTGCCTGGTCGGGCCGGACGAGCGCCACCGACCTGCTGTGGCGGCTGCTTGCGGCCACCGCCACGCCATGGCTGCTCGTCGTCGACAACGCCGACGAGCCGGAGAACCTCGCCCCCGCTGCCGGGTACCTGGCCGAGGGGACGGGCTGGATCAGGCCATGCACCGGCCTTCCCGGCATGGTCCTCGTCACGAGCAGGGACGGCAACCGGTCGCGGTGGGGTTCCTGGACCGCGTTGCATCATGTGGATGCTCTCGGCGAGGACGACGCCGCTCAGGTGCTGCTTGACCGCGCCGGGGACCAGGCAGGGCCGCGCTCCGACGCCGTCCTGCTCGCCCGCCGGCTTGGCGGGCTGCCGCTCGCGCTGCGCATCGTGGGCGCCTATCTCAGCGCGACATCCTCCTACCCCGACTGGCCGGGTACGCGCAGCGTCCGGACGTACGCTGACTACTGGGCGGCCCTTGATGACCGCTTCATCGAACTGTTCAACGAGCAGCCGCCGGGCGGCGGCACCATGCCCGGTCCCGCCGCGCCAGGCTCGGCCGCTCCCATGGGCCAGACCTGGGAGCTCTCGCTTGACCTGCTAGAGCGCCGCGGTATCGACAAGCCGCGAAGCCTGATGCGCCTGCTCTCCTGCCTGGGGGAGGCACCCGTGCCGTTCCTGCGCCTGCTGCGGCCCGACCTCATCGCCTCATCGGAGCTTTTCACCGGCCTGACCGCCGATCGCCTGTCGGCCGCCTTGCTGGCCCTCGGCGACCTGGGCCTCATCGAGTTCCATACGGCACCTGAGGCACCCGACCCGATCACCGCGCGCACCCTCCTCGTGCATCCGCTGGTACGGGACGCCAACCGTCGCCAGCAGGACCTGGCGGACCACAGGAACGCGTACGCGTCGCTGGTAGCGGATCTGCTCGTCGCCGCCACCGCCGACCTTGGCGCGGAAGATCCGGCGAACTGGCCGCTGTGGCGGCTGCTGATACCGCACTGCGACAGCGCACTTGAACTGGTCATCGATGCGGCGGACGCCGAGCCCGGCGTGCTTGCCCGGGCACTGCGCGCTGCCGTGGCCGGCGTGCGGCACCTGATCACGATCGGCTGGCTCGACCAGGCCGAGGCCATCCTGGACACCTGCCAGAAGGCCGTTGACGTCCCCGGCCCGCTCACCAGGGACGTACTCGCGGTCCGCTCCTGTACCGCCTATCTCCTCCAGCTGCGCGGGCGGCTCGCGGAGTCAGAAACCCTGCTGCGGGCCGTCCTCGCCGACACCCGGGCCATCTTCCGCGAGGACAGCCCGGAGTCGGTGGACGCCCGCTACGCCCTGGCCGAGCTGCTCGACTACCGCGGCCGCATGGCGGAGGCCGAGGAGGAGTACCGTGCCGTCTTCGCCGCCCGCGGTTCCTCGCTCGGACGCGAGCATCCGCAGACGCTCGCCGCCCGCAAGGGCGTGGCCCGCATGGCCCGTCAGCGGGGACTGCTGCGCGAGGCGGAGGATGAATACCGGCTCGTGCTCGAGGCCTACCGGACCTGCCTGGGCGACCGCCACCCCGCCACCTTGGCCACCCGGCACGACCTCGCTCTTGTGCTGCACGAGCGCGGCCTGTTCCGGCAGGCCGAGGCGGAACTCCGCGGGGCACTCGGCACCTGCGACGAGGTGCTCGGCCCGCGGCACCCGAGCACCCTGGCCATGCGGCATGAGCTGGCCGACCTGCTCCGCGACCGAGGGCTGCTCAAGGAGGCGGAGACCGAGTTCCGCGCCGTCCTCGACCTGCGGCGAACGACTCAGGGCGAGAGCCACCCCGACACAGTGGCGGCCAGGTACGGACTGGCCACCGTGCTACGGGATCGCGGCTGGCCAGGCGACGCCGAGCATGAGTTCCGTGAGGTGCTCGAAATCCGGCGCGAGCTGCTCGGCGACGAGCACCCGAGCACCCTGGCCGTCCGCCACGGCCTCGCCGACCTGCTGATGGAACGCGGGCTGCTCGAGGAGGCCGAGGCGGAATTCCGCGAGGTCTACCAGGCCCGCCGCGCCGTCCTCGGCGAGGAGCACCTGCTCACCCTCTCGGTCAGGCACGGCGCGGCCCGCGTGCTCCGCCTGCGCGGCATGCCAGAACAGGCCGAGCCCGAATACCGCAGCGTCCTCGCCGACTGCATCGACGTCCTCGGCGCCCGCCACCCCGGCACCCTGGCCGTCCGCCACGGCCTCGCCGACCTGCTGATGGAACGCGGGGCGCTCGAAGAGGCCGAGGCCGAGTTCCGCGAGGTCTACCAGGCCCGCCGCGCCGTCCTCGGCGAGGAGCACCTGCTCACCCTCTCGGTCAGGCACGGCGCGGCCTGCGTGCTCCGCCTGCGCGGCATGCCAGAACAAGCCGAGCCCGAATACCGCAGCGTCCTCGCCGACTGCATCGACGTCCTCGGCGCCCGCCACCCCGGCACCCTGGCCGTCCGCCACGGCCTCGCCGACCTGCTCACGGAACGGGGACGGCCCGACGAGGCCGAGACGGAATTCCGCGAGGTCTACCAGACCCGCCGCATGGTCCTCGGCGAGGAGCATCCCGACACTCTCGCGGCAAGGGAGGCGCTGGGCATCGCCGCGCGCGCGCAGCAGGCGGACTGACGATCGGACACCTGAGTAAGCCCCGGGCCTGCCTGTCGGCCGGCGCGGAGAGGTTAAGCGACCGCAGATCCCACAGGGCGAGGGCCTTGTCCAGATGGTGGTCCTCGGATTCCTTATCGGACAGCAGGCGAAGCGGTTCTGGCAGGCCGAAAGGGGGGAGCTGCAGATTGATCGGCCGCCACCAGCCGGCTTCGATATCTTCGTTCTCCCTCGTATCCGAGAAGGTCGTGGTGAGCAGGTACTTTGAGCCGCTCTCCCTGAAGTGCCGCAATGACGCGGAGATGTGCTGGTAGGAGAGGTGAACAAGCGTGTCACGGCACAGGATCAGATCGGCGTACGGCACCTGGTCAACGGTGAAGTCAAGCACACGGAACGACCGGTCCCGTCCGCCGTACCGAGCGGAATTGGCATTGATCAGGTCGTCGACGACGTCACAGCCCTGGTAGCAGACCCCGTCCAGGTTGACATCCCGCATCCAGTTGAAATCCCCGCACGGGGCGTCAAGCACCGACCGGATGCCAAGCTCGCGGATGAGCCTGCCGAGTTCGGAGGTCACGTGCCTCATCCTGGACCGCTCCGAGCCCTCCCCCGACAGGGTCTCATTCGATCCCCATCGGTTGGTTCGGTAGATCGTCGTGAAGACGGCGTTGAGATCGGCACCAACGTTCAGGCCCTGAACGTTGATGTGCCTGCGCTCCTCCACATCGTAGGGAGGCTCCCCCTTGTTGTAGATGAGCAACGTCCTCTTTCCCAGGCCCAGTCTCAGGACGCTTAGATCTCACCAGTAGAACGTGCATCTTATAACCCGCTGCCAGCCGGTGCCGCATGCAGTTTGGCAGATGCCGCGGACCCGGCTTGCCTCACATGACACAGTGACGTCGCCTCGCGCGACACAGTACATCCGCGCCTCCCCTGCTTGGCTCTCTATAGGAGCACTGCACAAGCAAGGAGACCCATCATGAACACGCGACCGACCTGGCCGTCGCAACCGGCCGTGGCAGCGCAGTACCGCACCGACGACGGATCCGCTCACGAGCAAGCGCCATCAGATCAAGGGTCGCAGGTTCAGGTGCCCGCGCATGCGGTCATTGGCGAAATGTCCGGCCTGCTGCTGCAGACGCGCGACAACATGCTCATGGGCGGAGGCCTGCTCGGCGCGATAGCGATCGGCATCGCCCTGGAGGCAGGCGTGTCGTCGCGCGCGGCGCAGCCCGGCATCTTCCGTGTCCTCGACATCGGCCTGATGTGCGGTCTTGTGGCCAGCTGGCTGACGGCCGCGGCCCTGCTCGCCCTGGCGGGCAGGCCAGTACTCAACGCGCTTAGCCGGCTTCGCTGGCGGACCGGGTCACCGCTTGACCCGCGGGCCGGCTGGCTGACCGTGCCGCCGCTCGGCGCGAATCCCGACGAATGGACCTGGCACCGCGCCCACGTGCTGATCGGCGCGGCGCGCCTGGCGAGGCACCGCGTCCAGCTCGCCGACACCTGGACCTACATCACCGCCGGCTGCTTCCTCGCCTGGACAGCGCTCGTCATCCTCGGCCGATGACGGGGCTGGCCGCGACGTTTGTCAATCGCCTCCTGATGGCTCATTGTTGAAATCATGGGTTGAAATCATGGCGGCAATCAACCGCTTGCCGCCGGATAAGGCAGTCCTGACAGTGATGTGAGCATGCAGCGGATGGGATCTGGCCGGGGATTCTGGAACCTGCTGACCTCCGACGAGCAGCGCGTCCTGTGGGCTCTCGGCTGGGATAAGAAGTATCCGCCTGGTGCGATGGTGTGCGTTGAGGGCGATCCGGCGACCCACGTCTTCATCCTCGTGCGCGGCTGGGTGAAGATCCTCTCCTCGACAGACGGCGGTCATGAGACCGTCCTCGCGCTCCGCGGCGAAGGCGACATCGTCGGCGAGATAGCCGGCGCGACCGCCGGTCACCGGAATGCCGCGATACAGGCGATCGACGCGGTGCACGCGCTGATCATCGGCTACGACAGGTTCAGCTCCTTCCTCGACACCCACCCGGATAGCAGCCACGCCTACCGCCGCATGATGACGCAGCGCCTGAGCGATACCGACGCCACGTTGCGCAGGCGGATGTTCACCAGCGGCGCCCAGCGGCTTGCCGGGCTCCTTCTCGAACTCGCGCAGCGGCATGGAAACCAGGCAGGCGGCGCCATCGAGGTCACGCTCCCGTTGTCACAGGAAGAACTGGCCAGCCTGGCCGGAACCTCGCGCGCCACCGTCGCGCGCGCGCTCAGCAGCTGGCGCAAGCGCGGCATTATCCGCACCGGCCAGCACCGCATCACGCTCATCGACCTGCCGAGCATCCGCAACGCCGCGGGCCCAGCGGCCTGAGCCGGGCATTTCTTGCTGTTATCCGCGCGCAGAATTGCTGCTCCCGCTAGCGCTGAACGTTTGACCGGCTATCACCGGCCAGATCTTCAGCGTTGAGGCGTGGCACCGCCTTCCTGGTCCCGCCGCAGATGCAGGGGGTGAGCCGCCGCAATGGAAACATCGACGGCTCGATCGCCGCGAACCCCTACCGGGCAGGCAAGCCGCTGGACGAGCCATTCGACGGATACCACTCGACCCGCCGCGGAACCTACCGGATCATCTACCGTATCGACAAGGCAAAACACCAGATCGAGATCCACTCGATTCGCACAGACCGCACCCGGTATCCAAGTTCACTTAAGCACAGCACAAGACCGAGCGAATCCTTCAAATACGCTCACTCTTCGTACTGGGTGGGGCGGGTGGTGTACGTCCGGCCCGAGGGCGTGGTCCAGCGCATTACGCCTGGCTCGGTCTGCTCAAGCTTCCACCCTGGCGCATGCTTGGCATGGTGGTGCCGGCCACAGGGCGGGCTGAGGTTACCTTCACACGTTGCCCCGGCGGGGTACGGCACCGTGTGGTCGATCTCGCCGGTGATCGCCTGGGCGCCGCAGCCGGGCGCGCAGCAGCGGGCCGTGCGGGCGCGGATCAGGTGCTTCAGCTTCCTGCTCGGGATGTAGCGGTCCTCACGATGGCCGTGATCACAGGTTCCCCTGGCGATCGGCTCGGGGGTGGCGTTCAGCTCGGCCAGGAGCCCGGCGAGCCGCGCGGCCCGAGGCCCGGCGGGTCCGTCGCGGCCGGCCCGGGGCTGGGGCCAGGAATGGGATCCGCGGGCGCAGGCATGCGCGACGGCCTCGCCGCCTAGCCCGGTGACCGTGTAGCACCAGCGGGTGCGGGGATGGCGGGATGCTGTCTTGATGAGGTCGCGGACCGTGCCGGCGTCCAGCAGGCCCCAGGTCCCGACGTCGGCGGGCATCTGCGACCAGCCAAGCAACGTACCGACCGGCACGATGACGTTGATCAGGGCCGGCATCGGGGTCGTGCCGCCTGGCCGGCCGGGCCGCGACCCGGGTGGCGGCCCGGCCGGCGGCCTGCCGCCGGGGCGGCCCTCGTCCTCGTCCTCGTCCTCGTCGTCGCGGGGCGGGCCGGCGGGGTGGCCGGCTTCTGTTTCGGGGCCGGCGGGGTAGCCGGTGTCCGTGCTCTGCGCTGGGTCGCGGTCCTCGCTCGGTTCTGGCTCCGGTTCTGGCTGGGCGGCGAGGCGGTCCCAGGAGCTGCGCTGGTG
>Ga0066797_1000364_pt1 | contig 13922 bp, 3 predicted proteins | sample PersoiDNA2013193_FD_76335 | JGI IMG/M metagenome (GOLD analysis project Ga0066797, IMG submission 76335) | Permafrost soil microbial communities from the Arctic, to analyse light accelerated degradation of dissolved organic matter (DOM) -... | ecosystem: Environmental > Terrestrial > Soil >... | reverse complement strand
GGAGAAGGCGGCGGTGGCGCGGGAACTCGGCGCGGACGTGGTGGTGGACCGCTATCGCGAGGATTTCGTCGCGGTGGTCAAGGAGGTCACCGGGGGGCGCGGCGCCGACGTCGTGTTCGACCCGGTGGGGGGCGAGGCTTTCAGGAAGTCGACCAAGTGCATCGCGTTCGAGGGCCGGATCGTGGTCGTCGGCTTCGCCAGCGGTGACATCCCGGCGGCCGCGCTCAACCATGCCCTGGTGAAGAACTACTCGATACTCGGCCTGCACTGGGGCCTGTACCAGCAGCTTGCGCCTGCTGCCGTCCGGGACTGTCACGCCGAGCTGACCAGGCTCGTCGCGGCCGGGTCGATCAGGACGCTGGTCAGCGAGCGGCTGCCGCTCGCCGGCGTCCCCGACGGGCTGCAGCGGCTGGCCGACGGGGTCACCACCGGCCGGGTCGTCTTCCTGCCCGCTCTGTAGGGAGTCCCCGCCCTGGGCAGGCCGAGGCCGCTGCCCCCGGTGCGCCGGCTGCGCCGGCTGCGCGGACAGCGCGGCGAGGATCTCGAACTCGCCCGGGGTGCAGTCCACCTGCCTGCCGCCGATCCAGACTTCGTGCCGTGCCTGATCAACCGACAGATCACCGGCCCGCAGCACCCGGGCGTCCGCCTCGGCGGCCCGTGCGGTCAGCATCAGGACGGGAAAGGCGTAGTCGAGACGGAGCGCGCGGCAGCCCCGGCCGGTGCGGTTTAGGTCACCGCGGCCGGATGGTCTTGCTGGTGTTCCAGCCCGTTGGCGATGCGGCGCAGGAAACCGCGCACGGTGGCACGCGCGGTCCGGTGCCGTAGCGCGTCCGATGGCAGGTGGCCGTTCGCGCCGAGCACGGGCCGGTAACTTCCGCGGACGCGCAGCTCTGACCGTTCCGGGTCAAGCTCGGTGAGCTGGAGCTCGCCCTGGAACCGCGGGAAGATGCCGTCGGGGCCGGCGGCCTCCCAGATGAGGGGGAAAGTCCGCGTCCCGTCGTCCTCCGCCGCGTGGCCTAGGTGAATGGCCACCGTCTTCGGCAGCCCGTCGGCCTGCGGCTCCTCCTGGTCACAGGCTTGCGCGACCGCGGTCAGCCACGCGGTCGCCGCGCTGAGCCTGGCCGCGATCACCGCCACCGGCAGCTCGATCTGCACAGAGTCGGCGACGGCGACTTCGGCGGCCTGCCGGTGCGAGTCGGCGGGGACGGGATAGGTTCCGCGCGCCATCGCCGCGTCCCGGTCCGCGAGCATGGCGAGGGTGGTCGAGGCGAGCACCTCGCGCAGCGATGCGGTGGCGGTGGTCATCGTCTCGTGGAGCGGGCAGGCCTCGTGCCACCGGCAGGGTCCGTCCCGGAGCGCGCAGCGCTCGGAGGCGAGCGGCCCCTCCGCTGCCTCGATCACCTCGGCCACGCTCACCTGCTCGGGTGGCCTGGCGAGGCGGTGGCCTCCGTCTCGGCCGAACGCGGACACCGCGATGCCCGCGTGCACGAGGTCCCCGAGGATCTGCGAGGCGAACGTGCGGGGGATGGCCATCTCCGCCGAGACCTCGCGCAGCTTCTTCGGCCGCCCGGACTCATACGCGCGGGCCAGGCAGATGGCTGCGGCCGCCGCGTAGCTTCCGCGCTTGGAGAGGGTCACGTTCACGCTGGAAGTATAGCCACCACCTTACCGATCTATTAATTGCCGAACGCTCAATATGTAGTTAATTACTATACGTTTCATCGTTCACTTCGCTTAATGGCAACGGAGGATGGCCGATGACCGAGGAAACCCGGCAGCAGCGGGGCGCCAGCAGGCGCGGGGTGCTCATGGGAGTGGGCCTGGCTGGCATCGGCGGCGCGGTCGCCGGGTGCAGCACGGCGGCGGTCCCGTTCGACGGCACCGACGGCGGCACGGTACCGCACGACGAGGAGGTCCCGTCGCCGTCGATGGCACCCAACGGGCGGCTGATGGCGATCCAGGTCGCCAGCGCGGCGGACATCCCGGTCGGCGGCGGCATGATCATCGCTAAGGACAACATCGTCGTCACCCAGCCCGCCGCGGGCGAGTTCAAGGCCTTCAGCGTGGTCTGCCCGCATGTGGGCTGCCTGCTCGACAAGGTGGCGAACGGGACGATCGACTGCCCGTGCCACGGCAGCACGTTCCGGATCAGCGATGGCGGCGTGGTGACAGGCCCCGCGACCCAGCCGCTCACGCCGGTGCCCATCACCGTCACCGGCGGCATGATCACCATGGTGTAGCCGCTACGACGGCCGATCATTGGCTGAGGTTCCCTAGTCGCCCGGGTTCGTTCTGGAGCAAATGATTTGGATTTGAATGAACGGGCCGTTGCTCCGCCGCGCCGGAAACCCGGCGGTCGAACCAGGCGGTCGACGCGCTCACGCCTTGTACCAGCCAGATGACGCAAACGCTACACCTCATGTCGTGAAATGTGGTGAGCTGTTGCGGTCCTGCGCGATAGGGAGCGAATCAGACAGGGGTTTTGCGTTGCGAGTTGGTAAGCGAGCGTGGATTACGGCTTGCATGGTGGGTCTCGCCAGCGTGCTGGCGGCCATCATGTCGATGACCATCGGGCATGCGAGCACGACGGGCATCACCAAGGTGGCGCTCACGGCTCAGCAGTCGGCTCAGCAGTCGGCACTGAGCAAGTACCTGGTGAAGCTCAAGTGGACCGCCTGCCCCGCGTCCGTCGCCGCGGCCCCGTTCCAGTGCACCACCGCACCCGTACCGCTGAATTACGCGAAGCCAGGCGGCACGAGGATCGGTCTCGCGCTCATCCGGCTCCCCGCGGCGATGCCGAAACAGCGGATCGGTTCCCTGTTCATCAACTTCGGCGGCCCAGGCGGCGCCGGGACCACCATCTTGCCCGGCCGCGCGACCACGGTGTTCAGCCAGGCCATCAGGAACCATTTCGACCTGGTCTCGTGGGACACCAGGGGCACCGGCCTGTCGACGGCCGTGCGCTGCTTCGCGACACAGGCGGAAGACAGCGGCTACTTCGCGTTGGTGCCGTACTTCCCCTACCCCGCGTCGACCGACGCGGCCTTCTGGTCGCAGAACGCCGAACTCGGCCACGACTGCGAGCAGCGCGCCGCCGCGCTGCTGCCGCACCTGTCCTCCCAGGACACCGCCCGCGACCTCGACCTGCTGCGGCAGGACGTCGGCGACAAGAAGCTGACCTACATGGGCTTCTCCTACGGGACCGTGATAGGTGCCGTCTACGCCAACCTGTTCCCCGGCAGCGTCCGGTCCATGGTGCTCGACGGAACACTCGACTTCAAGGGCAACGCCATCGGTGACGTCGCGGGCCAAGCCCAGACGCTCCCGGTTGACGTGCGCAACGGAGTCGACGTCGCGGCACAGGGCGTGTTCGGCCGGTTCCTCAGCCTGTGCGCCAAGGCGGGCAGCACCCAGTGCGCGTTCGCCGCCGGCGGCAACCTGCTGGCCAAGTGGCAGACCATCCTGACCAGGTCCCAGGCGAGCCCGATCCAGTACAACGGAACGTACTCCTACTCGAGGGTGGTCGCCCACACCTACTACAACCTGTACCAGCCGATAACGGAATGGCCCGCGCTCGCTACGTTGCTCCAGGGTCTCTACACCGCCGGCGCGGGAGCGGCGGTGCACGCCGCCCTCGCCCAGGCTCTCTACCCGGTCAGCAACGGGAACGAGGGCTATTACCTCTCCCAGTGCGCGGACATCAAGGTCCCCACGCAGGAGTCCGTCTACGACAGCCTCGCGGTAACCGAGGACGCGAAGGTCCCCGGCTTCGGCCGGTTCGTCACGTACGACATGGCCCACTGCGCCACCTGGCCGGCCCTGAACACCGACGCCTATGACGGCCCGTGGAACAGGTCCAAGGCCGCCATCTTGGTGATCAACTCACGCTACGACCCCGCCACGCCCTACCAAGGAGCGGCCGCGGCCGTCAGGGAACTCGGCAACGCACGGCTCCTGACGGTCAACGGCGACGGCCACACCAGCGAGTATTCCGAGCCGAGCGCCTGCAGGGACACGGCGAAACAGGCCTACCTGATCTCGCTGAAGCTGCCGCCGCACGGCAAGGTCTGCGCCGTGGACCAGCTTCCCTGGGGCCTGCCATCCGGCAGTTAACACCACTGCTGCCACATCACCACATTCCGAGCAGGGATATCAGGCTTAATTTCGAGCCTGCGGGCGGGTGAAGAGTCGGCCGGGCCCGTTCCTGATGAAAGATTTTGTTCCTTGACGGGGGACTGTGCTGCCTGGAATTCTTTTCGCGTCCGCGGTGCAAGGTCTGAGAGGGGTATCACATGCCGAACCGGAAGGTATTGCTGATGCTGGCGTGCGCACGGCGGTGGCCGGCGTGATCAGCGGTGCCACCGGCTGACCTGCTTATTTGCGAATTTTGTCCGGTGGTTTCCTTGTTGAAATTGCCACTTAAAGTAACTGGTAAAGATCTGCCAGGCACTATTGACACAATTAGCGTATATATCCCACATTTGTAGCCAGAAGCCTGGTTCTGGTGGCGGCAAGCGGGCGGTCAGGTGCCGGCCGCCGTGACGCGCCGCGCAGGCAAGGCGGCCGGCAACGCGGTGCGCAAGCCGCACGGGCAGTTGCCTGCCTACCATCCGTACCGTCAGAGGTTCGTCGGCGGCCGCGCCGATGCCCACGGCCGCAAGGGCGCCTTCAACGCGAGGACCTCCAGGTTCGTGGCGGGCAAGTCGTCGGCCACGGTCTCCTGGTACAAGAACGCCGACGGATCGGTGACCAGGCGCGTCTACCAGTCCCCGGCCAACTACCAGGTGGCCAAGGGGGTCTGGGCGCCGATCGACACGCGGCTCGTCCCGGCTTCCGGCGGACGGGTGCGCGAGAAGGCGAACTCGGTGCCCATCTCGTTCGCCACCGGGTCAGGCACCTCCGATATCGCCCTGGTGCAGGTCGCGCCGGGGGAGTCGGTGGGCTGGACGGTCGCGGGCGCGGCGCGGGTAGCCGCCCGGGTATCGGGGTCAAGCGCCGTCTACCAGGACATCCTGCCCGGCGTGACGCTGCGCGATGCCTCGGGGACCACGGGTGTCGAGGAGTCGATCGTCTTGTCCGCCGCGTCGGCGGGCAACGTCTTCAGCTTCCCGCTCGACGTGCACGGCCTGACACCCGCGCTCACGCCGGGCGGCACGGTGGTTTTCCGCACGCCGGCCGGGAAGCAGGCCGGCGAGATTCCCCTGGGGCTCGCGATGGACTCCAAGATCGACAGGCACACCGGCCTGCCGGCCACCACGCAGCACGTCAGCTACGGCGTGGCCAGGACCGCGGGCGGCGGCTGGCTGCTGACGGTGACGCTTGACCGGTCCTGGCTTCAGAGCCGGTCCCGGGTGTTCCCCGTCACGATCGACCCGACCTTCTACGACACGACCGCGGGGACGGCGAGCACCACCTTCACCATCTCCGGCGGGGCGGGTGACTACTCGTCGTACAACTACATGGACGGCGGCGAGTGCCCGGCGGCGCAGTGCACGTCGGGGGAGGACGCGACCTCGCTGATCAGCTTCGCGGGCGGCAGTGTCCCGCTCGACGGCCAGGGGTACAACGTGACCTCGGCGTCGCTTGTCCTGTGGGATATGTACACCGCCGCCACGGCCACCGACTGCGCGAACGGGACCAACGCGTCCACCATCGACGTATCGCAGGTCACCCAGGGCTGGTCGGTGGCGGGCGTGAAGGCCTACCCGGGCCCCTCCTACGGGCCGGTGATCGGGTCGGCGGCGCCGTGGACCCCCGACGCGTGCGCGAACAGCAACCTCTACACGAACGTCGGGGACGCGGTGGCGATCCCGCTGTCCGCGAGCGCGATCAACGCCTGGACCTACGGGACGCAGCCCGACTACGGCCTCGCGCTGTACGGGCCGACGGGGACGCTGTCTTGGCGGATCTACGGTTCTGACAACCTGTCTGGCTACGAGCCCTACCTGCAGATCACCTACAGCGACCAGGCGCCCCAGATCAACAACCAGTGGCCGCCGAACGGCTACGCGGCCCCCACCCTCACCCCCGAGCTGATCGCCGGGGCGTCGATACCCGCGGGATCGACCGCGACACAGGCCCTTCAGTACGACTTTCAGGTGTACAACTCGGCCGGCACGAAGGTCGCGGACTCTGGCCTGGTCGCGAACGGCGACTGGTCCGTTCCCGCCGCGGATCTCACCTGGTGCCAGACGTATTACTGGACGGTCGAGGCGTATGACGGCCAGGTGTACTCGCCTGAGCCGCCGTGGCAGGCGCTGTCCACCGTGGTCCCCCAGCCGCTGATCACGTCCACGCTGTCGCAGAACACCTCGGGCAACGGATACGACCCCGCGTCCGGCAACTACACCACGGAGTCGACGGACGCCTCGGTGGCGACGGCCGGCCCGTCCCTTGACGCGGCCCGCGATTACAACTCGCTCGACTGGCGGATGTCGGGCGCGTTCGGCTCTGGCTGGTCGTCGGTCTTCGACGCGCGCGCCGCCGAGCAAGGCAGCGCGGCGGGCGCGCTGACCTCGGTGACGGTGACCTATCCTGACGGCTCGCAGGTCGGGTTCGGCAAGAACTCCGGCGGGACGTTCTCACCGCCATCCGGGCGGTTTGCGACCCTGGCGACCGTCAGCGGCGGCGGGTACACGCTGACCGACAAGAACGACACGGTCTACGCCTTCACCCACCTGACCGGCACGACCGCCGGGGCCTCGACGTACGGGATCACGTCGGTCACCGACGCGCGGGGCCGGGCATTGACGTTCACCTGGTCAGGTACCGAGATCACCGCGATGACCTCGGGGACCTCCGGTCGCGCCCTGCACCTCACCTGGTCAACCCCCACCGGGGCCGGGGCGCCGCACGTCGCCACCGTGGCCACGGATCCCGTCACGGCAGGGCAGGCATCGACGGCGCTGACCTGGACGTACAGCTACTCGGGCGACCAACTGTCCAGCGTGTGCCCGCCGACGTCCTCGACCGCCTGCACGAAATACTCCTACAGCACGGGATCTCAGTTCCAGACCGCGGCGCTTGACGCGGGACCGCAGTCGCTGTGGCCGCTGACCGAGGCGTCGGGCACCGTCGCGCACTCCGCCGTGCTCGCCAACGAGGGTACCGACAACGCGACGTACGCCAACGTGACGCTCGGGGCGTCCGGGCCGCTGGCAGGCAGCTCCGCCACCGCGGCGTCGTTCAACGGCTCCACGTCGTCCGTGGCGCTGCCGTCCTCGCTGGTGTCCGGTGCCTCGTTCGAGTCGATGTCGCTGTGGTTCAAGACGACCTCGGCCAACGAGGTCCTGTTCTCCTACAGCAAGGACCCGGCCACCGCGTCCTCGACGACGGGCAGCTACACGCCGTCCATGTACATCGGCACCGACGGGAAGCTGGTCGCGGAGTACTGGTACTCCGCCGGGGTCAGCCCGATCGAGACGTCCGCGGCCGTCAACGACGGCAAGTGGCACGAGGTCGTGCTCACCGCCGCGGGCAACACCCAGACCCTGTACCTGGACGGCAGCGCGGTCGGGACGAAGTCGGGGACGGTCAGCGTCGACAGCGGTGGCGTCAGCACCGCCACGCAGCTCAACGACTATCTCGGCACCGGGTTCCTCGGCGGCGGCTGGCCGGACGAGACCAAGGCCGACGGGACGACCAACACCGGGTACGCGGCGCCGTTCGGCGGGTCCATCGCCGACGCGGCGTTCTACGTCAGGCCCCTGGTGCAGTCCGACGTGACCGGCCTGTACCAGGGCGGGACCACCGCGGCGGACCTGCTCACCGGCATTACCCGCCCGTCAGGCAAGACCTACTCCACCGTCGCCTACGATCCGGTGACCGCCCGGTTGACCTCGGTGACGGCCGCCGACGGCGGCATCTGGACGCTCGGCGCTCCGACGGTGAGCGGCTCATCGCAGGTGTACCGGGCCGCGGTGCTCGGCTCCAACCCGGCGGGCTACTACCGGCTCGCCGACCCCCCGGCCGCGACCAACGCCGTCGATGAGGTGAAGTACGGCCTGGCCACCTACAACGGGGGCGTCACGCTCGGCGCGACGGGTTCGTCGCCGTTCGGCGACACCACCGGCGCGACGTTCGACGGGTCGAGCGGCTATCTTCAGATGCCGTCCACCGATGCGATCACCACCGGACCCAACAGCGTCGAGCTCTGGTTCAAGATGACCGCGGGCAACATCAACGGCGGCGTGCTCTTCGAACAGGAGCAGTGTGCCCTGACGGCGAGCCCCGTCACGTGCGGCGGCTATGATCCGGTCCTGTACGCGGGCACCGACGGGCGGCTGCACGGCGAGTTCTGGATCAACAACACCGCCGCGGTGATCAGTTCGCCCGGCCTGGTCAACGACGGCAAGTGGCACCACGCGGTCCTGTCGGCGTCCGCCTCCGCGCAGAGCATGTACCTCGACGGCGGCCTGGCGGGAACGCAGGCAGGCACGCTGTCCGCGACGGGGACCGGCTACGTCTACGTGGGCGCCGGTGCGTCCGGCGGGTCGTGGCCGTTCGCGCCGGCGAACTCCCTCGGTTTCTTCTCGGGTTCGATCTCTGACCTGGCCTTCTACCGCGGCCAGCTATCCGCCCAGGACGTCACAGCGCACTACGCCGCCTACATGGCGGGCGCGTCCGGGCTCGCCCCGACGGTAACCGTGCAGGTGACCGACCCAGGCGCCAAGACCGAGCGCTACGCGTACGACCCGATGCAGGCGGACAGGGAGCTCTCGTACACCGACGGCCTCGGGAACAAGACCAGCTACAACTACGACTCCGCCGGGTTCCTTTCCACCATCGTCGACCCGGACGGTGACGCGACCGTCACCGGGCACGACGTCCGCGGGAACGTGGTCTCTGAGACCTCGTGCCAGAACCAGGCCACCGGGGCATGCTCGACCGCCTACTACACGTACTACCCCGACGACACCACCGCCGCGCTCACGCCGAACGCCGAGAACGACGTGCTGCTGACCGCGCGCGGCGACGGGTCGGCCTCGCCATCGGACGGCACGTACCTGACCGGGTACGCCTATGACCAGTGGGGAAACAGGACAAGCGAGACCAGTCCGCCGGTGCCGGGTTTCCCCGCCGGGCGGACCACGACCACGGTGTACACGGACGGGACGAGCACCTTCCCTGCCACCGGCGGCGGCAACGCGCCGCCCGGCCTGATCGCGAGCGTCACGGGACCGTCGGGCGCGGTGACCGCCTACACCTACTACCTCGACGGCGACCTGGCGACCATCACCACGCCGCTCGGCTCGACGACCACGTACACCTACGACAACCTGGGCCGGGTGCTGGCGGAGAAGGACGTGTCCGACACCTTCCCGTCCGGGCTCGCCACCTCGTACTCCTACGACGGCCTCGGCGAGGTGACGCAGGAGACGTCGCCGTCCACGACGAACCGGATCACCGGCGCCGTGCACCAGGCGGTCACCACGACGAGCTACGACGCCGACGGTGACGTGCTCTCGCAGGCCGTCGCGGACGCGACAGGCGGCGACGCCTCCCGCGCGATGTCCTACACGTATAACGCCTATGACCAGGTAGCGACCGCGACCGACGCCGACGGCGGGGTGACCAAGTACGCCTACGACGGGTACGGCAACAAGACGTCAGACACCGACCAGAACGGCGTCACGACGAGCTATGCCTACGATCCGAACGGCAACCAGCTGAGCACCACCGTTGCGGGCTATACCGGGTCTCCGCCTGGATCGGTGCCGGCGGCCAACCTGGTCACCGAATCGCGCACCTATGACCCGGCGGGACGGCTGGCCGGCGAGACCGACGCGATGGGCTTCACCACGTCGTTCACGTACACGGACAACGGCCTGCCGGTGACGGAAACCCGGACCTCAGCCGTGTCGGGCAACTCGGGCAGCTATGCGCTGCAGAGCAACACCTACAACGCGGCCGGGCAGCTCACCCAGCAGGTGACCGACAACGGCGCGCTGACCACGGCCTATTCGGTCGACGCGGCGGGACGGGTCGCGTCGCAGGCGGTGGACCCGGCCGGCCTTGACCGGACCACCAGCTACACGTTCGACCCGAACGACCAGATCCTGACCAGGACGGTGTCAAGCGCGGCCGGTTCCGGCTCGGCCGCGTACACCTACGATGCCCAGGGCAACGTGTCCTCGGCGACCACGTACGGGGCCTCGGCCGGGCGTCCGGTCGCCGTGTGGCCGCTGAACGCCGAGGGCGGGACGGCGGCGGCGGACACGTCGGGCAACGGGAACACCGGCACCACGAGCAACGTCACCTGGTCGGGCGGTGCGGCCACCTTCAACATGGCAAGCACCAGCCAGGTCACCACCGGCGCGCCGGTGCTGAACACGGCGGGCAGCTTCACGGTGTCGGCCTGGGCGAACCTGTCCGCCACCGGCAACTGGGGAACCCTGTTCGCGCAGGGCGGCGACACGAGCAGCGCCGGCGGCATCTGGCTCGGCTACGACCCGTCCTCGGCCTGCTCATGCTGGTCGCTCGAGGCCAGCAACGCGGCGGCCGCGACGACCTGGTACTCGGCTAACTCCGCTCTGAACACGGTCACGACCGGCAGCTGGGCGTTCGTGGTGGGCAGCTTCAACGCCTCGGCCAAGACCCTCAGCCTGTACGTGAACGGCTCGCTGGCTGGCACTGTTTCCTGGCCGTCGCCATTCAACGAGAGCGTGGCCCCGTCGATCGGGGAGAGCCAGGGCCACGACCACTTCTTTGGCCAGATCGGCAACGTGCAGGCCTACTCGCGGGCGCTGTCGGCGACCGAGATCGGGACGCTGTACGCCGCGGGCAGGACAAGTACCGCGGTTGCCGGATCCGGGCAGGTCACCAGCACGGCGACCTACGACAAGCGGGGACTCCCCACCTCGGCCACCGACGGGAACGGCAACACCGCCACCTACTCCTACGACGAGGCCGGGCAGCTCACGCAGACCGTCGAGCCGACGGTGAACACCACCGTCTACTCGACCTCCTCAGGCGCTCCGGTCACGCAGGCCGCGCATCCCGTCACCACCCTCGGCTACGACACGTTCGGCGACAAGACCCAGGATCAGAACCCGGACGGCAACGTCACCGGCTACGCCTACGACGCCGATGGCCAGCTGGCCTCGCAGACCGACCCGTCCTACACGCCGCCCGGGTCCTCGACGGCGATCACCCCGGTGACCGCGTATCAGTACGACGGAACCGGTCAGCCCGTCAAGGAGACCGACCCGCTCGGCAACGTCACCACCTACGCCTACGACCAGCTCGGCGACCAGGCGTCCGTCATGACCCCGGACGGGAAGACCACGGGCTACGCCTACGACGCCAACGGCGACCTGCTGTCGGTGACCGACCCGACCGGGGCAGTGACCAGCTCGACCTATGACTACATGCAGCGGCAGCTCACCTCGACGCAGGTGGACAGGTATCCCGCCACGCAGTCGCTGACCACCGCGAACAGCTACGACAGCGCGGGCAACCTCGCGACCCAGACGTCCCCGGCTGGAGTGGTCACCGGCTACGGGCACGACGCGGCCGGCGAGCAGACCTCGGTCACCGACGGCGCGGGCAACGCCACGTCGTACGGCTATGACCAGGAGGGCCGTCAGGTCAAGGTCACCAACGCCGACGGCACCTACTCGACCGCCAGCTATGACAGCGCGGGGAACCTCACCGGCGCCGCCGACTACAACGCCTCGGCCACGCAGCTGCGGTCGACGTCGGCCACCTACGACGGCAACGGCCAGGTGCTCACGGCGACGGACGCGCTCGGGTTCACGAAGCGGTACACCTACGACGCGACCGGCGTCCTGACGAATGAGACGCAGCCGGTCACCTCGTCGTCGGCGGTGGCGGTCTCCTACGGCTACGACGCGGCAGGCAACCAGACCGCGTACACCGACCCCAACGGGCATGCGACGTATGCCACGTACAACACGCTGGGGATGCCAGAATCGCTCGTCGAGCCGGGTGCGGGGGCGAACACGAGCGCGGCGAACTCGACGAGCACCCGCGCGTACAACGCCGACGGTGAGCTGGTCACCCAGAACCTGCCCGGCGGAGTCCAGGTCAGCGACAGCTACAACGTGATGGGCGACCTGACGGGGCAGTCCGGGTCGGGCGCGACCGCGGCGACGGCTGCCCGGTCGTTCGGCTATGACGCGAACGGGCGGCTGACCTCGGCGAGCACCACCGCCGCGGGGACGTCGGGCACGGCGGGGTATCAGCCGGCGACCTCGGAGTCGTTCACCTACAACGACCGGGGCGAGCTGCTGACCGCTGCCGGGTCCGCGGCGGCGTCGTCGTTCGGCTACAGCCCGGACGGGCTGATGTCGTCGAGGACCGACGCGTCGGGCACCTCCACGTATGCCTACGACAAGGCGGGGCGGCTGGCCACGCAGGCCGACGCGGCGTCGGGGACGACGGCGACCTATTCCTACAACACCATGGACCAGGTGTCCTCGGTCAGCTACGGGTCGGGGAACAACACGCGGTCGTTCGGCTACGACTCGCTGCACCGGCTGACGTCGGATGCGATGAAGACGTCCGCGGGCACGGCGGTCGCCTCGCTCGGCTACGGCTATGACCTCAACAACAACGTGACCTCGATGACGACCAGCGGGCTCGCGACGGCCAGCGGCGCCACGGGGACAGTGGCGAACACGTACGGCTACGACGAGGCCGGCCGGCTGACCAGCTGGAACAACGGGACCGCCACCAAGACCTACGGGTACGACAGCAACGGCAACCTCACCAGCAATAACGGGACCGCGTACACCTACGACGCGCGCAACCAGCTGACCTCGGACGGGAAGAACACGTACGCGTATTCCGCGAACGGGGACCTGGCGTCGCAGACCACTGCGACGGCGACGGTGGGCTTCACCGCGGACGCGTACCAGCAGCAGGTCACCGCCGGAACCAACTCCTACGCCTATGACGCGGTGGACCGGCTGCTGTCGGTGTCGGGCGGTGCGGCGGACAGCCTCAGCTATTCGGGTGCGACCGGTCAGGTGGCGGCGGATGCCACGGCGACGTACTCGCGTGACCCGTCGGGGATGATCACGGGGGTCAGCACGGCGGGGGGCGGGAAGACGATCGCGCTGAGCGATCAGCACATGGACCTGGTGGGCATGGTCTCCGCCGCCGGCACGGCGGTCGCGGGGTCGGTGACGTTCGATCCGTGGGGCAAGGCGGCCGGGACCACGGGAACGCAGGTCCGGGTGGGGTATCAGGGCCAGTGGACGGACCCGGTCACCGGCCAGGTGCTGATGGGGGCGCGGTTCTACAATCCGGCGGTCTCGCAGTTCATGAACCAGGACCAGGTGAACACCTCGGCGCAGGCCGACCCGGCGGCGGGCGGTGACCTGCACGCCTACGCGGGAGACAACCCGGTCACCGTCGCCGACCCCACCGGCCACTTTGGCTGGTCGACGTTCACGAGCGTGGTCAAGTCGGTCGTGCACACGGTCGCGAAGGTCGTCAAGGCGGTCGTGCACACGGTGAAGAGGGTGGTGGCGAAGGTGGTCGCGGTGGCGCGGCCGGTGGTGCGGGCGGTCAGGCATGTGGCGTCGGTGGCGGTCGCGCGCGTGTCGGACGCTTATCACGCGGCGGTGACCTATGCGGTGCGGACGGTCAAGGCGGTGGCGAGGACCGCGGTCCGGGTGGTGAGGGCCGCTGTCCATGTGGTGAAGACTGCCTATCACGCGGTGGCGTCGGCGGCGCGGAAGGTAGTGCGGGCGGTGGCGCATGCGGCTGTCCGGGCGGCTAAGGCGGTGGGGCATGCGGTGTCCCGGGCGGCGCGGGCGGTGGCGCATGCGGTGGTGAAGACGGCGAAGGCGGCGGCGTCGTTCGTGAAGAAGCATGCGGCGGCGATCGCGGCGATCGCGGCCGGGGTGGTGGTGTTCGCTGGGTGCACGGCTTTGACGGCTGGTGCGGGGGCG
>Ga0066797_1000362_pt1 | contig 13958 bp, 13 predicted proteins | sample PersoiDNA2013193_FD_76335 | JGI IMG/M metagenome (GOLD analysis project Ga0066797, IMG submission 76335) | Permafrost soil microbial communities from the Arctic, to analyse light accelerated degradation of dissolved organic matter (DOM) -... | ecosystem: Environmental > Terrestrial > Soil >... | reverse complement strand
TGGCCGTGGACCTGCGTCCCGGCCACGATCGTGTCGTTCTCGGTCAACTGGCTGCTCCCTCGGTGAGCCCGATGCGCCCGCCGGTCTCCCGCAGGACACGCTTGTCGTCCGGCGTGAGCCAGCACCGGTCCAGGTGGCCCGCGTCCGGGAGGCGTGGCGCCAGCGGCGGAAGCTCCCGGCAGCGGTCGAACGCGTGCGGGCAGCGCGGCTGGAACGGGCAGCCCTCCGGCGGCCGGACCAGGGACGGCGGCGCGCCGGGGATGGCCGGGAGCCGTCGCGGCGGCTCGAGGTCCACCCGCGGGACCGATCCAAGCAGTCCCCAGGTATAGGGGTGCTGGGGGTCGTAGAAGATTTCGTCCACGGTGCCCTGTTCCACAAGCCGCCCGGCGTACATGACCAGCACCCGGTCGGCGATGTCGGCGACAACGCCCAGGTCGTGCGTGACGAAGATGACGCCGGTGTCGGACTCGGCGGTGAGCTGCCGGATCTCGTCCAGGATCTGGGCCTGGATCGTGACGTCGAGGGCGGTCGTGGGCTCGTCCGCGATCAGCACGCTCGGCGACAGGGACAGCGCCATGGCGATCATCACCCGCTGGCGCATCCCGCCGGAGAACTCGTGCGGGTAAGACCGGGCCCGGGCCCGGGCGTTCGGGATCCCGACCCGGCCCATCAGCTCGATGGCACGATCAAGCGCGGCGGCCTTGGAGATCTTCTCGTGGGCCCGGATCTGCTCCGCGATCTGCGCCCCGACCCGGTGCACCGGGCTGAGCGCCGAGATCGGGTCCTGGAAGATCATCGCGATCTCTTTACCGCGGATGGCCTCGAGCTTGTCCTCAGACGCGCTGATCAGGTCCACGCCATTCAGCCGCGCGGTCCCGGCGAAGCGGGCGTTCGGTGAGCGGGTGAGCCCCATCAGCGTCATCACGGTCACCGACTTCCCTGAGCCGGACTCGCCCACAATAGCGACGGTCTCGCCGCGACTGACCGTGAACGAGACGCCGCTCACCGCGCGCAGCACGCCATCCTCGGTCGCGAACGAGACCTCGAGGTCTTCGATCTCCAGCAGTTGCTCACTCATTCAGCATCACCTAGCCGGTAATCCGGATCCTGGGATCGAGCAGGGCGTACACCACGTCGGAGAGGGCGCTGAACAGCACAACGAAGAAGGCGGTGAACATCGCGCCCACCATAATCGGCGGCACGTCGAGCTGTCCGATCGCGGTAGCTTCGTACTGCCCGATGCCGGGCAGGTTGAACACGGTCTCGGTGACCAGCGCGGCGCCGCCGAGCAGGGTGGCGAAGTCCAGCCCGAACAGGGTGACGATCGGCATCAGCGCGTTGCGCAGCACATGGCGGGTGAACACCTGCCGCTCGGTCAGGCCCTTCGCCCGGGCCGTGCGCACGAAGTCCTGGTTGATCACGTCGAGCGCGTTGGAACGCAGCACGCGGGAGTAGAACCCGATGGACAAGACCGCGATCGAGAGCCACGGGAGGACCAGGTGGTAGGCCCATTGCGCGGGATCCGTCCCGAACGGGGTGTAACCAGTATTGGGGAACCAGGGAAGCCGGAACGCGAACAGGTACAGCAGCGCCGCGGCCAGCAGGAACACCGGGATCGACACGCCCGTGATGGCCGCCACCATCAGTCCCCTGTCCAGCCATCCGCCCGCCCGCAGCGCGCTGATCGAGCCCAGCAGGATCGCGACGGCCATCCAGATGATCGCGGCCGGAACCACGAGCGAGAGCGTCACGGAGAACCGGTGCACGAACTGGCTGACGACGTTGAGGTTGTCCTGGTAATCGATGATCTGGCCGGTGAAGATCAGCTTCATCGTGTTGCCGTACTGGATCCAGACCGGCTTGTCGAAGCCGAACTTCTGGCTGATCTCGGCCACCGTGGCGGCCGTCGCCGCCCGGCCGGCGATCGCCCGGGCGGGGTTGTAGCTCGGGATGACCTCGAAGATCCCGAACACCACCACCGACGTGGCGAACAGCAGCAAGACCGCGGAGGCCAGGCGGCGCGTGATGAACCCGGTCATCAGTTCCTCACCCGTACCTGGGCCCGGGGATCCAGCGCGTCCCGCACGCCGTCGCCGACCACGTTGACGCTGAGCACGGTGAGCACCAGCATCGCCCCCGGAATCAGCGAGTACGTCGGGGTGGTCTGAATGTAGGTCAGCCCGTCGGAGATCAGCGTGCCCCAGGACGCGTTGGGCGCCTGCACGCCCGCGCCGAGGAAGGACAAGTAGGCCTCCAGGAGGATCGAGTTCGCCAGGATCAGCGGCAGGAACACGATGATCGTGGTCGAGACGTTGGGCAGGATCTCGGAGAACATGATCCGCCAGGGGCCCATCCCCTGCACGCGGGCCGCGTCGATGAAGTCCTGCTCACGCAGGCGCAGGACCTCTCCCCTGATCGGCTTGCCCAGGTAGGGGACGTACACCACGCCGATGATGAACGCCGGGATGAAGAGCGAGTTGCCCTTGACCGGGCCGATGCCGCCTAGCGCCAGGGCGGTGCCAAGCGCCACGCCGAGGATCACGACGGGGAAGGACCAGATCAGCTCCATCAGCGGCCGCAGGATGAAGTCCACGACACCGCGGAAGTAGCCGGCCAGCAGGCCGACGAGCGTGCCTAGGATCATGATGACCGCGGTCGCGACGGCACCGATCAGCAGCGAGGTGCGCCCGCCGTACAGCAGCCGCACGGCCAGGTCCCGCCCGTTCGTGTCCGCGCCGAGGAGGTAGTGGGCCCCCCACGTGGGGCCGATCGGCACCCCGCTCAGGCTCACGATGTTCTGCTGCGTGCCGTTGACGCTGACCGTGCCGGTGATGTTGTTGGTGTTGGGGCCGACGCCGGCGATGTGCGCCGAGTAGACCGGCGCCAGCAGGCACATCAGCACGAGTATCACGAGCAGCGCGAGGAAGAACAGCGTCACGTAGTTGCGCCGCAGGCGCCGGAGGGCCAGCTGCCACGGCCCGATGGCCGCGGGCTGGCGTCCCTCCGGCGACAGGTCGGAGGGTGCGGCCGACACGATGATGCCGGCCGCACCCCCCTCCGGTGAATCAAGCGCCATTGATCAGCGCCACTACTTGAGTTCCAGGCTGGTCAGGTCGGTCTGGTACTCGGTCGACATCACGCCCGTGGTGAAGTTCAGCCGGTCGGAGTAGAACTTCGGGAACTCCTCGTGGCCGTAGGCCGCGTAGTAGCCCTTGCTGACCGCGTACTGGTCGAGCGCCGTCCACTGGCTCACGACCTGGTCCGGCTGCTGCTGGAACAGGGTGTTAAGCGTCGTGTTGTAGTGCGCGTCGTTCACGTACCCGTAGTTCAGCGACGAGCCCGCGTTCCCGGCAAACAGCTGCATGAAGTCCCACGGGTTCGGGAAGTCCTGCACCCAGTCGCCGAACCCGGTCTGCGGCTTCAGCGAGGGAGCGCCGATCGTGGTGAAGTACACGCTGGAGTTGACGACCTTCTCGGTCGCCTTGAACCCGATCGAGTTCAGCACGGACGTGTAGTAGTCCAGCCACTGCCTGCGCGGGGTCCGCTCCTCGCCGTACACCGTCACCGGCTGGCCGATCATGCCCGACTTCTGCATCAGCGTCTTGGCCTCGGTCATGTTCGGCGCCGCGTTCGCGTTGTGGTAGGGGCAGGTGGCCCCGGTCGAGCCGCCGGCGATGCCGGGCGGGATCAGGTGGCAGTCCGGCTGCAGGAAGCCGCTGTCAAGCCGGGACAGGGCCCGGTCGTCGAGCGCGGCGAGCACGGCCTCGCGGGCGTAGATGTTGTTGAACGGCTTCTGGTTGACGTTGAACCACCAGTAGTAGCTCGAGTTCGTCGGGATCGCCGCGTAGCGGTCCTTCGCCGTCGTCTGCACCTGCTGCAGGAGGGACGCGGGAATTGTGTCACCGGGGTCGAACACGTCGGCCTGGTTCTGGAGCACCTGCTCAGCGTTGGCCGTCACGTTGGCGTTGACCTGGTAGACGATCGTGGCCGCGTGCCCCTTCGGGATGCCGGGGACGTCGAACTTCGGGTTCTGCACCAGGGTGTACTTCTGGTTTGGCGTGATCGAGCTCCACATGTACGGGCCGTCGCCGACGGTGCCCGTGTTCGCCTGGTTCTTCATCGGCGTGCTGGGCGGCACGGGCGCCGTGCCGGCCAGCGCGAAGATGTCCTCGATCGGGGCGAACGGTGCGGCCAGGTTCACCACGATCTTGCCGGTGGCGTCGTCCGTCGTGATCCCCGAGATCGTCTTCGCCTTGCCGCCGGCGTAGGCGGTCCCGCCCGCGATGTAAGCGCTGACGAAGGACGCGGCCTGCCAGGGGATCTTGATGTCCCGCTCGAGGGCGTACGTCTCGTCGCTGGCCTTGATCGCCGTCCCGTTGGAGTAGTGCAGTCCTGGGCGCAGGAAGAAGGTGTACGTCTTGCCGCCGTTGGACACCGTGGGCAGCGCCTTCGCCAGCCCCGGGATGATCTTCGCGCCGGCCACGCCCTGCACGCCGCGCTGGAATGTCAGCAGCGGGGTATTCACGACCGAGTAGAGCTCGTTGCCCTGGGTGGTGAAGTCGAGCGCCTGGTCGGCCGAGAGCGGCGGAGTGCCCGAGTCGATCGTGATCGTGCCGCCGGCCTGGGCGCTTGAGCTGCTCCCTGAGCTGCTCCCTGAGCTGCTTGCTGGGCTGCTCCCCGAGCTTGTTGTCGAGGAACTGCAGGCCGCGACCGTCACGACCGCCCCGCAGAGCAACGAAACCCCTAGCGGTCTGACGTATCTCTTCATTCGGTCCTCCAGCCAATTCGCTGCCAATGTTTACCTATCTCCTGATCGCGACGAGGAGACGAGGATGAGAAAGATGATGAAGGCACCGCCCGCCATCGCCACCCGGTCCCGGCGCAGCCTCCGCCAGGCGATCTGGCCAAGCGGCCGACCCTCAAATGGGCACGCCCGCGCTGCTGACTCCGGCTTCCGGCGACGGTCCACGCTGACCCGCTGACGGATCGAGCGAAACTGCCACGTAGCGTCCACCTAACTTTGTGCCTACTGACCGGATTTACCTGCTTTTTTGCCTGAGTTCATCGTTGTACTCGGGCAGACATGCAGTAGGACCTGCGCGAACGCTCAGATCTTCCTGCGCTAGAGATGAAGGTTCCGCATTCCGGGCGTCAATACCACCCTCAGGCGGGCTTCGTGGCTTGATCGTGACATGACGCAGATCTATCCGTCACCTAAGTCACGTGAGCGAAACTTAGGAGCGTCTGCGTAACATGAGGCATGAGTGAACTTGTGAGGCTGATGCCAATATCCCGGACGGGAGTTGCCACGGTTCGAACAGGAATCATCACGGCCGGACGATCAGCACCGCCGGGACGGGTGGACATGGGTGGGACGGGCGGACATCGGTGGTATCGGTGAATATCGATGGGGCGGGCGGACATCGCCCGTCCCGGTCAGATACCGCGCTTGCGGAGGATGTCCTCGATGTCCTTCAGGTCGTCATCCACGGGCTGGCCCTTGCGGGGCGCCTTCGCCGCCTTCGCCGCCTTCGGGGCGGCCTCCCCTGGCACCGGAACTGGCGTCCTCGCCTGGGTCATGACCCGCGTTACCTCGGTCCCCGTCCCCGTAATCCCCGTTCTCGTGGACGCGCCGAGCGAGGGGCCAGGCGCGTCGAGATCGGCGGCCTTGCGCTCGGCACGGGCTTCCTTGCGGGCCTGCTTGACCGCTTTCCTGCGCTCCCGGCCGCCGGCGGCGAGGAAGAGCGCGATCGCGAGTCCCGTGACGCCGATGCCAATCCACTTGGTCGTGGAGAACACGAACCCGGTGCCGAACTGCCCGATCGCCGCGCCGACCTTCCAGAGCATCTCTGTTGCGCCGGTCTGGTAAGCGGCGATCGGCAGCAACGAAATAGCGAAATAGCGCAGCGCGGGCCTGACGCCGCTGCGCCGCATGGCGAGATAGCTCAGCACGAGGCCGAGTACGGTCAGTCCCGCCGTAAGCGGGAGCCAGGTGATGCTGCTATAGCTCATGACACGCCTCCCTGCTTCTCCATCGTGACATATCTCGACCGATGCCCGGAACGTCGACGCGCCGGGCAAATGCGCGAAAACGCCGGCGTTTCCGGAGAACGCGCGGCGCCTGTTGCTGTTATCTCGCGCAGTCAGCCAGGTCGCGCAGCGTGGCGACGCTGACGTCGAGCAGCGAGCCGACCACCAGCCGGCCGGGGGCGGGCGGGATGTCCACGAAGGACGGCACGGCTACCACCCCGCAGCCGGCCGCCGTGGCGGAGGCGACCCCATTCGGCGAATCTTCCAGGACCACGCAGCGCCCGGGCGTGACCTCGAGCAGCTTGGCGGCGAGCAGGTAGGGCGCCGGGTCGGGCTTGGTCGTCGGCACGTCGTCGCCGCACACGGTGACCGGGAACCGGAACCCCGCGCCCGCGAGCACGGCCTCGGCGAGCGGCCGCAGCGAGGATGTCACCAGGGCATGCGGCAGCCCCGCGGCGGCGACCTCCGCGACCAGTTCGCGCGCGCCCGGCCGGACCTCGACCCGGCCGGCCCGCACGCGGCCGAGCATTCCCTCGGTCATCCACCGCTCGATGTCCCGTGGCGGCGCGGGTTTCGTGGCCTTCGCGAGCAGGTAACCGACCGTCCGTTCCATGGACCCGCCGAGCAGCGCCGCCTGATCCTGGTGCGTCCACCGCATGCCGAGCCGGGCCATGACCTCGGTCTCCGTCTCAAACCACAGCGGCTCGGTGTCGACAAGCAGGCCGTCCATATCGAACAGCACCGCCGCGAGCCCACCCATCACGCAATCCCCTCCACCGCCAACAGCTCATGCCTCGTGCCGCCGCGCGGCCTTCCCATGATCGCAGGCCGAAATCGTCCGCCACTACGCTGCCGCACCCGCCAGCCGCGCAGGCATCTTGCTGTTATCGATCAGGGACCCGGCGCCGAGGCAGCTTTGCATGGGCCCGGCGATGCCGTTATGGGCCCGGCGATGCCGTTATGGGCCCGGCCATGCTGTCAGCTACGCCGTTGACACGCCCTATCGGTGTGGATGGCGTAGCTGACACGGTGGGCGCCCTTGATGATGTCCGGGCGTGTCGCGTTCAGCGCCCCGTTACAGCGCTCGTAACCGTCGAAATCCTCCGGTGCGGCGTCGCTCGCCTGAAGCATCTGGCCCATGGCGCCGTCGGCGATGACGACGCGCGATGCGAGGGCGGAGCGTAGTTCCGCAGCCCATTCGGTCGCTTCTTGAATCACAAGACTGCTCATTGGTCTCCCAAGTGCAGGCACTTATGATCAGAGCACAAGTTCTAAGTCCTAATACCGTGCTTGCCACAGGTAACACGCCGACGTCTCGTGGCGACGTAGGCTGTAGCCACGGGCGATAGCCCGCGGCTCTTGCGGAGGTGAAGTCATCAAGTTCAGCGACGTCGAAGGCCCGCTCGTCCACCCGGTAGCGATTGCCGCGTTCGAGGGATGGAACGACGCGGCCGAAGCCGCGAGCGGTGCGGTCAACCACCTCGGCATCGCGTGGGAGTCCACACCGATCGCCGCGATCGACCCCGATGACTTCTACGACTTTCAGGTCAACCGGCCGGTGATCGACGTGATCGCGGGCAAGACCGAGCGGCTCATCTGGCCGACCACGCGGATCTCACTGGCACGCGCCTCGGCCACCGGCCTGCCAAGGGACATCGTCCTCGTGCACGGGGTCGAGCCGAACATGCGCTGGCGCGGGTTCACCGACGAGCTCATCAGCGGGTTCACCGAGCTCGGCGTCGAGATGGTGATCCTGGTGGGGGCGCTGCTCGCCGACTCGCCGCATACCCGTCCCGTCCCCGTCCAGGTCAGCAGTTCGAGTCCGGAACTGCTCCGCGGCGTGAACACCGAGCCGTCCGACTACAAGGGGTCGTCGGGAATCGTGGGCGTGCTCCAGTACACCAGCGCCGCGGCCGACATCCCTACGGTCTCGCTCTGGGCCTCGGTCCCGCACTACGTCGCGCAGTCACCGTCGCCGAAGGTCACGCTCGCACTGCTGCGCAGCGTCGAGGACGTACTCGACGTGTCGCTGCCGCAGGCTGACCTCCCGGAGGAGGCGCGTGCCTGGGAGCGCGGCGTGGACGAGCTCGCTCAGCAGGACTCCGACGTGGCCGAGTACGTGCGGACGCTCGAGGAGGCCAAGGACGCCACCGACCTTCCCGAGGCGTCGGGCGACGCGATCGCCCGCGAGTTCGAACGGTACCTGCGTCGCCGCGGTGACGGCGCCGACACCGGCGAGCTATAGCTGTTTATACGTCCGGGCTTCGCCCTATCTCGTGGACAGAGCGTGCATCGACGCGGCGTCGCTCCGGCCGAAAATCGATAGTGCTGGGGATTTGACCGGCTGGGACCGGTCAAATCCCCAGCGCTGACCCGATCTTGGTGTATTTATCGGTTATGGCTAGCAGGTCGGCTAGCATCGCGACACGGCTGTCGGCGGCCGGTGAGCCGGCTCCCGCATCCCCGTTGTCGCCGTAGCGGAGGTCGCCTCGGCGGAACGCGACGCCCAGGCTGGCCTCGCCCGCCAGGACTTGCCCCCACGTCCGCGCCGAGCCCGTGACGCTCCAGCCGGCGTTCGCCGTGCGGTCGCCGAGACCCTGGGTGAGGGTGCCTGCTGCCAGGTCAAGCAGCCACCAGGCGTCAGCGTCCGCGGGTGTGGTGGCGGTCGCGAACAGCAGGACCGACTCTGTCGCGTGTGACCCATGGGATCGCGTGAAATCCCTGCCGAGGCGGGCGAGACCCGCCTGGACGCGGCTACCGATCGCGGCGGCACCGGCCGGCGGCCTCGCGTGCTCAGGACCGGCCTCGGCCGGTCCTGGCGTATCGCCCGGCGTCCTGAGCCCGGCTGGCCTGGTCCCTGTGCCCCAGCGCTCGCCGACCTGGACATAGCCGAGCACGTCCGCCAGCTCGTTGACCCGGTCGAGCAGCGGTGCCGGTATGAGCCTGGCCGGTATCGACCAGCCCCTGCCGATCGAGCCGGTGCTGACCTGGGCCGTATTCCATATCTTGTAGTCACCAGGGCCGAACCGCTGGTGGTCGAGGCGAAAGCAGCGGTCCGCGATCCCGGGAACGGGCCGCACGCCGATGAAATCGAACATTCGCCCGGCCTCGTGGTCTGGATGCGTGACCAGGTCCTCGTACCTGACTGGCAGGCAGCGGTCGGTGAAGCGCTCCTCCGCCGCGACGATCGCCGTGGTGTAGTCAAGCCAGTACCTGGCGAGCGCCGCCACGTTGTTGTCCTGAGGACTGGCGACATACGGCTCGAATCCGTAGCCGGTCAGACCCCACGGGGACGCCTCGAGTCCCGACCCGATGACATCCATCGGATGCCGGTACAGGCAGATGAACCTGGCACCTGGCCAGATCCGCAGCAGCAGGCCCGCGTGCTGCGCCGTCCCCAGGCTCTTGTCGCAATACCGGTGCTTCCCGCGCCTGGCCAGATAGGACGCGATCATCGGATCGAGGCTACGCCGCAGCCCTTCGGCCACCGGCTCGGAGAGCGCGCCGTCGTCCGCGCCGTTCGCCGGCTCAGCCGCCTGGACGGCCGCCGAGGGCGGAGTGTCCTCGATCACCGCCCACGCGGCGGCCAGTTGCCTGGCCAGCCAGGGCAGCTTCGTCTCCGGCGGGCATGCCAGGTCCGGATGGGCATCGAGCAAGAACCGCACGAGCGTCGAGCCCGACCGCCCGGCGCACAAGACGAAAACCGGGTCGTCACCCGTGCCGCCCGACGGCTCCGGCCGCCCGCTCCTTACCGCCTCACTGCCGCCCAGCATGCTTTCCCTCTCCCCCGCTGCCGCGCCCTCGGCCTCAGCCGACCGGGCTAGCTCGAGCTGTTGCCTGAGGTGCCGCTGAGAGGGTTCGTGCTTGCGGTGGAGCCAGTGCCAGGGGTGGTGGTGCTGCTGTTTCCGGTGCCGGCGCCGTGGGAGAAATTGCATCCGGTCAGCAGGCCGCCAAGCACCAGCCCGCCGCTGGCGGCGGCGAGGAACCTGCGCCGCCGCAGCGCGCGGTCCGGAGCCTCCGCGTCCCGGTCAGCCGACTTATCCATAAGACTGGAATGTAGCACTCAGCTCGTTGAGGAGCGGCAGACCTGAGGCAGTCGGCCGCGACCGTTCGGGCTAAATCAGACTTTGAACTTCCGAAAAGAGACGCCCGCCGCGGCAAAAGGTTGCCTGCGCTAGAACGGGGGCCAGGGAACGGCGGGCCAGTCTTCCGGCGGGTAGGGGTGGATGCGGCCCGCGAGCAGCACCTCCACCCGCGACAGGATCGCGGCGATCTCACCCCTGGTCAGGTGGGCCGGCAGCTCGCGGGCGAGCGAGCCGCCCGCCAGGTCGTCGGCGAGGCGGCGGAGCACCTCGACGGAGCGGGCGGGCAGCGGCTTACCGCACCACTGCCACAGGACCGTGCGCAGCTTGTACTCCTCGGCGAAGCAGATCCCGTGGTCACAGCCGTACAGATGGCCATCGGGAACCGGGAGCAGGTGACCGATCTTCCGGTCCGCGTTGTTGATCACCGCGTCGAAGACCGCGAGGTCACGCAGCCCGGCGTGGTCGGTGCGGCGGGAGAGCGCGATCAGGTCAGCATCGGGGTCCAGGTCAATCCAGAGCTGGCACATGCCGGGGCCGAACGGGCCGTCGCGCATCACGGTCGGCGGGACGAAGTTCCACCCGGCGGCGCGGGAGACCAGGTAGGCGGCCACCTCGCGGCCCGCGAGCGTACCCGTCGGGAAGTCCCAGAGCGGGCGCTCCCCCGCGATCGGCTTGTAGACGCAGCTCGCCTCGATGCCCGCCGCCTTGATCGTGCAGAACAGCGTCGCGTTCGACGCCTCGACGATGCGGCCCGCCACCGTGAGGGTTCCGCGCTCGAGCAGCTCGAGCGCCTCGCTCTCCCCCCCGGGAAGATCATGCTCGGGAATGTCGCTAGCCCCTGCCGCCGCGCGATCAGGCACGGCTGGCCCGGTGGCCGTTCTGCCGCGGGCAGACGTGCCCGGCGGCGTCGAGCGGCAGCCCGCACAGCGGGCACGGCGGGCGGCCGGCGGCAACGAGGCCGAGCGCGCGCTGCGCGAACGCGCGGGCCGCGCTCGGGGTGATCCGTACGCGGAGGACACCGGGCCCGTCGACGGGGATGTCGTCCGACAGCGGCTCAATGGGGGCGTCGCTATCCTCCTGCGCCTCGATGACTACCTTGTCGCCCTCGCTATCCCAGGCGAGGGCGATCGCGCCGACCCGGAAGTCTTCGGTCAGCGGCAGGTCGAGCGGGCCATCGTCGCGCAGCGCGGCGGGCGCTTCCGGTGGAATGTCGGCTTCCGCGTCGGCCCGGCGCAGCACCTCGTCGAGAAGCTCATCGATCCGTTCGGCTAGCAGGCTGACCTGGAACTTCTCCAGGGCAACGCTGGTCACCCTGCCCGTCGAGCTGGCCTGGAGGTAGAACGTCCTGTCTCCCGGCTGCCCGACCGAGCCGGCCACGAACCTGTCCGGCGGGTCATAGTAAAAGACCGGCATGAGTCCTATCCTTCCGCACCGTTGGCGGTACCCGCGCCGCCGCCGATCACGGCATCGCTCTCGTTGGTCTCTGTTCCGGCGGCTGGCTGCCTGGGATGTGGCAGCAGATCCGCCACGCCGCCGCCGGTGTCGTTCAGCCGGAGCACGAAGGGACGCAGCGGGGTGTAGCTGATCACGGTCAGCGAGCAGGGATCGGCGATGATGCGCTGGCACTGGTCCAGGTGGAGCCCCAGGCCGTCCGCCACGATCGCCTTGATCACATCGCCATGCGAGCAGATCAGGTACGTCGCGTCCGTCCCGAGCCTGGCGTTCCAGTCCCGCACCGCCGCGACGGCGCGGTGCTGCATGTCAAGCATCGACTCGCCCTCGATGCCAGGGAACGTGACCGCGCTCGGGTGCGCCTGCACGACCGGCCAGAGCGGTTCCTTCATGAGTTCCGCCAACGGCCTGCCGGTCCAGTCGCCGTACTTGCACTCCCCTACCCGGTCATCGACGACCGGGTAGCTCATCCGGGGCGCCTGACCGTTCCCCGTGCCGCCCGCGGTCCTCACGGCGATGAGCTCCGCCACGGTCTGCTGGCAGCGATCGAGCGGGCTCGTCACGATCGCGTCAAGCGGCACCGCCGCGATCCGCGCACCAAGCGCCCTCGCCTGCGCACGACCCCGGTCGTCGAGTCCGACGCCCGGTGTCCAGCCCGTCAGCACCTGGCCCGTCGTTGCGGTCAGGCCATGCCGAACGAGCAGTACGATTGTCACGCTTCCAGACTCTAGAACATCACCGGCTTTGATCCAGCCCCGGCGCGGTTGTAACGGCCGATGAGGCAGCCGAGGTTACGGGGAGTCGGGGGCTGGGGCGTTCCCCGGGGAGATCCCTCCGGGTGGCACCACGTCTTCCCTGGCGAAGACCGCCACCAGGTCGCCGAAGCTGATCAGGTCACCGGGCCGCACAGCGACCTTGCCGCGCACGCGCCAGCCGTTCACCCGGGTCCCGTTGGTCGACTCCAGGTCGCTGAGCAGCCAGCCGTCCGGTGTGCGCTCGAGCGTGGCGTGCCGACGGGAGACCGTCATGTCGGCGATCGCCAGGTCACAGCTGGCGTCCCTGCCAATGCTGAACTCCCCGCCTGCGCCGCGCGGGAACTGCAGCGAGAGCGGCGAATGCGGGTCGCCGGTGGCGTGCATGCCCATGGTCCCGCGGACGAGGCCGCCCCTGGCGCTCGCCGAGCCCGCCGGGATCGGTGGCCACGGCGCTGGCCCTGGCCGTGACCCTGGTCCCGGTCCCGGTCCCGGTCCCGGTCCCGGTCCCGGCCATCGGTCGCGGGGCGCGGCGCTTACTCTCCTGAAGGGGCCGGTCTGCCCGATGAGCCCGCCCGCCCTGAGCTGCCTTGCCACTCGCGACCAGGCGCCTCGGAGCCGGTCGACGACCGGAGAGGAGGCACCGGGCGCGGGCGCCGGATGGTACTGACCGCTCTGATTGAGGGCCGGCTGAAACGGGGCCTGTCGATTCTGGCCTGGCCAGGGCTGGGACGGCTGGCCCGGCTGGGACGCGGCAGGCAGATCAGCGACAAGCGGCGGCAGGTCCGCCCGCCGCCTTGACTCGAGCACCGCGCTTATCCGGTGCACGAACGTATCGTGCGACAGTCGCCCCGCGACGAACTCGTCCCTGAGCCTGGCCGCGACCTCGTCCCGCTCGGCGTCTGAGGCACGGAGACCGGGGACCGGCTGCTCATCCGGCGAGGTGGGGATCTCGGCCGCAGAAGCTCCCATGAATGCGAGTATCCGGACCAACTGGCCGCGGCGCAAGGCGAACAGCAGGAACCGTGGGTTGGGCCCGGCTGACTCTCAGACGCCGACCGCGCCGGTCACCAGGATCCGCGTGCCGTCGAGGATGCCCGTCACGATCCCGTTTCCGTCGGGGAGCTGCCGCTCAATGTCCCATGCCGAGGCCGCCGTCGACCGGGATGACCGCACCGGTGACGTACGCCGCGTCCGGGCCGGCCAGGAACGCGACCGCGCCGGCCACCTCGTCGGCGGAGGCATACCGGCCGAGCGGGACGGCCCCGATGATCGCGGCCTTGCGCTCCTGCGTCAGCACCGCCGTCATGTCGCTGTCCACGAAACCGGGCGCGATCACGTTCGAGGTGATCCCGCGCGAGCCAAGCTCGCGGGCCAGCGACCTGGCAAGACCGACAAGGCCGGCCTTGGATGCCGCGTAGTTGGCCTGCCCGCCCGAACCGTAGAGCCCGACCACGGAGGAAATGAAGATCATCCTGCCGCGCCGCATCTTCATCATGGGCCGCACCGCCCGCTTGGCCACCCGGTAGGCGCCGGTCAGGTTGGTGTCGAGCACGCTTGAGAAGGCGTCTTCGCTCATCAGCGCGAGCAGCGTGTCCTTCGTGACGCCCGCGTTGGCGACGAGCACCTCGACGGGCCC
>Ga0066797_1000361_pt1 | contig 14035 bp, 8 predicted proteins | sample PersoiDNA2013193_FD_76335 | JGI IMG/M metagenome (GOLD analysis project Ga0066797, IMG submission 76335) | Permafrost soil microbial communities from the Arctic, to analyse light accelerated degradation of dissolved organic matter (DOM) -... | ecosystem: Environmental > Terrestrial > Soil >... | reverse complement strand
GGATGCCGCCGGCCCGGTGCGACCTGCTGATCGACATGTCGCGGATGGACGCGGTGATCGAGCACTCATCGGGGGACCTGGTGGCGCGCGTTCAGGCGGGTGCGCGGATGGGTGACGTGGCAGCAGTCCTCGCCAGGGCCGGGCAGGAGATCGCGCTCGACGTGCCGGCCGGCGCGACCGTCGGCGGAGTGGTGGCGTCCGCTCTCGCCGGACCGCGCCGACTGCGCTACGGGACACCGCGCGACCTGCTGATCGGGATCACGATCGTGCGCGCGGACGGGGCGGTGGCCAGGTCCGGCGGAAAGGTGGTCAAGAACGTCGCGGGCTATGACCTGGGCAAGCTGCTCGCCGGGTCCGCCGGGACGCTCGCGCTGATCACCGAGGCGACGTTCCGGCTGCACCCGCTGCCCACCGCGCGCGCGTACGTCGCCGCCGAGTACGCGGCGGCGCCAGGCGCGTGCGACGCGGTCGCGGCGGCGGCGAACTCACCGCTTGTCGCCTCCGCCGTCGAGCTCAGCCGATCCGAGCCCGGCGGCCCCATCCGGGTCGGCGTGCTGCTCGAAGGGTCGGCCGACGGTGTGGCGGCCCGCGCCGCCCGGATGGCGAATCTCCTTGGCCCGGCCGAAGTATCGGCGTCGCCGCCGTCCTGGTGGCCCGGCGCGCCAGCGGCCGACGACGAGACGATGACCTTGGTCCAGGTGTCCTTCTGGGTGTCGGCGCTGTCCCGGGTGCTCGACGCCATCGACGTGGCCGCCCGCGATCGCGGGCTGTCCCCCGCCGTCGCGGGCTCGGCCGGCGCGGGCGTGCTCTACCTTCGGTTCGGTTCTGACGTTTCCGCGGAAACGCCGATCGACGATTCCGGAGGTCCGGCCCGGTTCGTTGGCGCGCTGCGGTCGGCTCTCGCGCGAGAGCGCGGCGGCGTGGTGGTGGTCGCGGCGCCGGCCACCGTGCGGGAGGCACTCGCGGGGGAAGGCGGGATGGCCGGGACCGTTCCGTCGCTGGCTCTCATGCGTGCCGTGAAGGACCAGTTCGACCCCGGCCACCGGATAGCGCCTGGCCGGTTCCCCGAGGCGATGTGAGGACTCTTGATGCGCGATGAGTTGCATGGTGGGGTTGAGGGTCATGGGGCGGAGGGGGCGGAGCAACGGGTCCGTTCCGCAGCTAAGGATTGTGTGCATTGTGGGTTTTGCTTGCCGGCCTGTCCTACGTATCAGCTGTGGGGCGAGGAGATGGACTCCCCGCGCGGACGCATCCACCTGGTGACCCAACTGCTCGACGGGGCCCCGCTGACCGCCGCGACGGCGGGCCACTTCGACCGGTGCCTCGGGTGCATGGCGTGCATGACCGCCTGCCCGTCCGGTGTGCAGTACGACCAGATCATCGAGGCGGCCAGGGAATGGACCGAGACGGCGGGCGGCGCCTTGAGCGATGACCTGCCAGGCGCGGCCGAGGCTGGGCATTCCGGGACCGCGGGCGCGGGCGCGCCAGGCGGCGCCGAGCCGGGGGCACGGCGGTCGCTGACGGAGCGGCTGACCCGGGCGGCGATCTTCGCGGTGTTCCCCTACCCGCGGCGGCTGCGGGTCGCGCTCGCGCCGCTGCGGCTGGCTCAGCGGACGGGGACGGATCGGCTGCTCGCCCGCAGCGGCCTGGTCGCCGCGGTATCACCCGCCGCTGACCAGGCTCTTCGGCTCGCGCCTCCGGCCGGCCGTGCCAAGCCGCCAGGACGGCTGCCCGCTCGCGTGGCGGCCCGCGGCCCGCGGCGTGCCGTGGTCGGGATGCTGACCGGGTGCGTGCAGTCGGTGTTCTTCCCCGGTGTCAACGCGGCGACCGCGCGGGTCCTGGCGGCCGAGGGGTGTGACGTGATCATCCCCAGGTCGCAGGGCTGCTGCGGGGCGCTGTCGCTGCATTCCGGCCGGAGCGGCGAGGCGATCGGCTTCGCGCGGCGGACCATCGAGACGTTCGAGGCGGCGGGGGTGGACGCGATCATCGTCAACTCGGCCGGGTGCGGTTCTGCGATGAAGGAGTACGCGCGGCTGTTCGGGCAGCTGGCCGAGGACGGCGGCGGGGCCGACGCGGCATCCTGGGCGGCCAGGGCGGCGGCGCTGTCGTCGCGGGTCCGGGACCTCGCGGAGTTCCTCGACCAGCTCGGTCCTGTCGCGGAACGGCGCCCGGTGCAGGTGCGAGCCGCTTACCACGACGCGTGCCACCTCGGGCACGCGCAGCGGATCACCGCCGCGCCTCGCTCGCTGCTGCGCGCGATACCCGGGCTCGACCTCGTTGAGCTTCGCGACGCGGGCGTGTGCTGCGGATCCGCTGGCGTCTACAACCTGCTGCAGCCGGACGCGGCGGCCGCGCTCGGGTCTCGCAAGGCTGATTCGGTGGCCGCCTCGGGCGCGTCGCTGCTCATCTCCGCCAATCCGGGCTGCACGCTGCAGATCTCCACCGCTCTCGCGCGCCACGGCGTCGCGATACGGGCCGCGCACACCGCCGAGATCCTGGACGCCTCGATCAATGGCGTCCCGCTTACCTGACGGGGGCGCCGCGTCAGCGCGCGGGGAACGTCACGACGGAGGGGGCGGCGCCCCGCTGCGCGGTGCCGGTGACCGTGCCATGGGAGGCGGACAGCGCGGTTATCTGCCTGACTCCGGTGACCGGGGTAGCGGCCGACCAGTTCAGCCCGTCCGGCGAACTCCAGGTAACGGCGTGCTGTGCGCTCGTCTGGCCGCTCCGCGTCAGGCCGGCTTGGCCGGCCGCGATGAACGCGGTGCCCTGCGTGGTCAGCGCGGTGACGATGCCGAGGCCGTGGCTCGCGGGGAGGACGACCTCCCGCCAGTGGGCGCCGCCATCGGTTGAGGCCACGGCGAGCGGGATATCACCGGCCCCGGTGTCCGCGTATCCCGTGGCGACGATGGTGTTTCCGCTGATGACGACCTGGCTGAGGGTGGCGCTTCGGGCGCCGGCCGGCGCGGATACGTTGCGCAGGCCCCAATGGGCCCCGTCCGACGAGGTCCAGATAGACGCGAAGGCGCCATGCGAGCCGACCGCCACGAAGCCGGTCCCGGTCGCCGCGGCGGCATTCGCGGTGCTCGCCGTCTGCCTGCCATCGAGCCCGCCGTTGCCGCCCTGAACCCACGTCCGCAGGTCAGCGGACCACCAGAGCGTCGCGAAACTCCGGCCGCCGATCATCTGCCTGCCCACGACCGCGTAGCCGAGTGGTCCGGCCGCCGCCCCGAAGAACTGGACATCGGGGCCAGCGGCGGTCACAAGCGCGGCTACCGGCTGCCAGGTCCTCGTGTCCGCGGACGCGAGGACCAGGGGCGCGCCCGAGCCGCCCTTGGACGTGGATCCGACGGCGATCCAGCCGGCCGGCCCGTGCGCGACCGCGGTCAGGTTCCCGGTGCCACCGATGGCGCCGAGGACGGCGACCGACACCAGCGTCCACGCGCCACCTGACCGCCGCCATATGGCCGGGTGGCCGTCCGCGCCTCCGACGGCCAGGCTCGCGCCCGCGGACGACCACATCGAGTCGGCAGCCACGGCGCCATGCTGGCCCGGGTACCCCGCCAGGGTGACTCCGGTGACGCTCGTGCTGCCTTGCGCATTGCCGCCGCCTTGAGCGGCACCGGACGCGGCCGGCGGCTGGGTTCCGGTGTTCGCCCGGACGGCGAGCATCTCGTCAGCCCTGCCGGTCAGCATCATCAGCGCGCCTGCCCCCACGGTGACGATAACCGCCGAGGGCACGCCGATCGTGACGACCCGCCACGCGCGGCGGCGTCGGTTCGTCGTGCCCTGCCACGGCGCGGGCCGCTGCCTGCGCGGCGCGGCGGCCTGCCTGACCGAACCCTGCCAGGCCCTGAACAGCTCGTCTGGCTCACCGAGCGGCCGCGTTGCCCCCGCTCGCATGGGCAGCACCGCCTCAGCGACCGGCGCGCCAAGCGGCATCGCCGCGAACGCCGGAGGTGCCGCGGGCGATCTCGGCGCCGCGGGAGACGGCGGCTGAACCGGCATCGGGCCGGTGCCGTCCGTGGGCCAGAACTGGCCGGGGAAGCCGTTTGTCGGGTAATCGCTCCAGCCAGTGCCGGAACGCCTGATCCGCCCTGTCGACCCGATCGGCCTAGCAGGCACGGCTTGGCCGATTTGTCCGGCCTGTCCGGCCTGTCCGGTTGGCATGGCCGGCCTGGCCGGCCCGGCTTGCGGCCGCGGCACATCCTGGCTGGCGGGCTCCTGCCACGCGGCGTCCGGCCGGCCCGGCGCCTGCGGGACGGGCCGCGGAACCGGCGCGTACGAGAGGGGCTGCGGACCCGGCGCGTATCGTACGGGCTGCGGACCTGGCAGCTGCGGGACCGGCTGCTGCTGACCTGGCGGCTGCGGGAACCGGGCGGTCCTAGGCCCGGCGGCATTCAGCGCGGCGCCGCCCAGTCGGTCGACGTCGGTCTCGGTCTCGGTCTCGTAGTGGGCCCCGGCTGCGGCGTCGGCCGCGAACCCGGTGCCAGGTGGCTCGGTCCGGGTGTCGGCGGGCTCTGCTCCGGTGCCAGGTGGCTCGGTCCCGGTGCCAGGTAGCTCGGCTCCGGTGCCGGTGGGCTCGATCCAGGATTCGCGCAGCCCGTCGGCGGTGTTCGGGTCGGCGTCTGCCGATCCGGGCCGTGACCCGCTAGCGGCCGCCTCGAACTCAGGGTCTCCAGCGTCGACCCAATCGTCGGCGGGCTCATCCCAGTCGTCATCCGCGGGCTCAGCCCAGTCGTCGACGGGCCCGCGCCAGTCGTCGACGGGCTCATTCCAGTCTTCCGCGGGCTCATTCCAGTACTCAGCGGGGACGTCGCCGCCTTCGGCGAGCGCGCCAGCGGGTTCGGCACTGTCCTGCCGGTCCATGACGCGGCCCAGGCCGGCGACGCCCGTGCCCGCTGTACCTGGTCCGGCGAGAGCCTGATCTGCCGGCTCCCAGCTGACTCCGGACTCCTGCCATACCTGCTGTGCGAGTTGCCAGCATGATCGCCGCTCGGGGTCGAGCAGCCCGGGGACCGCGCCTGGCGGCGCGGCCAGCCCGGGACCGCCCGCCCGTCCGCGCAGCGCCTCGGTCGGGCCGACCACGGGGATCTGCCGCGGATCTGCCTGGAACGTCCATGGCCAGGCCGAGGGAACCTTGTGCACCCTGGTCGGATGCGGGTCCTCGTACCAGGAAGCGTCCTGGGCATAGGGAGCCCGCGCATAGCCGGGCCGCTCGGTGGTCTCATCCGGGCGAGCTGGTTCCATACCGTGCCGGAACGGGGGGGCCGCTTCCCCGCCGGTCGGCTGGAACCAGCCCGCCGGGCTTACAGCGCCAGGCTGCCGCGGCTGCCGTTGCGGCTGCCGCCTTGGCCAGGCGCTCGTCTTTCCGGAATCAGACGCCATCATGGATTCTTCCCATGTCCCGGCGTCATATCCGGATGTGTTTCGAGGGTCTTGGTGAGCATTTCGCGCGGACTCCGCACGAGGCCTGTGGCCATTCGGTGGAGTGATGGCATCAGTCATCAATTACTCCGAGTCCTCATGAAATTACTCTCCGTAACAATCCCAGGCACAACCCTTGCACCCGTAGCCGCCATCGGCCGACCCTTCGCTTTGACAGTAACGGGAGCAGCGCGAAATACCAAGACCTTGAAGCCAAAAAAATTACAACTAGTTCTTCCGTAATCACTATGAGTAACTGAATGGAAGATCTCTTGTCCATGCGAGTTGCTTAGGACAACTCACGAGATTCTCGCCGTATCCGAATTCCCACACATCCCACACGTCACGAGTTCCCATCAGGCGTTCGCCGCGACCGGGCCGCACGGCCGACGGTCATGGCGTCCCGCGCGCGGCGAGACCCGACCCGATGCGCGCGGGAGCACCAGCACGCGAACCTGACGCCGCCCAAAATCCGGCCCTGGCCATGATCGCGTGACGTTCAGGTCGTATAGCCCTCTTCGCGAAATACCGCCAAGACTTTAAATGACCCCGGCACAATGCCACTTAACGCATGGTGCGCATGATGCCCTAGCGGTCGATGCGTCGGGAAATAATGCCGAACAACATAGCCAAGCTGCATGATCACCGAAGACTTTTTTCTTGGCGAAGATTTAGCGTCGCCCTGGTGACACCAGATTTCCGTGATCATGGTCGCTAGCAAAGTTTCGCGAGCCTGCGGGTAAACAGGGATAGCATCCGGAATGTGCGCTCACAGCGGCGCAAGCCGGGTGCGGGTGCGGGTGCGGGTGCGCTATCAGGCGCGAGTCACGGCGTAGCGGCCGAGGACGCGGCCTGCCGCGGTTTATTTGTTGGACGGAACCTGAACCGGGACACCGACCGGCCAGGTCGCCTCCGCCCACACGGTACGACCGCCGCCCATCGCCGCATAGTGGCCCCAGCGGCTCGCGAGGGCCGCGACAAGCGCCAGGCCCCGGCCGCCTTCGGCGAGATCGTCGGCGTCCCGCACGGACGGCTCGCGCGGGCTGCCCGCGTCGGTCACCGCGACAAGCGCCGCGCCGTCCGCTGGCCTGATCACCTCGACCGTGAACATTCCGCCCGCGCCCGATGCCGTGTGCGCTATGGCGTTAGCCGCCAGCTCGGAGACGCAGGTCAGCAGCGTCTCCCGCGCCGGACAGCCGACCAGCGTGCGCGCCACGAATGCCCGCGCCTCCGGCACGCGGCAGGGATCTCCAGCGAAAACCCTCAGACCCAGGTCAGGACCAGACCTGGTCCCGCGAGGCAGCGGAAAGGCTGCGCCCACCTCGATCACCCCTCGTAATCATCTCGGTTGCGGCCCGTAGGCAACACTGTACTTCTAGTAACGAGAAATCGGAACTATTGGTTCATTCCACTTGACCCTGTTACTTTCCGTGACCTAAGCCGGAAGACCGAGTCAGCAGAACGCACCGACCACTCTGCCCCCTCCATGATCGATGAAACGCTCGCCGACCAGTGCGGATGGTTAGATGCCGCAGGCGGAGGCCACGGCATCCGCGGCGGCCTCGCGGGTCGAGGCGGCGGGGATGCCTGCCCGCTCGAAGTCGGTGACGTAGATGTCGGCGGCATCGGCAGGCGAGGCGGCCGCGTTCAGCGCCGGCAGATAGGCCGCCCACTGCTGGTTGTACGTCAAGATCGCGGCGAGCTGTGTCTGGAGGTCGGTGGTCACGTTGCCGGTAACGAACCCAGACGGCAGCGGGGTCCAGCCGATCAGGCCGCCGCCCCCCATGCCCTCCGACTCCGGGTTGCCCTTGGACTCCTGGTAGATGTTGCCCGCGATACCGGACGCCGCGTTGTCGCTGTAGCCATTGGCGACGAGGTAGCTCACGATGGCGGTCACGTTCTCCGGGAGCAGGCCGCTCGAGAGGTTGCAGGTCAGCGTCGCGGCCGCGGTTTTCGTCGGGCTCGCGGACACGACCGGGCTGGCCGACGCGGGCGAGGACCCGGCGGACGGGGACACCTCGGTCTTCGCCGTTGCCTTCGGCGAGGCGATGACCGCGCGCCGAGGGGATGCGCTCGCGGCGCCGGTGCCCGCCTTGCTGGCGACGCGAACCATGGCGGAGGCGGCGGCGTCAGCCTTGCCCGAGCCGGCGTGCGCGGCGCCGCTCAGGCTGACGGGAAGCCCCAGCCTGTCGGACAGCTCGGCCGCCTGGGGATGGCCGTTCCCCGCGAACCCGTAGACGGTCGCCCCAGCCGCGAGCGTTGCGGCTATCGCCGCGGCGGGGACGACCTTGCCGACCCTCGTGCGGGCCGTCTTGCCCCGGGGGTTGACGTGCCTCCCGGAATAGCGCTCGGCGTGCCGATCACGCCCGACGTCAAGGCTCTCGCGGCTCTCCCGATACTGGTCGCCGCGCTGGCCGGGCGGGTCGTAGTACGCATCGCACGGATCCTCGTGCGCGCCGACTTGGGCTAGCTCGTCATACGGGTCGTAGCCCGCGAACGGGCGGTTGTCTCCGTACGGTTGATCGCGTCCGTAGGCGGCAGGGCCCCCGGCTGGCTCAGCGTCGCGGCCATGCTCGGCCTTGCGGCCGAATGGGTCGCGGTTGCCGAGGCCGATCCGGTTGAACGGGCCGTACTTGCTGCTGCCGTCACGCCTGGTGCCTGCGCTCAAGAAATCCCTTACGCCGTTCCGCGCCCGGCTACTCGGCTATGAGGGGCAACCTCTCACCAGGCCCAACGAGCGACAAATCGCTCAGGGACAGCGTTGCAGCGACTAAACACCAGGACATTCGTTTAGCCGCATATAGCCCAGAAAGGCTATTGATCCAGCAATCAGCCCGGGATCCACCGCGGTCAGCAGAATCCCGCTCCCCCGCGCCCGTCCCGCTCGCCAACCGATCCGGCGACAACGATGGTCACGCAAAGCGACGAACCACCCAGAATGACTAGCCGGCCCGCGGTAATCAAACGCGAACAGGAAGTGCAAATACTACCTAAGGCGACGATAGAATTACAAAATCCATAGATAACGGAGAGTAGCCTTAGCGGGGGCGACCTATCCCAGGCGAACTTCGGACGAGCAGGTATGCGGGCCGCGATCGTCGCGGCGACTACGCATCCGCTGGTCTGGCTTCGAGAAGCGCGCGGGCGGTCAGGTCCTCGTCCACCGCGAGCCAGGTGACCCGGGGGTCCCTCTTGAACCAAGACTCCTGGCGGCGGGCGAAGCGGCGGGTGGCGCGGACCGTCTCGTCGCGAGCCTGCTCAAGCGACAGGTCACCATCGAGGTAGCGGAGCACCTGCTGGTAGCCGAGCGCGCGGGAGGCGGTCTTGCCGTCGCGCAGGCCGTCGATGCCGCGCACCTCGGCCTCGAAACCGGATGACCACATGCGGTCCACCCGCGCCTCGATCCGCCGGTCGAGTTCGGGGCGGTCGACGCGCAGGCCGATCTGGACCGCGGGCCGCCCCGCGTCATAGCCGGGAAGCGTGGCGCTGAACGGTCGTCCTGACATTTCAATCACCTCAAGCGCCCGTACGATCCGGCGGCCGTTCGAGGGCAATATCGCGGCCGCCGCGACCGGATCGGCCGCCATGAGCCGCTCATAGAGAGGGGCCGCGCCGACCTTGCCAAGCTCGGCCTCGAGCCGTTCGCGAATCTCCTCGTCGGTGCCAGGGAAGTCCAGGTCGCCGAGCGCGGCCCTGATGTACAGGCCGGAGCCGCCGACGAGGACGGGGACCTTGCCGCGGCGCTCGATGTCGGCGATGGCCTCCGCCGCGAGGACCTGGTACTCGGCGACGCTCGCGGTCTTGGTCACGTCCCAGACGTCGAGCAGGTGGTGCGGGACACCCCGGCGCTCGGCCGCGGTCAGCTTGGCGGTGCCGATGTCCATGGACTTGTAGAGCTGCATGGAGTCGGCGTTGATCACCTCGCCGCCCAGCGCGAGCGCGAGGTCAACCGCCAGGTCGGACTTGCCAGTCGCGGTGGCGCCGACGATCGCGATCAGCATGGCTGGCCGTTGCCGTTGCCGTTGCCGTTGCAGGAGACGGTCAGCCCCGGCGAGCGGGCATGCCGAGCAGGACGGGGGCCGCCTGTGCGGGCTCGGCGGGAACGGATGCCGTGCCTACCGCCGCCGCGCCTTCCGCCCTGCTCGCGCGGGCCTCCCACGCGTCCCCTGCCCTGGTACGGCGGACATCGAGCGGGGCACCGTCGGCGATGAGGTGGTGCGGCGCTGCATGGGTGATGCGGGTGGTGACGATGTCCCCCGGCCGGGGAGCCACGGCGGAGGTGTCACCCGGGGCGTGCGGTACGAAGTGCACGAGGCGGTTGTCCCGTGCACGGCCGGACATCCGCCTGGTCGCGGCGTCCTTGCGGCCCTCGCCCTCGGCGACGAGGACCTCGACCGTGGCGCCGTCCTGCTTCTCGTTCTCTTCCGTCGCGATCTCCTCGATGAGCGCGACCAGCCGCTCATACCTGTGCTGCACCACGTCGGCAGGCACCTGGCCGTCCATGGTCGCGGCGGGCGTTCCGGCGCGGATCGAGTACTGGAAGGTGAAGGCGGACGCGAATCTGGCCTGCCGAACCACGTCCAGGGTGTCGGCGAAGTCCGCCTCGGTCTCGCCAGGGAAGCCGACGATGATGTCGGTGGTGATCGCCGCGTGCGGCAACTGCGCGCGGACGTTATCCAGGATGGCCAGGTAGCGGTCGCGGCGGTAGGCGCGGCGCATCACCTTGAGCACCGCGTCGGAGCCCGACTGGAGCGGCATGTGCAGGCTCGGCATGACGTTCGGCGTGTCGCGCATCGCCTCGATCACGTCGTCAGTGAAGTCGCGCGGGTGCGGAGAGGTGAAGCGGACCCTCTCAAGGCCCCCGATCTCTCCGCAGGCGCGCAGCAGCTTGCCGAAGGCCATCCGGTCACCGAACTCCGCGCCGTAGGAGTTCACGTTCTGGCCGAGCAGTGTGACTTCGATGACGCCGTCACCGACCAGGGTCCCGACCTCGTTGAGGATGTCACCCGGGCGGCGATCGCGTTCGCGGCCGCGCAGGGCCGGGACGATGCAGAACGTGCAGTTGTTGTTGCAGCCGACCGAGATCGACACCCAGGCGGAGTAGGCGGACTCACGGCGGGCGGGCAGCAGCGAAGGGAATGTCGCGAGGGTCTCCTCGAACTCCACCTGCGCCTCACGGCGCTGCCGCGCCTGCTCAAGCAGCCTCGGCAGCGCGCCGATGTTGTGCGTGCCGTAGACGACGTCCACCCAGGGAGCGCGCGCCGTGATCCGCTCGCGCTCCATCTGCGCCAGGCAGCCGCCGACCGCGATCTGCATCCCCTTGTGCGCCTTCTTCGCGGGGAGCAGTTGACCCAGGTTGCCGTAGAGGCGGCCGGCCGCGTTCTCCCTGACGGCGCACGTGTTGAACACGACAAGGTCCGGGGTCTCGCCCGCCGGCGCCCGCACGTAGCCGGCGTCTTCAAGAAGCCCCGCGACGCGCTCGGAGTCGTGCGCGTTCATCTGGCACCCGTAGGTGCGGATCTCGTAGGTCCGTCCGTCTCCCACCTGACCAGGATAGGGGCGGATGTCCGCAACCATGCCCGCTCGTGATATCAGGTGGGTCCATGACGAAGATCGCGCCATATGGAACCTGGAAGTCACCGATCAGCGCCACGGACGTGGCGCGCGGAGCCATGGCGTTCGGGTTCCCGGCCATCGCCGGCGACGAGATGTGGTGGCAGGAGAGCCGCCCCGCCGAAGGCGGGCGGGTGACGATCATGGCCTCGGCCGCCGCCGGCGATGAGCCGAGGGAGCTACTGCCCGCTCCGTGGTACGCGCGCACCCGGGTACACGAGTATGGCGGCAGGTCATACCTGCCGGTACCGTCGGCGTCGGGTCAGGGATTTGATCTCATCTTCGCGAACTTCGCCGACCAGCGGCTTTACCTGCTGCGCGGCGTCGGAGCGGGCAGGGAAGGCGCGGATGGGGGCACGCCGGAACCGCTGACGCCGGTCGACGCCGCCTTCCGGTTCGCGGACATGGCCCTGTCCCCCGACGGCCGGGAGGTCTGGTGCGTACGTGAGACGGCCCGGCCGGATGACGGCATCCCGGAAGCCGGGTTTCACACGGGCGGCGGCATGAAGGTCAGCCGCGCGATCGTCGCGGTGCCGCTCGACGGCTCCGCCGCTGAGGCCAGCGCGGCCGATGACGCTGACATGATCCGGGTCCTCGTCAGCGGGGCGCACTTCTTCGCGTTCCCCACCCCGTCGCCCGACGGCACGAGGCTGGCGTGGATCAACTGGAACCACCCGCTGATGCCCTGGGATGGGACCGAACTCCGCACCGGTCCAGTGACCGGCACAACCATCGAAGAAAGCACGCTGATCATGGGCGGACCGACCGAGTCCGTGCTCGCGCCGCTCTGGCGTGACGACGAGAACCTGTACGCGGTCTCTGACACCTCGGGCTGGTGGAACCTCTACGAGGCCGCCGCCGGCGGCGGGGGCACGCCAAAGCCGCTCTGCCCGCGCGAGGAGGAGTTCGCCGTGCCGCTCTGGCAGCTCGGGGGGCGGCCGTTCAATCTGCTCGCCGACGGCCGCCTCGCGGTACTGCACGGTCTCGGCGAACTGCACCTCGCCGTGCTCGATCCGGTCTCCGGCACGCTTGCCGACCTCGATCTGCCCGGGTATCGCACGGTCGACGGGGAACTGGCCGTATCAGGCAGCACGGTCGTGACGGTGGCGGGCGGCCCGCGCGTGCCGTGGAGCGTGCTGCGCGTGCGGGTCGGCGATCCCGCCGAGGTCCTCAGAGAGCAGCCGGTCGCCGCATCCGACCCTGCCTACCTGCCGGACGCGCGCCAGGTGCAGTTCTCCACCGTTCGGAACGGTCGCGTGGTCCACGCCCTCGTCTACCCGCCCACCAACCCGGATATGACGGCACCGGTTGGGGAACTCCCCCCGTTCGTGGTGCACGTGCACGGCGGCCCGACCTCGAACTCGCTGCCGTCACTCAGCATGGAGAAGGCGTTCTTCACCAGCCGCGGCATCGGCATCATCGACGTCAACTACGGCGGCTCCACCGGGTACGGGCGGGCGTACCGGGAGCTGCTGCACGGCCAGTGGGGCGTGGTTGACGTGGCCGACGCGATGAATGCCGCGCTCGCGCTTGCCGACTCCGGCGAGGCGGACCGGCAGCGGCTTGGCATCAGGGGCGGCTCGGCAGGCGGCTGGACGGCGCTCGCCGCCGTGACGGGCGGTCCCGCGCTCGCCGGGATCCCAGAGGCGGTGTTCTCGGCGGCGACGTCCTACTATGGCGTCTCGGATCTGCGGCCGCTCGTGACCGACACGCACGACTTCGAGTCCAGGTACCTGGACGGGCTTATCGGCCCGCTGCCCGAGGCGGACGCGCTGTACATCGAGCGGGCGCCGGTCGGGCACGTGACGCCACTGACCTGCCCGGTACTGCTGCTGCAGGGGCTCGACGACCCGATCGTACCGCCGTCGCAGTCAGAGGCGATCGCCGCGGACCTGGCGGCGCACGGCATCCCGCACGCGTACCTCGCGTTCGAGGGCGAGTCCCACGGCTTCCGCAAGGCCGAGACGAACATCGCGTGCCTGGAGGCGGAACTCGCGTTCTACGGCGAGGTCTTCGGCTTCGCCCCGCCGGGCGTAGCCCCGCTCAAGCTCTCGTAACCCCAGCCTCCTCTCGTAACCCCAGCCTCGGCCGCGACATCCTGCTATCCGATCCCCCCATGAATGTTCACTCTCTTCATGAGAGTGTACTTGCATTTATTGCGATGACAAGCTATCTTTATGAGAGTCAGCTCTTACAAGACCGTCCGCAGGGAGAACCATGGCAAAGGAATCAATCGTCGGCCCCGATGGCGGCGAGGTCGTGCGCCTCGGGCCCGCTACCGTGCGGATCCTCGAGGACGGCAGCACCACCGGCCACCGGCTCGGCATCGGCGAGATCACCGTCGCGCCGCGGTCCGCGGGGCCGCCACAGCACCGGCACGCCCGGCACGACGAGGGCTTCTACGTCGTCTCGGGAACCGCCAGGTTCACGATCGGCACCGCCGCGTACGACGCGCCGGCCGGCACGCTCGCGATGATACCGCCCGGTGCGCCGCACACGTTCGCCAACCCGGGCGACGAGCCGCTTGTGCTGCTGAACACCTTCACGCCTGACCTGTACGTGCAGTACTTCCGCGACCTGCAGGAGATGACGGCCCCGGGCGAGGCAGCTCCGGCGGCCGAGGTGGTCGCGCAGGTCATGAACCGGTACGCGACCGAAGTAGCAGACGACTACGCCGACGAGTAAGCCGGCGACCACGGCGGCGCGTCAGCCGACCCCGGCCGGCGATCCGGCTCAAGCACGCCAGCAAGCCCCTCACAGCCCCCGCACAGCCCCCGGGGAGACTCACAATGTCCTCGCCGCTGTCCACGCCCTACGGAGAAGTTCCTGTCACCGTCACCGAAGTTCTAGGCACGCGCCCTGATCATGGGCCGGTCGCGAGACCAGAAATCGATAGCGCTGAAGATTGAACCGCCCCAGCCGGTCAAACTTTCAGCGCTAACTCGATCTTGGTGCGCTTGAGCCTGCCCGGATAAATCCGGTGAGGCGCGTGGAG
>Ga0066797_1000358_pt1 | contig 14077 bp, 12 predicted proteins | sample PersoiDNA2013193_FD_76335 | JGI IMG/M metagenome (GOLD analysis project Ga0066797, IMG submission 76335) | Permafrost soil microbial communities from the Arctic, to analyse light accelerated degradation of dissolved organic matter (DOM) -... | ecosystem: Environmental > Terrestrial > Soil >... | reverse complement strand
GCCGGACCCCGCTGCTGATCCTGGCCGCCGAGGCGACGGCGCCCCGGTCCAACTTCCACATCGACCAGGCGGGACTCGCCGCCGCGGCGGTCGCGGCCGAGGCGATCCGTGCGGGGACCGCGCCCACCGCGGCGGCGAGTCCCGCCTGGTCGATGTGGAAGTTGGACCGGGGCGCCGTCGCCTCGGCGGCCAGGATCAGCAGCGGGGTCCGGCTCTTGGCCGCCTCGGTGATTCCGGTCATCGCGTTGGTGAGGCCGGGGCCCTGGTGGACGCAGAGCACGCCGAGCTCGCCGCTGACCCGCGCATAGGCATCGGCCATCACCGCCGCGCCGCCCTCGTGCCTGGCGGCGATGAAGCGCGCACCCGCGGCGGTCAGGGCGTTCGTGACGTGGAAGTTCCCGCTGCCGACCACCCCGAACACGGTCCTGACGCCGAGCGCGCCGAGCGCCGCGCCCACCGCGTGCGCGACATCCGGGCTCATCTTTCTACGAGCGCGAGCACCCGGGCCGGCGAGCCTGAACCGCTCACGATCGGCAGCGGGGCGGCGATCACGATCGCGCCCCGCGTCGGCAGCCGGTCAAGGTTGCGCAGCTGCGTGAGTCCGTACTTGCCCGCGCCGAGTACCGCCTCGTGGCACGGGAACGCCGGGGCGAAGCGGAAGGACTGGCCGGCGTCGGTGCCGACGGTTTCCACGCCGAGGCCGAGCAGGTCGGTGTCGGCCAGGTACTTCGCGGCGGCGGGGGTGAGGCCCGGCGTGTGCGCGCCGTCGCCATCGGCGTTCGCGAAGGCCGCCGGGTCATCGCCCCGTGCGCTCCAGCCGGTGCGGAACAGCAGCCAGCCCCTGGCGGGCAGGGGACCGTTCTCGCCCTGCCATTCCGTTAGGTCGCTGACGTCGAGCAGGAAGTCGGGGTTCGCGATCGCCTCGGCCACCTTGTCGATGACGACGGCCGGGCCGACGAGCCGCTGCGGCGGGATCCGCGACACGTCGTCCAGATCCTTGCCGGTGACCCAGTGGTTCGGGGCATCCAGGTGGGTGCCGGTGTGCTCGCCGGTGCGGAAGTTGTTCCAGTACCAGGCCGGGCCTCGGTCGTCGTACCTGCTGATCTCCTCGAGCTCGAACGGTGCCGTCTGCCCGAACTCCGGCGGCAGCGCCAGGATCGGTGTCCGCGAGTGCAGCGGTGAGGTGAGATCGACGACCTCGATGCTGCCGTCGATGATCTGTGCTGCGAGCGACGCCAGGTCAGCCATCGTCGCGCTAGCCGATCTCGGACAGGCGGGGGATGACGTTCTCGCCGAGGGCCCTGACGAACCGGGCCGGGTCTGGCATCGTCGGCGCCACCTCGACGAGGGTGACGCCGAGCGCGGCGTACTGCTCCATGGCCGACAGGAACTCGCTGACGTTCCCTTCGGGGTCGACCTGGGCGATGATCGTCTTCTGGATGCTGTCGTAGTCGCGGCCCACGGTGTCACAGTGCCCGCGCAGGATGTCGAGCTTGCGCTTGATCTCCTCGGGGCCCATGGCGAAGATGTTGCAGGCGTCGGCGTACTGGGCGACGAGCCGCAGCTTCTCCGTCTTCGCCGCGACGAAGCTCAGCACCGAGTAGCCCTCGATCATCGGGTCGTGCGCCGTCTGGAACTGTTCCATCTGGAACCAGTGATCCATCGCGGTGAACCAGTCGACGCCGGCTTCCTCGGCCGCGACCGCCGTATCGCCGACCGCGGACCGGAGCCCTGCCGCGCCGCCGGGCATGGTGAAGTTCATGAAGTGAACGCCGATTTGCACGTTTTGTCCTCTTTTTCAGTCGTCAGGCACCGAACGCACCGCGCAGCAGCTCGGTGAGCAGGTGCGCGCCACCGCCTGGGTCCTTGTCCGGGTTGTAGCAGGCCAGCGAGAACCCGATCATGCCGGGTGAGCGGATCAGCGGTGCCAGCAGGCTGGCGAGCTCCGCGGCGGTCAGGCCGTTCTCATTCGGGTAATCGGTGGCGCGGAATTCCCGGTGGTCGAGCACGTCGACGTCCACGTGGACCCAGTACCGTTCGCCGAGCAGCGAGCAGGCGGCCTGGCCTGCCTGCGCGGCGCCCTTCAGCCGCAGGTCGGCCGGTGTCAGCTCCGGCTCGATCCCCAGCTGCTCGGGGAGCGCCGAGCCGAACGCGGTCGCCTCCAGGCGGTCGGAGGGGCCGAGCAGCGCGAGCCTCTCCGGCGGCACGAGCGGGGCGCCGACCTGCTCGCACCAGAGCGCGGGCCCGACCCCGGTGACGACCGCGATCGGCATGTCCGCGGCCTCGCCCGTCGGCGAGGTATTGCCGTCATAGAGATCCAGATGCCCGTCGACATAGGCGAGCCCGACGGCGCCATGGGAGTCCCTCGCGCCGGCCAGGGCACCGGGCAGGAGCGTGCAGCAGCCGCCGATCAGCAGGGGAACCTTGTCGTGCGCCAGCAGGCTAGACACCTGGCAGCGGACGACCCGCGTCACCTCGGCGACCGACGCCCAGCCGAGAATCCCGGTCGCCTCGTCGCGCTCCCTGCCGACGATCCTCGCCCGCAGGTCCCCGCCATCGGCGGCGCCGACCGCGGCGGCCAGCCCCGCCGACCGCAGCGCTGCCGGGGCGAGCTCGCACCCGTGCGGCGCGTCGCCCGCGGTCATGGCGCCGATGGAATCGACAGGGACGCCGGTATAGACCAGGCCCGCTGGATGGCTCACGCGATCAATCGTACGGTGAACCTCGCCTTGACTAGATCCTGCTTGTGACGCGGGATGACACCTGATGTCCCGGCTCAGCGAAAGATCTTGGTAGATTTTTTCTTGGTGGCAGATAAGCGTGCTCTGCGCACGCCTTTCTACCAAGATCTTTCCGCGACCAGGGATCCTGCCCGGAATGCGGCGATATGACCCCGGGCCAGCGGCCAGCGGCAGCATGGCCGACCGCGAACTCACCGCATCAGGGCCACGCAACACGCCGCAAAAGCACCGAGGAACGTCGGGCACTATTCATGGGGTGCCGGTTCTCCGTTCCCTGGCCGGCGTACCTGACCGCATGCCATCTGACGGAGGTACCGTGAGCGACCCTCCTTTCCCTCGTTCCCTGAGCCGCCCGCGGGCGCTGCGGCCCGGCGACCGAGTCGCCGTCTTGTGCGTCAGCAGCCCGGTGGAAGCCGGGGCGCTGGAGACCGGGCTCGACGCCCTGCGGTTCGCGGGCCTCGAACCCGTCGTCTGCGCCTCGGCACGCGAGCCGGGCAGCTTCCGCGCGTACCTGGCCGGCGACGACAAGACGCGTGCCGATGACCTCGTGTCCGCGCTCACCGACCCCGCCATCGCTTGCGTCCTCTTCGCCAAGGGCGGCTACGGCGCCCAGCGCACCCTGGAATCCGTCAGCTGGGACAGCCTGGACGGGGCGGCGCCCAAGGTAGTCGCCGGATACTCGGACGTGACCGCGATCCTTGAGGCCCTGGCGGTCAGGCTCGGCTGGGCGTCGCTGTTCAGCCCGATGGCGGCGATACAGGAGCGGCAGGCGCACTACTCGTTCGGGTCGCTGCTGCGGACGCTGATGCGCCCCGAGGCCGCGATGGAGATCGGGTACCCGGACGCGGTCACGGTCGCGGGCGGCGTGGCGCGGGGCATCACCATGGGCGGCACGCTGTCCCTGCTGGCGTCTTCCGTCGGCACGCGGACGTCGTGGCCGGCCCGCGGCGGGATCCTGCTGCTTGAAGACGTGGCGGAGGAACCGTACCGGCTGGACCGGATGCTCACCCAGCTGCGGCGCTGCGGGTACCTGGACGGCGTCGCGGGGATCATCGCCGGCACGTTCACCGGCTGCGGTTCGCGCGAGGAGGTCCTCGAGATCCTCACCGAGCGGCTGGGGGACCTGAAGGTGCCGATGGTCGCCTGGGCGAACGCCGGCCACGGCGGGAAATTCCAGACGTTCCCCGTGGGCATCGCCGCCGAACTGGACGCCGGCGCCGGCGTCCTGCGGCTGCTGGATCCGCCGCTGACCTGGCCGGGCCGTGTCTGAGCAGGGAGCGGGGCCTGAGCAGGGAGCGGGGCCTGAGCAGGGAGACAGCCTCGATGAGGCAGCCGAGATCATCCGCGCCGCGGTGCGCGAAGGACACGTCCCCGGCGCCGTCGCGGCGGCGGGAACGGGCCGGACGGTGCTGGCCACGCTGGCGGCCGGCCTGGCCGACACCACGGCCGGGTCCGCGCGGCCGATGCGGGCGGGCACGCGGTTCGACCTCGCGTCGCTGACGAAGGTGGCGGGGACGGCCACCGCCGTTCTCGCGCTGGCCGGCCGCGGCGGCATCGGCCTTGACGCCCCGGCCGGGCGGTACCTGCCGTCGTTCGGCGCGCTGCGCGAGGTGACGATCAGGCAGTTGCTCAGCCACACGTCGGGACTGCCGGGCTCGCGGAGGTTCTACCAGTGGTGCGCAGCCCGCGACGAGCTGCTCAGGGACCTGGCCGCCACCCCGCTCGAGGCGGCACCTGGCACCCGGGTGACCTACTCCGACCTCGGCTTCATGGCGCTCGGCCAGATCGTGTCCGTCGTCACGGGCGAGCCGCTTGACGCCGCGGTCGGCCACCTCGTGACCGGGCCGCTCGAGATGACCATGACCGGATACAACCCGGCCGTTCATGACAGTGACTTCGCCGCCACTGAACCGCGGCCCGGCGGCACGGCATGGACCGGCGTGGTACATGACGGGAACGCGCGCCTGATGGGCGGGGTCGCCGGGCACGCCGGCCTGTTCGCGCCAGTGGCGGACCTGGTGACATTCGCCGTCTGGTGGGTGAGCCGGGGCGACAGCGTGGTGCCCGAGGCGCTGCGCCGCGAGGCGGAGCGCTGCCAGACCGCCGGGCTCGGCGGCAGCCGCGGACTCGGCTGGGCCTGCCAGGGCGACAGCTTCGACATCGCGGGCAGCACGTGGCCGCCGGGGTCGGTCTCGCATACCGGCTTCACCGGCACCAGCCTCACGCTCGACTCCGCCAGCGGGGCGTGGCTGGTCCTGCTGACGAACTCGGTCCACTTCGGCCGCGCCCCCGACCGCATCCGGGCGCTGCGCCGCGACCTCCACGCCGTGCTCGCCCCCCGCGCCGGCCGGCCTGGCGGCCGAGGTCGCTAGGACGACGGCAACGCCAAACATTCCGGGAAGCAGATAACGGCGCGCCGACCAGCGCGGCGAAGGCGGGCGGGGCCACCGTGAGCAGGGCCACCATGATCGCGAGCGCGATCGCGAGCGCGGCGGACGTGGCCGGGCGGGGCGGGTGGAGCAGTCGCTCGACGCGGGCAGGGACCGCGTGGGCGGCGGCCATCTCCGCGAGGCGGGCCACCTCGGCGGCGCCGCGGGTGAACAGCGGCACGCCGGGGAACGCGGCGGCGAGTCCCCTGGTCGCCATGGTGAGCAGGTGATGGCGGTGCGCCAGGTGCGCGCGCTCGTGGGCGAGGACCGCGGCGAGCTGGGGCCGGTCGAGGACGGCGAGGGCGCCGCTTGTCAAGACGATCGCGGCGGGGCGGCCTGCGACGCAGTACGCGGCGGGCCGCGGGTCATCGAGCACCACGGCGCCGGTGCCCGGGAGCGCGCGGCCGGTGATCCGCGCGATATCCGCGTGCGCCCTGGTCTGCTGGCGTGCCCGGCTGAGCCGCCGGCCGTACTGCCGCAGCCCCACCGCGGCCGCCAGCGTGATACCGATCGCGAGTGCCGCCACCCCCGCCGAATACAGCGCGCTGCGGTACACCGCCGGAGTGCACGCCTGGCCCGCCACCGAACGGCACAGGTCCTCGGTGAGCCTCGGCCACTCGGCCGCGGCCGCTACGATGACCGATCCAATGCAGATGGCCGCCGCGGCGAGGACGCTGGCCATCGCCATGAGCCACGCGGCAAGGCCGAGCCTGGGGCTGGCGCCGCGCCTGGTCAACGGGGCGAGCACCGCCGGGACGCAGCAGGCCGCGGCGAGCGCGTAGCCGAACAGGACCAGCGCGCCGATCACGACGGCCGCCGGCCGGTGAGCTTGTCGAGAACCTCGCGGAGCACCTGTGACTGCTCGCCGTCCATCTGCGCGACGAAGTGACTCAGCACGGCCTCGGTATCGGCCGCCTCCACCAGGGCCTCGCGCATCAGCCTGGCGCTGTACTCCTCCCGGCTCGCGACCGCCGTGTACCGGTAGGCCTTGCGGTCCCGTTCCCGGTCAAGCCAGCCCTTGCGGTGCAGGTTGTCCATGGTGGACATCACCGTGGTGTAGGCGATGGACCGTTCCTCGCGGAGCTGATCGAAGAGGTCCCGGACTGTTACCGGACCCTCGTGGTCCCAGACCCGGTGCATCACCACCGCCTCAAGTTCGCCGAATCCGCGCACGCGCCCCTCGCCTTCGTTTGCCAGCCGACCTTGCCGGCAACGTTATTTTACTTGCTACTATCTACGTACGTAGACCGTAGATGAGTGAGGTGCCGGTGTCCAGAGAGAGCTCGCGGGAGAGCAGGCGTCGCGCGATCGAGCAGGCCAGGCAGGGGGAGGCGCGACGCAAGCGGCGAATGCGGCTGGCCGCGTGGGGCGGCGCGATCGTGGTGGTCGCGGGTGCCGGGATCGGGATCGGGATCGGCGTCTCAGGCGGCGGCAACGGCGGCGCTTCCGCCGCGAGCGGTTCTGGCACGACCGCTTCCGGCACGGCGGGCACCTCCGCGGCGGGCTACCTGCCGCTGCCCACCCTCGGCACCCTCACCGCGGCGCCCGCACCAGGCGCGCTCGGCCCGGAGAACGTGCCGATCCCGAGCGTGCCCGCGCTGGCGGGAACGGCGGCCGCGGTGACGGGGAAAACCGTCGACGGAATCAGCTGCGAGACCAGCGAGCAGACGGTGTTCCACATCCACACGCACCTGACGGTCTTCGTGAACGGTCAGCAGCGCCAGGTACCGGCGGCGATCGGCATCCCAGGCGGGGTCGCGCAGCAGAGCGCTACCGGCCCGTCCATCGCCTCGGGCACCTGCTTCTATTTCCTGCATACGCACGCGGCCGACGGCATCATCCACATTGAGTCGCCGGCGCAGCGCACCTACACGCTCGGCGAGTTCTTCGACGAGTGGGGGCAGCCGCTCGGCCCCGACCAGGCAGGCACCGCCAGGGGGAAGGTCACCGTGATCGTCAACGGGAAGGTCTTCAAGGGGAACCCGCGCAACGCGCCGCTCGGCTCGCACGAGAACCTTCAACTCGAGGTCGGCACTCCGCTCGTCGCCCCGGAAACGATCAACTGGTCGAACACGGGCCTGTAAAGAGCGACCACCGCCAGGCCCGCCCGCGGACACTCGTGAACGTCCTGAGCGGCTAGGACACCGAGTCGGGGACGGTGGACTCGACGGTGGCGGTGGACGTCGCGGGCGGGGCAGCCGGTACGCCCGTTGCACGGCGCGGGGCGAACGACAGGCCGGCCGCCAGGCAGGCGAACGAGATGGCGGGGAGCAGGTACCTGTAGTCGAAGTCGGCGACCGCGATCGGCGCGGTGAGCAGCGCGACGGCGGTGAACCAGGGCAGCATGGTCGTACCGCGCCGCGACCAGTACAGCCGCAGCGAGCGGACCTGCCTGCCGCGGTGCCTGACGCCGATCACGCCGCCGAGGCCGACACCGAAGATCAGCGCGAGCAGCGGCCCGTAGGTGAACACCACCCGCTGGTAGAGCAGGATCGGCACGGCGAAGACCTTGTCCACGACGCCGGGGGCCTGGTGGCCGTAGGCGAGCCAGTCGCGGAAAGCGGTGCCGCCCTTGATCCACTCGTGGTTGGGGTTGTCGGGCGGCAGCAGGTCGTAGCCCTTGGTGGTACTGCTTGCCGCGACCACGTAGTGCAGGTGGAAGCTGTAATAGAACGTCGTGCCCGCCCCCGGGTAGGCGATCCGCGGGAAGCCGAACGACATCATCGTATTGAAGAACACCGTCTTCGCGTAGTCGAGGGGCTGTGCCTCGACCGCGTGGATCGCGAAGTTGGTGAGCAGCGTGTTGTTCAGCGGGGTGACAGGACCGCCGGTCGCGTTCAGGTTCTTGTGCACGTACGGGGCATGCCAGATGTAGTTGCCCGGCGGGGTCCTGTCGGCGATCGCCTGGGTCGGGCAGACCAGTGCCTCCCTGCCGGTCGGCTTGATCACCGCGCAGTCGGCGAAGGATGACACGCGGCCCCAGACGTAGTATCCGGTCGACATCGTCATCTGGTAGCTGCCGTGGTGCTCGTGGAACCAGCTCGCGTACGCGCCGACCGGGACGAGCGCGGACACCGCGAGCGCGATCGCCGCGACCCAGCCGCGCACCGTCTTCCATGCCCAGCCGTGCAGCAGCAGGAACAGCGGGAGGACCACCAGCATGACCGCGCCCTCGGTGCGCACGACCGCGGCGTACCCGGCGAGCAGCCCGGCGATCGCCGCCACCCACCAGCGCACCGGGCCAGGCCGCCACAGGAGCAGCAGCATCGCGACCATGAGCAGGAAGGTGAACAGCGACTCAGCCATGATCAGGTGCTCGTCCTCGATGAGGTAGCCGTCGAGGAGCACCGGCAGGGTCGCCACGGCCGACCAGGTCGTGGACACGCCGTTGCGGCGGAGCAGGACGTAGAGCATCACCGCGACCGCGAGGCCCATCAGGTGCTGCACGGTCGTCACGAGGGTGAGCGAGTGGAACGGCAGCAGCAGGCGCAGGAACAGCGAGTAGCCTGTCGACTTGGACAGGTTCGGCTGCGGGCGCAGTGCCGCGCCCAGGTACACATAGGAGTCGCCCGCGAACCACAGCGCGCCCGGGTAGCCGAGGCTGGCGAGCAGCCGGAGGACGGCACCCGCCGCGAGCGCCCCGGTGAACAGCCTGTGCTCACCAGCGAGCCGGCGCACGCGCGGCAGGAGCATACCGGGATTCACGTCAGTGATCCTATCGGGGCGATTTGGACGTCGTGTCCGGAGTGCCCTTCATATGCGTTTCCTGTGCACTGGCTCTCGCCAACCTCTTGACCAAGAATGCGGGCCGGGCGTCACGGGTACTATCTGAGCGGGAAGGGAGTACGATGCCGCCGCACGGTTACGAGCGCCCGACCCGGCCAGGACCGCCGCCTCGCGCCGGCGCAGTCAACGGCGCACGCCCAGGTCCTGGTGCAGGCCCGGCCGGGAGCACCCCCGTCGAGCGGCTCCTGCTCGACGCGCAGCGGCAGATCGCCGAGTACGTCAAGGCCGTCGCCACCGAGGCGGGCCAGATCAAGGCCGCCGCCGACTCCTACGCCGCCGGGCTGCGCAGCGCCGCCGAGTTCGAGTCCGCGAGCACCCGCGCCGAGGCCGGCCGCGAGGCGGCCAGGGTACGGGCCGCCGCCGAGCGCGAGCGAGACGAGATCATCACCGCGGCCAGGCGCGAGGCCGACGACATCCGCCGCCGCGAGCAGTTCCTCCTCGAGCAGTCCGAGTCGCTGCGGTCCGCGGCCGAGTCCGACCTCGACGTCGAGCTCGCCGCCCGCCGCGAGGAGGCGGAACGGCACGAGGTCGAGCGCCTCGCCGGCGCGCAGGAGGCCACCCGCGCGCTCGTCGAGGGGGCTGAGCGACGGGCGGCCGACGCGGAGAAGCGCGCCGCCGAGGCCACCTCGCGGGCCGAGCAGACCCGCCGCGACGCGGAAGAGGACGCCAAGAAGGAAATCGCCGACGCGCACCGCAAGGCCGAACTGGTCGTCGCCCAGGCCAAGGACGAGGGAAGGCAGATCCTCGCGGACATCGAGACCGACGCGGACAAGCGCCGCGCCGTCCTCAAGACCGAGGTCGACGAGCTGACCAAGCAGAAGAGCGAGGTCGACGAGCAGCTAGCCAAGATGCGCCAGCTCTTCGCCGTCGGCGCCTTCATCGACGGCCCGGCCGGCTAGCGCTGTTATCAGAGGGTCCGGTCTGCCCAGGTCTCTAGCTGCGCGACGAACGCCGCGGCGTGCGGCGCCCAGGAGAGGTTCGCGAGGGCGTACTCGTGGGCGCGCAGCCCCATCTTGACGCGCAGGTCGGGGTCGGCGTCCAGGCGGAGGATCGCGTCGGCCGCGGCCCGCGGGTCATTGAAGGGGACCACGAAGCCGCCGTCGGCGGCCTCCACCAGTTCCACGGCGAGCGGCAGCGGTGTCGAGATCACCGGGACGCCGCGGGCCATGTACTCGGCGACCTTGGTGGGCATCGAATGGCGGAAGTTCGCCTCGTCCTGGAGCAGCGACAGTCCCGCCAGTGCCCCTTCGACCAGGCGAAGCGCCTCGGCGTTGGGGACGAAGCCGTGCCAGTGCACCGCGTCGCCGGCCGCCTCGATGTGCGCGCGGGCCTGTGCGTCCGCCTGGCCGATCAGCTCGACCGCGATGCCGTGCGGCGCGAGGAGCCGTCCGAGTGACACCATCTCGGCCGAGCCGCGGTCCGGGGAGAGCCAGCCGACGTACACGACGCGGCGCGATCCCGACGGCGGGGCGCTGGTCTCGGGGACGTCGGTGGTGTTCGGGACCACGGGGTGGGTGCCGGCGAAGCGGGCGTTGTAGCCGTGCTCGGCGAGCAGCAGGTGCAGCCGGCGTTCGGCTGCCCGCTCGGCGAGGGACACTCCCCGGGCGGCGACCGGGCGCAGCCACGCCGGCAGCCAGGACTTCGTCGTCAGCGCGGCGACGGTGTCCTCGTGCACGTCCCAGACGGCCGGCGGCCGGACGCGCCGCGGCGGGAGGACGAGCAGCAGCTCGGGGTCGTGCACGAGCAGCAGATCGGCGCCCGCGACGTGGGCGGCCATGGCGGCCTTCGCGGCCCGGAGGGCGCCGAGGCGGCGCCGTCCCGATGCTCGCGCGATGGTGACGGTGGTCAGGGAACCAGCGGTCCGTTCCGAAGAATCTAGATGGTGATCCCGAACGGTCCCGTGCTCCGAGTCACCGTGCGGAGCGATGTACGTGACGTCGTGGCCGGCGTCGAGGAGGGCGCGGATCTCGCGGTAGAAGATCCGCGCGTCGGCGGGGTGATGCACGACCGTGCAGACGACGACGCGCACCGCGTGCCTCCTCGACAGACCCTAAAGCGGGTGTACGGATTCTCCGGAAATCTTGCCACGGGTGTCGAACAGCAGGTGCGCCTTCGCCGCGATGTCCGCGAGGTCGTAGTCGGTGTGCGCCTGCAGCAGGATCGTCAGGTCGGCGGCGGCGGCGGGCGAGGCGGCGCGCGGGATGTCGCGGCCGTCGACCTGCCAGCTCGCCACGTACGGGTCGTGGTAGCTGAGCACCGCGCCGCGCTGGAGCAGCTTGCGCGCGATCGGGCGGGCCGGGCTTTCCCGCTGGTCGGCGATGTCCTTCTTGTAGGTCACGCCGAGGAGCAGCACCTTCGCGCCGTTGAGCGGCTTGGCGTCGGTGTTGAGCAGTTCGGCCGCCCGGTCGACGACGTAGCCGGGCATGCGGCTGTTGATCTCCTGGGCAAGCTCGACGAAGCGGAACGGGTGCTTGAGCTCCGCGCGCACCTTGTAGGACAGGTAGTTGGGGTCAATGGGGATGCAGTGGCCGCCGACGCCTGGGCCCGGGTAGAAGGCCTGGAAGCCGAACGGCTTGGTGGCCGCGCAGTCGATCGAGTTCCACAGGTCGACGCCGAGCTCGTGGCAGAAGATCGCCATCTCGTTGACCAGGGCGATGTTGACGTGCCTGTAGGTGTTCTCGAGCAGCTTGGCCATCTCGGCCTCGCGGGCGGATTTCGCCCTGACCACCGTGTCGCAGACGTGGCCGTAGAACCCCGCCGCCGCTTCGGTGCAGGCCGGGGTGAGGCCGCCGACGACCTTGGGCGTGTTGCGGATGCCGTACTTCTTGTTGCCAGGGTCGATCCGCTCGGGCGAGAACGCGAGGTGGAATCCGATGCCGGCGTCCAGGCCCGACGCCTTCTCCAGCAGCGGGCGGACTATCTCGTCGGTGGTGCCCGGGTAGGTCGTCGATTCGAGGACGACGAGCGCGCCCGGCTTGAGCATCTTCGCGGCGGACTCGGTCGCGGCCTTCACGGCGGTGAGGTCGGGGCCGTCGGACTCAGAAAGCGGGGTGGGGACGCAGATGATGGTGACGTCCGGGCTGCCGTCGCCGGTCAGCTCGGTGAGATCCGTCGTGGCTCGGAAGCCGCCGGCCACCATGGCGGCGATGTCGGCATCGGACAGGTCGTCGATGTGGCTTCGCCCGGAGTTCAGGCTGTCCACCGCCGCTTGATTGACGTCAAGACCGGTGACGCGCAGGCCGACCCGGACGGCCTCCTGCGCGAGCGGCAGGCCCACGTAGCCAAGCCCGATGATCACTACGTGCACTGGGACCAGCCTCCTCCTGCTGCGATGACCCCCCATCGTAGCCGGATAACACCGCGCCGAGTCGTTCATACGCGGCGCGGTAGCGCACGGCGTTGTGCGCCCAGGTGCGGTCGCGGGCGACCCACTCCCGCGCGCTCGCCCCGAGCGCGGTGCGCAGTTCGGGGCTTCGCAGCAGCTCCTGGAGGCGGTCAGCGAGCGCGCCCGCGTCCAGCGGCGGCGACGTCAAGCCGGTGACCTGATCGTTGATGATCTCTTCGAGCGCCCTGACCGCGCTGACCACGACGGGCAGGCCGCTGGCCATCGCCTCGACCGGCTTGAGCGGGGTGACCAGCTGGCAGACCCGGTCCGGGGTGCGCGGGACGACGAACACGTCGAGGACGGCGTGATACTCGCGGACCGCCCGCATCGGCACCCGGCCGGTGAAGATCGCGTTCACGCCCAGGCTGGCGGCCTGGCGCTCGAGCGCGGTGCGTTCCTGGCCGTCGCCGACGATCAGCGCCCTGGTGGGGATCCCTCGGTCGTTGAGGATCTTGACCGCTTCCAGCAGGGTGCCGATCCCCTCGTGCGCGACCAGGCTGGAGACCAGGCCGACGACGTGCTCGCCGTCGTTGATGCCGAGGGCCGCCTTGAGGGCGGCGCCGTCGGGCAGCGGGCTGAGGAAATCCTCGCTGACGCCGTTGGGGACGATGATGACCTTGTCCTCGGGGACGCCGCGCGCCAGGATCTCCTCGCGCATCGCCTCGCCGAGCGTCACCACCACGTCCGCGGCGAGCATGCAGTGCGCCTCGAGGGCGCGGGTGCGCACGTACCTGTCGCTGAGCTTGAGGTCCTTGGCGGTGGCGTGGCGGGACAGCCAGGTGTCCTCCCAGAAGCCGCGCACCTCGTAGACGACGGGAAGCTTGGTCGCGTCGCGCAGCGCGAGCGCGATGAGCGCGTTGGCGTAGTTGGACGCGGCGTGCAGCACGGACGGCTGGAGGTCCCTGGCGAGCCTGGCGGCATGCCGCAGGTGGGTCTCGTAGAGGGTGTCCATCCGGCCGGGCATGACCCACGGCAGCAGCCGGTGATAGGGGACGCCGTCCACGGTCACCGTGGCGCGGCCGTCGACCGCGCCCGCCGTGACGGGGAAGCCGATCCTCGTGGCGACGTGCGGGTCGAGGCCCGCGGCCCGCTGGGCGAGCGCGACCTGCTGCGTCCTGACCGTGTAGCCGGCGTTCGTCGACGGCAGCGCATCGGTGACCAGGTGCAGCACACGGCCGGGCTGTGCTTGCCCCCGGGGGACGACCCCCGGGGGCAAGTGCAGCCGTCCGGGCTCGAGCATCTCGAGCTCGGCCTGCATTGACCTGCGCAGCCGTCCGGCGCGCCAGCCGGGCGCGCCGTCAAGCTCGCTCACCGCGTCCGTCAGCCGGCCCTCGCGGAAGGCCAGCCGGGCCGCGAGCCTTGGGCGCGCCGTGTTGTCACGTGACAACCGGGCAAGGGCCGACCGCGCGACGGTGGGCTGGTCCACGGCGAGGCTGAAGGCGGCCAGCCTGGCGGGCGACGCCTCCAGGACGGTAAGCGCGCCGCGGCGGTCTCCGGCTCCCCACAGCGCGGCTGCCCTGCCGTAGAGGCCGGCGAACCGGAGCCAGCCGCGCAGCGGTGCGGGCAGCGCCCGCCAGGCGAGCGTCACCGCGCGCACCGGGTCGTCGGTCACGTGACGCAGCATCACGGATGCGGCGAGGACGACCGCTCGGGGCGTCGGCTTTACAGTCACGCGGGCAGATATTAGTGCACTTGCTGGTAAGTCCCTGACCGGTTCGGGTTTTGGGGCCGCGTGC
>Ga0066797_1000356_pt1 | contig 14109 bp, 9 predicted proteins | sample PersoiDNA2013193_FD_76335 | JGI IMG/M metagenome (GOLD analysis project Ga0066797, IMG submission 76335) | Permafrost soil microbial communities from the Arctic, to analyse light accelerated degradation of dissolved organic matter (DOM) -... | ecosystem: Environmental > Terrestrial > Soil >... | reverse complement strand
TCGCCAAACGGGAAGCAACGTCATCATTCCTCGGAGCCCCTTCTCTGATATGCAATTAACAGGCGATTGCGCGCTGATTGAGGCGCTGCTGCCGAACCGAACGGACAAGAAGATTATGGAGATCGCGTTTGTCGATATTTATAATAGGATACCTATGAGCAGCGGGGGCGATTGGTGGGCGTTCCAGTTGTGCACGGACCTCGCTCGGAATAACAATGTTAGCACGTTTTACACCTCAGAAAAAAATGATGTTGGAGGGTACCAACCTGAGGAAGTTGGTTTTAGGACTATCCATCTCGATTCAAGAATTGACTGGCATCGTCGATCTAAGTGGCTTGAAATGCTGCGGCCAGACTTGTTATGGCCAAAAACGCAAATTCGGGACATAAATGCAGACTTGGTACTCACAACAGTTTATGGGTACCACATTGCCGCCACTATCTCAAAGGCGAATAAGGCACCCCTTGCTCTCGTCATGCATAACGTCGAATGGCAATATGTGCAGAGCCTTGGCTCACCATGGTACGTGCCACTGAAAATGCTCGAAAACTGGATTCTAAAAAGAGTTGACGCTGTCATAACAATCAGTCCTCCAGACTATTATTACGCGGTAAAGCACGCATCTGGTCAAGGGGTTTTTTATGTTCCACCTAAGCCGGATGTCCGTGTCTTCAACCCTGATGGCGACCGTTATGATTTTGGGAGCGATCGTTTCAACGTTCTCTTTTATGGTAGCTTGGATCGGCGTCAAAACCAGACGGCGCTGAGTTTCATCGAGAATGAGTTGATTCCAGCGTTTTCGGCGGCACATCTAGACGACGTCATTTCGTTACACGTATTTGGCTCAGGAAAAATGCCCCCCGGGTTGCTTTCTGGAACTAATATCGATTTTATCGGAGCCGTCGCCGACCCTGGAATTTACATTAGAGGTGCTGACGTGATCATTGTACCAATCAAGAATCCCAGCGGGACAAAACTGCGCGCGATAGAATCGCTTGCGTGTGGAAAGCCTGTTGTGACGATGCCTGAGGCAGCAGAGGGGCTTTCTGCGGATTTAAAAGCTATGGTGTACATTGCCGATACGGCGGACGAGTTCGTCAAGACGCTCAACGACATTCGGCTGGGGGTCTTGGCAAACAAGGCCAAGCCATCGGTCGTTCTGGGTCAATCGCTCGGCGATACGATGGATGACGTCTTGAATTATGTGCTGAAAGAATGAAAAGTTACAGCTGTTGAATCCGAATGAAAATCCTCATTACGGCTCCCCTTCCGCCCTATCAGCGCGGGGGAATAGAAAAAGTAGTCGGTGAACTTTCGCAGCGGCTGTCACAGGATTATCGCAGCGACGTGCACGTGTGGTCCGGAACACTCGGCCGGGGGGAAGCCTGCGACTGGAACGGCGTTCATTTAAGAACGTATCACACGAGCAAGCGAGCTGGGTATGCATCTTTGAAGATGTTCAGGGCACTCAAACTGTCTGAGCGCGATTTTGACGTCATTCACGCGCATGGTTTCAGCAGTTTGATTCCATTCGTTACCGCGCTTGCCGCAAGGGATACGCCGCTTGTTATTTCACCTCATTTCCACCCACTGGCGTCGAGCAAACTTCTCGGCGTTGTTAAACCACTAGTTGAGCGCTCAGTCGATCGTTATACACTTAGTAGGGCACGGAAAGTCATCTGCGTGTCGGAAACTGAGGCAAATATCATCCGTGAACGTTTTGCGGTAGCGGGCAAGGTGGCCGTCATCCATAACGGGGTTAACCCCGACGAAATTCAGCATGCCGAGCCTTACGAATTCGATGGTAAGCTCATCCTTTACGTCGGTCGACTCGAGCGATACAAAAATATACACCGCGCGATCGAAGCGATCGACTACTTGCCACAGAATTTCTCATTTTTTATAATCGGAGAAGGGCCATACAAGAGCGAACTTGTCGCGCTCATCCAACGTAAAGGGCTCTCTGAACGTGTGCGGTTGCTAGGTGCTTGCGCCGACGAAGATTTGTACCGATGGATGAAAACGAGCGCTTTGCTGGTGAATTTATCTGAAATAGAGGCTTTTGGGATCACGGTGCTGGAAGCTTTGGCTGCGGGAACGCCGGCACTCGTCAACGAAAAGCTCGGCTTGCACGAGCTTGCGCGGCACTTTGAAAGCGCTGTTTTTTCGATTCATGTGGACAAAGTCAGCTCTCTTGAAATAGCCAAAGCGATAAAGGATGTGGTCGGAATGCACATCGGGTCCGTTAATCTCAATGATTTTCGGTGGGAACGGATCGCAGCTCAAACCTTACGCATATACAAAGAAGTCTCCGATTCGTAATCAAGCTTGACCATAGCTGCGCTTTGCACGTGTGTGCGGCGTCGTAACGATGTCGTTTTTCAATCAGTTTTCCGTCAAACGAAGGGGGTTATTGATTCTCGGCCGCTCGAGCAGATTTCGCGCGTCTGTCGAAACGATGATCATGGCGTCGAGGTGTTCGAGAAAGGTTAATATAAAGCGCTCCACCGATAGTTTAAGAGTGAGCGCGACGCTTCAGAACGGCAAAACGAACTCAGTAAAGGCTGCTGTGTATGCCCCATACATTTATCGATGGATGCTCGATTTTGTGGGCGCTTTATCAGAACTGTCGGGGGAAGTTCGATTCTACTCGCGCGGCATCTTTGGGAACTATCCGTGGAAAAAGTACGAGCAGTGCGTGCGTTTGGCGAACAAACGGCGCTTTTTCGGCGCTATTATCAATTACGCGAGGTACCGTCCAGACGTCGTAGTGCTGCTCGCCTCCGAGACTTTCACCTCGCTTGCCTTTTATATCTTGTCGAAGATCATCGGGACGAGCACCGTGCTTATTGTTGAAGAAAACCGTGAACGGACGTATGCGAGCGTTGTATTGCGGAGCCTCGCATCCTTCAAACGGCTCTTTGTTATCGCTACTCACCGGAGCGCTGACGTGCTCATTGCAGAATCACAACCCTCTAAGGATTACTTGCTCAGGATGGGCTGCGCGATTGAACGCATACACGTGATGCCTCACGGCACGAATATTAATGACTTTCGGCCCCGCCCGAAAAGCACACAATTGGCTGCATCGCTTGGTCTTTCTGAGGACGATCTGCACGCGACGGTGGCCCTCTTTGTAGGTGAGTTTTCTGAGTACAAAGGAGCCGAGTTCTTGGCACAGGCAATTATGCGATCCCCAAATCTTAATGGGGTCGTCTTTTTAATTCCCTCTCAAGGATCTGTTTTTTTAAAGCACCAGCTCCAGTTCAACGCAATGAAAAACATTTATACGTACCCTCCTCTAGACGACGAGAGTATGCCGCACCTTTACAACCTCTCGGATATCGTTGTTGTTCCTTCCGAGCAGAACGAAGCGGGGAGTAGTGATCGATCTCCAAATTCGCTGATAGAAGCAATGGCGTGTGGTAAGGCGGTCATAGGGACGACCGTAGGGGGGATCCCTGCGATAATGGGTCAGGCCGGGGTGCTTATACGCCCGAATGACCCGACTGCTATCGCTGAGGCGATTTCAGCGTTAAATGCCGATGAAGCGCTGCGCGAAGTGTTGGGCACAAGTGCGCGGGAGCGCGCAATCACTGCTTTGGATAATCGTCTTTACGCGCGCCACATTCTAGAGCTTTGGAAGCAAGCAGAACATGCATAGCGGTCCGAATAAGAGCAAGTCACCGTATTTCTCCGTGCTCCATCTGATCAACGCGTTCGATGCGAGGTACGAACGCGATCAGCGTCTCATTGTAGACCTTCAACACCGAAGGGGGTATGACGTCACCGTTGTTACTTCTCGTTACGACGATGAGTCTAACCGACGTGGCGCGCGTTTCTTCTTAGATGCGGAACAGCACCTTGGCGGCGTGAAGATTTTTCACACGCCCAGTTGTAAGATTCCTTTCGGTAGGTCCCGACCCGTCATCATCTATAGCCCTAGCGTGGCGCTACTCAAGCCTCACGATATCACGCATGCACACGGATTAACGTCGTACTCGTGCGTCCTCGGTTCTCTTTTCAAAAAGATCAATGGCACGAAGCTAGTGGTCCGGTCAGACCTCTCTCAAGAGGGCTATGAGCTTCTTAAAAATAACACTGCGTGGCGATCCATCTTTTTTAAGCTGTTCAAGTCAATAGATGCTGTGTACACTTATACAGCCTCGGAAAAGGCCCTCCTGCTCGATCTGGGATTTCCAAAGGACGGTGTTTGGGTAGTCCCGCTCGGCATTCAGCTCAGCCGATTCTATCGAAGTGTTACGAGGCATAATGCCTCTCTTGCGCCGATGATCGGTTATATCGGTCGTTTTGATCCAGTCAAAGGTGTGCATCGATTGGTTGAACCTCTCAGCAGGATACTGCAGGAGTACGCACACACAAAGGTTGTGTTTGCGGGGTCTAGGGATGACGTTCAGTATGCAGATGCGATTCTGGATCGAATGGGGGTCCACACTAACTTCTCGTACCTGGGTCCGCTAGCTGCAAGCGACACCCCGTCTTTCTACCATAACTGCGACATTCTTGTCATCCCCTCGGTCTACGATACGGGTGCAATTGTTGCGCTTGAAGCTATGGCCTCTGGAGTGGCGATTGTCGCATCCGACATCCGCCCGTTGAATGACTACCTCAAACACGAGGTTTCGGCGATTTTAGTGAATTCAGAAGCGGAGATCTACGACGCCTGTAAGCGGTTAGTCGAGGATGACGCCCTGCGAACGCAACTCGCCGCCGCGGCTCAAAAAGAGGCAAGTAAATATAATGGCCAAACAATGATCAGAAAGCTCGAAGAGATCTACACCAGCGTCACGTTCGTTTAGGGGCGTTGGTAATGGCGTCGTTTTCGTGAAAATAAACGGGAGAGCAGATTCGTGGGCAGTCGTCGATTACATTTTGAAAGCCTTGTACGTGCGTTTGACTCAGTGACGCGAACGCATCTCGCGACAATCGGTGTCATCCTCTCTGCAGCGGTATGCGTCGTCGCCATTTTCACGCTTAAGTCATATTACGTTTTTGTTACGTTCTTTGCCTTGTTTGCCGCCTGTGTGCTCTACATCGCGCTGCGCACGAAACTCGCGTCGGGAGCCATTGTATCCTTAGCGCATCTTGGTGCGCAAGCGGAAAGCAGGGCCCACAAAGCCGTCAACATCGTTTTTGTCTGTTTAGTGGGCGCGTGCGTTGTCGTGTTGAGTACCGCGGTCTATTCCCGCCCCGTGCTTTTTCTCGTTCTGACCTCTGTTTTGGCCGCGCTCATCGCAATTGAGATCGCAATTACGGCGGATTCACGGCACGTTCCCAGCGTACTGTTTAAAATCATCTTCCTGGGAATACTCATCCGGGCAAGCGCGTACTTTGAGTTTCCCAGCACAATAGCGGTCGATCCGTACTACCACACCGGCTTTATTCAGTACGTACTCGACCATGGCTACATTCCCACGTACGCTGCGCCCTATGCGAGCCTCGAGTACCCGAGTATGCCGCTCATGCACATGTTAGTTACAGCCCTGTCATTGACCACCGGCTTGGGTTTGCATTATAGCTACTTCTTCGTGAGCATCGTTGAGTGTGTGGGGGTGATATTCATCTTCCTGATCGGCAGGGCAGTTCTAAATGCGCGTAGCGGCCTGCTAGCAGCTCTCCTGCTGGTGATCGCTAACCAGTTCCTGCTGTGGGGCATAAACATAACACCGCTGACCCTCGGCGTTGTGCTGACGCTCGTCGTCGTTGCTGCTTTATTCCTTGTACCGCGGAGCGACGTGGCCAGTTTTGCGGCTCTCCTCCTCGTCCTGTTTGCGGGCATACTGCTGACGCACGAAGGGACCGCGGCGTATACCGCAATCGTCCTTGTCGTCGTCCTAGCGTCCTTTTGGTTGGTCAGCAAGCTGTCGCGCGGAGCGACGGACCGAGGCGAAATGCCAGATGTGATCACACCTCCCCTCCATTTACGCTCACTTGCGCTTCTCGTGGGGCTGTTCATTGGGGCGCTCATAAGTTACTGGACCTTCATCGGTGGCTCAGCATTGAGCCGAGCGGTCGCTATCTTGCGCGGGGGCGTCACGCCGACGAACGCCCTCACACCGCCTCCGGGTGCGTCAGCTGGCGCGGTAACAGGCCTCACGCCGGCCCTGCCGCCTTCGTCGCTTCCGGTGTGGACTGATTTGCCGGTTCTAATCCTAATCTTCTTTGCTACGTTTGGATTTCTGTGTATTATAGCGAATCAAAGGAAAAAGGCGCTCACTGCCGCGTGGCTTGGCGGGACAGCTCTCATGCTAGTGATTACGGCAGGCACCTACTTTTTAGGCTCATCGGTGTCTCAACCCGAGCGATGGATCGTGTACCTGCAGGTGTTCATGGTAACGCCTGCAGCAGCCGGTATCTTGGCGCTTGGCTCTCTCTCGAACGTGCGAAAAGGCCTAGCTGTGATTTTTTCGGTGGTGCTTGTCTTGGGATTTGTAGGCGTGACACACACAAATGCAAAGGTCGCAAGCGAAATGCCGTGGGATCAACGCCCTCGGATTGCTCTCGTCCAATCAGAAGTAGTAGCTGCAAAGACTATAGCAAATATAACAAATTTGCAGCTGGTCCAGACCGACCTTGTTTACGCTCCGATCTTCAAGTTTCAATATAACTTGTCGAATGTCTACGTGTTCCCACCGTTATCGGATTCGAACGCGTTCTCCAACAAAAACAGCAGTTGGATTTTACGACTTGAGATTGTAGACAATCCATATATAACGAGCACGGGTACAGTGTCTAAGCTCGGAGCAGAGCGATACGAATCCATTGAAGCCATTGGAAACGTGGTCTACGATGCAGGCACCGTCCAGGTCGTAACTGCGAAATCGTGAGTGCCAATCACGAACCGCTGGAAAGTTATCATATGCATTAACCATAAGGCAAGCAGATGCTCTTGCGCTACGCATATTAGCGCGGTGAACACGGCTGCCGAGCGGGCTCCGACATCGTTTGCGTTCACGCGTCTAGGTACCATAACCGTTATATGAGCGTTAGACATGTAGCTGCTTAGAGCGCCCCCACTACACACTTGCGCCACAATGAGCCCTAGACGCACGCACAAAACGTCCTGACCAATCATGCAGATTTGCGCTGTTACGGTTGCATACAACAATCCAAAGGAGCTCGCGCGCTTGCTGCGTTCACTACAAATCCATCCGAACTTGAACGGTTTGATCGTGCTCGACAATTCGCGCGAAGAGTATCTCAAAGAAAACGAGGCAATATTCAGAATGTACGCTGACCGCTACCAATTCACACATCTTGCCCACCCGAAAAAAAATATAGGCTCTGCAGGAGCCTTTTGTCAAGGGATGAAAATCGCTCACGAAAAGGAGTTTGATTGGATATGGCTGCTTGATCAGGACGGCACTGCTGAAAAAGGCTGTTTAGCCTCTCTGCTGCGAAACGCTGGACAGGCAGACATCTTATGCCCTCAAATCGTAAATATAGACAATCCAGAGATGGTTCTACCCCAATCTGGAGCAGTGCAGAATTTTTGGGGTCGAATGGTCTGGATTGCGTTCACTGAAAGTCGCAACATCTCTTTTTTGCGACGCACGGAGCACTGATTTCGAAGTCAGTACTCGACCGGATTGGATATTACGACCCGCACCACTTTTTTGTTGGTTCTGAGGACAGCGATTATGCGTTTCGGTCAACTGCTGAACACATGGTTATCCGCCTTGTGGTTGGAGCCAAAGCTGGCCATCCAGATGCCCGCTATAGGAGTCTCGAAAAAAGACGCGGTTTGATTGATGCGGGGGTGATCGACAACATTTCTGCCGAGCGTGGTGGAGATGCCGTCGACCGTTTGAGCGCTCGTCTCCTTTTGAGGTTGCAGCAGTTTGTACTCCACGGTGCACGTTTGCTTCCTGAACACATGGGCTACGTGGACAGAAGGCTATTTGGGGAGGGAAATTGCCGTAAGACACAAGGTGTTGCCAGCTTGTCCTTCGCGTACTTGGCAACGAAACGATTGACCTCCTTTCAACTCGGAGCCGCCTGCTTATACTCTCTCATCACGTTGTTGTGTCGTAAGCTCATTGGCGGCAGTAGAATCAGTTTGAAGGGAACCGTCTCGATGTATTCGATCTGCTTTCAGAGCAAGCTAAGAAAGGAATGGCCCTTTGAATCAGTTGAACAGTTTTGTATGCGGATTGCCGAATAGGCATCTTGATTATATTAACGTCGTCATTTTTGCGACCGTTTGTCACGTTCATAACGCTTTCTGCGGATGCTGTAAGGCGTCTTAACGGCTCTTCGCGTGCTTGAGTTTGTGGATTGTCGTTTTCGACATTCAGTAGTAAAAGTCCGTTATCAAGCTGTAGCGTTTAGCAACACTAGATTTGTCTGCCACAACTACGGTCGAGCGTTTCGCTAAACATATAAAGCATTCGCGACGTTATGCGGACAAACAGACCAATTAAGCGAGTCCCGAAACGCAATATAACACCGAGTAGTGATAGAGCAAGTGAAGCCCATTAACACCTTCGGAGACCTTGTCCTGATTTTTGCTCTCGCGCTCGCAGCGCTTGTGGTAGCGAGTGTTCCAGCGTTTAGCGTAACTATCGCTCGCCCCATCATTGGCACAATAGCCGTTCTTTTCGTCCCGGGGTATGCATTCATTGCGGCGCTTTTTCCCAAAAAGGCGACGTTAGCAATCGGTGTCAGGCTGGGGTTCTCTTTTGGCGTCAGTATTGTCATCGTGCCGCTCCTCGAAATAGCCCTCAATTATACCCAGTGGGGCATCCGACTAGGTCCGACACTCGTCGTACTTGTCGTTTTTACGCTTGTGTGTGTCATTGTTGCGGGCGTTCGTCGGCATCAACTCCCACCAGAGAAGCGCTTATCTGTCAATTGGCCGGTATGGCACCAATCAGACGACCGAGAGGCAGATTGGCTTGCTGGAAGCAGGTTCGATCGAATGCTCTCGATCGCCCTTGTTATCGCGATAATAGCGTCAGTCGCCGTTGCGAGTTATGCTCTGGTGATGCCGAAGCCCAGCGATCACTTTACTGAGTTTTACCTTCTCGGCGCTAACGGCACGCTCGGCAACTATACAACGGACCTCACGGCGGGGGTTCTAAGTCCTGTAACGGTAGGTATTATCAACCACGAGGCGCGGGACGTTACGTATACGCTGGTCGTTTCTGCGAACAACAGCACGCAACGCAGCACAGTCCACTCTGAACAAGTGACACTCTCCGACGGCCAGCAGTGGGAAAAGCAGATAGATCTTGTAGTAAATCAATTGGGGGACAACGTGAAACTTGATTTTGCCCTTTACACGGACCCCTCAACCGTTGACCCCTATCGCGATACGCATATCTGGGTGAATGTTACAGCATAACGTCGCGTACTGATGCTGGCACGCACGAAGCCTATGTGAGCGTGCAAATCTATTGTTCATTGACCTCTGCTGCATAAACAAAAACTTATGAATAAGCACGATGAGTAAAGGGAGTGACGTGAACCGTACTAAAGTTCTCACTTTAATCTTGGCAGCCATATTGCTTCTCGCTATTGCCGGAACGATACTGATCGTGCTCTTTCCGCAGCCTTCTGAACCATTTACTGAGTTATACCTTCTAGGTCCCGGCGGAAAAGCGTCAGGTTACCCTACTAATCTGACTGTGGGTCAAACTGGTAACGTGACCGTTAGTGTCGTCAACCACGAAAACGCAAATGTTGATTATAGATTGGTCGCGACGCTTGCCAACAAGACCGTCACGACAAAGACATTTAGCTTGGCCAATGGTCCATGGGAAGACTCGATCTCCTTTACCCCGACTACGCGGGGCGCGGAACAAAAGATGCAAGTTGACCTATATAAGGGGGGCAATACGACCGTTTATCGGTCGGTATACCTCGTTCTTACGGTCAACTGATACAACGGGGCGACTGTAGAAGACCGCCTTGGATAGCACCTAATCGTAAGCTATGTAAAACCGCAGCAGCTGTTCCGGGTAACTTCTAAGCATTATGCTCGATCTGGCAAAAAACGGCTTAGGACGTCGTACAGCAGGTTTGAGGAGCAAAGGGGCTACATCTTTATATGCCTCAGCCCATGACGATACGGCATATTATTATAGGTGTAACCAAATACAGCTTTAAAGAACGGTGGGACGATGCCGAAAGCACTAATAACCGGGATTACGGGCCAAGACGGCTCATATCTTGCAGAATTGCTCCTCGATAAAGGCTATGAAGTCTACGGTCTGGCGAGACGGCTAAGTACGCCCAATCAGACGCGCATTGGGGCGCTTGTCGAAGACATTGTGCTGCTCGAAGGCGATATCACTGACCAGTCGTCGCTCAACATCGCCGTGCAGACGGCGATGCCTGACGAGTTGTATAACCTTGCTGCGCAATCGTTCGTGGCGACGTCGTGGAATCAAGCGGTGTTAACGGGCGACGTAACGGGGCTCGGCGTCGTTCGCGTCCTCGAAGCGGTGCGACATTTCTGTCCTGATGTACGATTCTATCAAGCATCGAGTAGCGAGATGTTTGGGACGTCACCACAACCCTTAAAAGACGAGGAGACACCATTTCATCCGCGAAGTCCGTACGCCGTCGCAAAGGTGTACGGACATTACGCGACAATCAATTATCGCGAAAGTTACCAGCTGTTTTGCTGCAGTGGGATTCTCTTCAACCACGAATCACCCCGACGAGGCATTGAGTTCGTGACGAAGAAAATTTCAGACGGGGTGGCACGCATCTATTGTGGCAAGGCAACTGAGCTCCGGCTTGGCAATCTCAACGTTAAACGCGATTGGGGTTTTGCTGGCGATTACGTGAGCGCGATGTGGTTAATGCTCCAACAGGACGAACCAGACGACTACGTCATTGCAACAGGCGAAAGCCATTCCGTTAAGGAGTTTGCTGAGTTAGCCTTTGACTGCGTCGGCCTCGATTGGCAGGACTATGTCAAAGTCGATGATCGGTTCCTCCGACCAGCTGAGGTATTCGATTTGCGCGGGGACGCGTCGAAAGCCCATAAAGAGCTAGGTTGGGCACCCAAAACCTCGTTCAAAGAGCTTGTACGGGTTATGGTCGAAGCAGACGTAGAGAGATACCGCGCGTGACAGCCTCGCACGCATGTCGCAAGGAGATTGACTATCGGTGCATTAATGTCTTTTGTCGCTTTTGGATGCTCAGGGCCAACGGCACCGCCACCGACTAGCATGTCGCTAATCGAAGCGTAGGCACATCTGCGGTAGAACCTTTAGTGAACGCGTGAGGCAATATTCACAGAACACTATGGTGTTAAACCCATTCTTAATGAACGATTGGAAGCTCAAAGCGGCGCTTAAAGTTGTCTTTGTCTTGCTACTCACAGTCTGGGCACTCGTAGGGCTTGACGTATTGGGGGTGCATTTACCTCTGTTGCGTGGCATCTTCAGTGTGGCCTTCTTTTTATTTATTCCAGGTATTCTTATTCTTCGAGCGCTGCGCGCTCACCGCATCGGAAGTGAACGTACCCTGCTTTTTGCCGTCGGTCTCAGTATCGCGACCCTCATGTTTTTGGGATTTTTCATGAACGTCGTCTATCCGGTCCTCGGTATCGCGCAACCGTTAACAACGCTCCCGGTAATCGGGACAATGAGCGCAGTTACTGTGCTCTTAGCTGCCGTGAGTTATTGGCGAGATCGGGATTTCGTCGGTGACGTCACAACAGATTTGAATCGCGTGCTGATACCCCCCATCCTTTTGCTCTGCATCATCCCGTTTATCATGGTCTTAGCTGTGTATGCGATGAATGCATATCACACCAATATCCCACTGCTCTGTGTACTTGTTATTATCGGGGCGACCGCGTTTTGGGTGTGCACGTCTGCCTCGTTTCCGAAGGCTTGGTATCCTCTCGCCGTTTTTGCAATCGCATTAGCGATGCTCTACTTCGGGTCGCTCATATCGCCATACGTGTGGGGCTGGGATATTCAGAAGGAGCTCTATCATGCGAACCTCGTGCTCACAAACGGTGCGTGGAATGCATCGTTACCCGAGTCAACGAATAGCGTGATCAGCGTTACCCTGCTCGCCCCTATGCTCTCGTTGACGTCGGGAGTGAGTGTGACGTGGCTTTTCAAGATTGTCTACCCGCTCGTCTTCGCTCTCGTTCCGCTCGGTCTTTTTGTCGCCTTTCGATCTCAGACAAATGACAGAATCGCCTTTCTCGGCGCCTTTTTTGTTTCTTCTTTGTTTACGTTCTATGGTGAGTTGCCAGCACTCGCACGACAGGAAGTCGCAGAGCTCTTCCTTGTGCTGCTCCTTATTTTGACGGTCGACAAGTTTCGATCAGTGGCAGAAAAAAGGCGCGTATACGTGCTTTACGCCGTCTTTGCCGTCTCGCTTATAGTATCGCACTACGCGCTCGCTTTTATCTATCTCATCTATATCACGATCGCGTGGTTGCTGCTCTTCCTTGTTGACAATCCAGCATTGCGCCGATTGCAGCGGAAGGGTCGTGGTCAGTCGACAGGCGAGTTGACAAAGCCGCAGCGGATGGTAACGCTCTTTTTTGTACTGTCGTTTGCGGCCTTCACCGGGGTGTGGTACGTCAGCATTGGATCAGCAGCCACGGCATCGATTGGACACGTCATCGGCCTCGTGTTCAGTATTATTTTAGCAACGCAGACTATCGGAATTGTTATCGGGGTCGGCGTTGCGCTTTATCTAAGCGCGCTCGCACTCGTTTATATCGTCGTAGCGCGCAGACAGCGCGATACAACTACGCCGCCGCAGTTTCACGGCTCAGCGCCTTTTGTTCTTCTTGGAGCGCTCACTATCTCGGGAGTCGCATACCGCTCCGCTTCGCTGAACGACCTTCTGCAAATCGGCACACTGTCGCCGCTTCACGAAGTTGGGTTCCTCCTCTACATCTTCAGTACTTTATTGATCGCGGTCGGGCTTGGCACATTTGCGCTCCGTCGGTGCCGCAGGGGGTTCGACGTCGAATTCGTCGCTCTCGCTCTCGCGAGCTTCGCATTCTTCGTCGTCGCGGTGATCGTTCCACCGTTAGCCTTCTCGATCAATACCACACGACTCTTTCACATCTCAACGCTTCTATTAGCCCCCTTTTGTGTTGTTGGAGGGTTGTTCATCATCTGGGCGGTCGAACACGTGGTCCATAAATTCCATGAATCAACCCACGCCGATTTTGCTTTGAGAGCAGTAGCTGCACTATTCGTCGTCTTTTTTTTGTTCAGTACCGGATTCGTCTATGAGGTAACGCAGCAGCAGTCAACCTCGTTCATCTTAAACAGCCACGTAGACGCGCCACAATTTAATGAGCGGGAGGTTATTGCTGGTCAATGGCTTAACGCGGTGCGAAGCAGCGACGCGGTGCTTGGACATTTTCTGCCGATTTACGCTGATGCACATCGGCGCGTGCTCTTCGATAGTCTTGATTTGGACCATCCTGCAATAGAGTTCCCGAGCTGGCCGCCTCGCACACCGGCTAACGCGTACATCTTCCTCGGCACGTTCAACGTCGAGAGCGGGCGAGTCGCGCAAGTGCAGACGACGACAATCCTCCAAGGTACGGTCATGAGCTATGCCAATTTGGGCAGTACGAAGGACAATCGCAGCAAGATCTTTGACGATGGGGGGGCCGCCGTCTATTATAGTGGAGCAATCTGACGTTGTTTTCTCCTTGAGTTTGTTGTATCACCTACTGTTTTCCACCTTGCTGATGAGCTTCAGTACAGAATTGATCTAGCGCATCTGCCCAACAGTGATTACCGAAGCCTCGCTGTGACGCAGGACGGGCGTATAGAGCGCTCAACTCAGAGCGTTGAAATACGTGGCGCACCTCTTGAATCGGTATCCGTACCTCTTCTCCCTAGCGTTGCGAACAAATCCGTTTGACCCTACAGCTTCGCCCGTGATCAAAGATGTAGGGTTATTCTCTACGGCAGCATAAAAACGTCGTGCACACAGTACGGCATATTTAGGGTGATGCCGCGCCGTTTGCGAAAATTATTCGCCGTCGATCATCTCGAGCTCAGAAGCCAGAGCCGGCAGAAGTGTTCCCACGTCAGTAACGACCCCGATTGCCTGTGCCGTGCCGCGATCGATGAGCTTCGT
>Ga0066797_1000355_pt1 | contig 14117 bp, 14 predicted proteins | sample PersoiDNA2013193_FD_76335 | JGI IMG/M metagenome (GOLD analysis project Ga0066797, IMG submission 76335) | Permafrost soil microbial communities from the Arctic, to analyse light accelerated degradation of dissolved organic matter (DOM) -... | ecosystem: Environmental > Terrestrial > Soil >... | reverse complement strand
GGACCGGATCGCGGCCGGCGACACGAGCACGCCGCTTCCGGCCCTGGCGGACGATGAGCTGGGTCGCCTCGCGGAGCGCCAGAACCAGCTTGCCGCCGACCTCCTGCGTCGCAATCGCCAGGTGGCGCGCGTGGTCGACGCCGTGGGGACCTACTCGCCGCGCGAGGGCGCCGACCGCCTCGTGGACCTCGCGATCGCCGACGCGCGGGCCGCCTTCGGGCTGATCGACGCCCGGATCGTGCTGGGCGACCCGTCGGCCATCCCGGCCGAGGAGCGCGTGCCAGGCGATCCCCTGCCCGTTCGCGCGGACCTCCGTGCCGGCGCCGAGCCGCTCGGCGTGCTGGTGGGCCGCGCCTCCGCCACCGCACGCTGGGATCGCGCCGACCAGGACCTCCTGGAGCTGTTCGCGGCAGTCGTCGGCGTGGGCCTGAGGAACGCCGAGCTGTTCGCGCGGGTGGCCGACCAGAACGAGCGGCTCCGGGAGCTGGACGCGGCGAAGGACGATTTCCTGCGCGGCGTCAGCCACAACCTCCAGACGCCGCTCGCACGGATCCGCGCCTATGCGGACCAGCTGGCGGCCGAGGCCCCCGACCGACGCCTGGGGATCATCGCCGAGCAGAGCGACCGCCTGTCGCGGATGGTGCGCCAGCTCCTGACCGTCAGTCGGCTCGACTCCGGCGTCCTGCGCCCCGTTGCCGAGGTCTTCGCCTTGGGGCCGCGCGTCCGCCGGGCCTGGGAGGCACTCGGTGCGGCCGGCGTCCCGTTCACGCTCGACGACCGAGCCGGCGGGTGGCTGGCCCTCGCCGACCCTGACCAGGTGGACCAGGTAATCTGGGGCCTGCTGGACAACGCCGTGAAGTACGGCGGGGGCACGCCGATCACCGTGAGCGTGGCGCTCGCCTCCCGGGAGAGCGGCGCGGCCGGGGGACGCGCCACGGCCGAGGGTCGCGCCGCAGGCGGCGGCACGCTGCGCCTGCGCATCGCGGATGGAGGGCCCGGGATCGCGCACGCCGATCGCGGGCGCCTCTTCGAACGCTACGCGCGCGGCACCGAGCCCGGCGCCGACGGCACCGGCCTGGGCCTCTACGTCTCGCGCGAGCTGGCGCGCGCCAACGGCGGCGACCTGGTGCTGGATCCAGCGGAGCCGCGGCCGGGCGATCAGCCGGCGGGCGGAGCGGTTGGGTCGGGCGGACCGTCGGCCGCGGCGGGCGCCGCATTCACGCTCACGCTCCCGGCGGAGTCCCCCACGGAGGGCTGAACGGACCGTAGGCCGGAGCGAGCCCAGCAGCCGTTCGTCCTGCGCCGTGATCGTGGTGCCTGAACGCACTTCCCGCAAGGTCTCGCGAAAGGTCGGTCGGTAATCATGCCGGACAGGCTTCATCCAACCCAAATACCCGAGGGGTGAGAGGTTTCCATGTCGCTCTACCGCCGCCAACCGCCGGGGAGCGCGCCCATAGGCCGCCGTCGAACCCGCGGCCAGGCGCTGACAGAGTTCGCGCTGATCTTGCCCGTGTTCCTCGCGATCCTGCTCGGCATCATGCAGTTTGGCATCCTCTTCTGGGCGCAGGTAACGACGACCTCGATCGCTCGTGATACCGCCCGGTTCGCCGTCACGCAAAAGTTATGCGATGACGTGACCAAAGGCACAATCAAGACCTTCGGCGAGGCGAATGCGGTGCAATCCGGGCTACTTGGACGCGCCCTCACCGCATCGGAGATCACGGTTGGTTATCAGATCCCGAGCGGCGCCTCATGTGCGCCATTGAACTCCAGTCAGGTTGTCACCGTTCGGATCACCGTAACGCACCCCATCCCGCTCTTCGTGCCAATAATGGACCGTCTACTGGCGACATCATGCAGTCCGAACTGCACTCGAGACATCATCGCCTCGGTCGAGATGCGAGTGGAGCCCCAGCCGTGAACTTCCTGTCCCGCGGCCGTGCGGATGCAGCCGGCCAAATTCTTCCTTTGTTCGCTCTCATGCTCATCGCGCTGTTCGCGTTCGCTGGGCTCGCCATCGACCTTAGCAACCTTTTCAGCGTCAAGCGGGGTATGCAGAACTGGTCGGACGCAGCCGCCCTGGCGGGTGCTCAGCAGCTGGCGCGCCCGGCTTCGGGAGGAGTCTCCAATACTCAGGGAGCGGCCGCGCGATATGACGCCATGACGAATGCCCTGCAGAACGTGCTCGGGCGCGCGCCAACGGTGAGCGACTACCCCGACTGCGGCGCCGGTGCAGGAGTCTATCCCTCGGACTTCGCGAACTGCCCCATCCCGAATGGGTCGAGTACCCACGTCGTCTCGATGAACTGGCCCGCGATGGCCAGTGGATCCCGGATCCGCGTGGCCGTCACTCAGAAGCAGGTCCCGTTCACCTTCGCGCGCGTGCTTGGCCTCGGCGCGGTGGATGTATCGACCGAAGCGACAGCCGGATATGGCTTCGGTGGGCGATGGGCGATACTGACCCTCAAGCACGACGATCCCGCAGGAATCTTCGACACCGGCGGCACCTCGGTCAAGGTGATCAACGGAGACATGGGGGGCAACGGGTCGTTTACTGCCTCGGGAACGGGCACCAACTTCATCTGTCTACCCGACGGCGCAAGCCTTGGGATGGTCAATATCACCGAAGGCAGCTCCTTCCATTACACGACTTCGCCGAGCAACGTTCATGCTCCGGTCTGCGCGAGCACCGCGCCGCCTCCAACTGACACCGTCCGCCAGATTGGCTATCAGGATGATCCGATGTACCCGGATCCGCTCTACGCCTCCACGTTCAACCTCCTGACAGCGTCCTGCACTCCGTACGACGACCATGCCACGACATTGGGACCAGGGAGGTACTGCGTCACTGTCACCCCACATAGTTCAGTGACATCGATCCACCTTAACCCCGGAACCTACTACTTCCAGGGAGGCTGGGCGCTCAACACAGGACAGACGATCACTGGCACCAACGTGACTGTGATCGTCTCGCCGACGGGCACGAACGGCGCGGGCACACAGCTGAAGCTGAATGGTGGCAGCGGCTTGGCAATCAACAACGGACCGACGAGTGCCCACCTCTGCAAGACCTGGGCGTCATGGAACGCGGTGCCGACGGGTTTTGACTACAACAATGACTGCATCGCGAACCAAGACGGAACGCCGATGGCAATCATCGTCAGCAAGAAGCCGAAGGACGCAAGCGTCGATGGCATATACCAGACCGGGGAGAATTACGCGGGTGGCTCCACAACTGGGAGCGGCGTTCTGAACTGGTCCGGAAGCGGGATCGTGGTCCAAATCGTCGGCGTTGTCTACGCACCCTGGGACAATGCCAATATCGCCGGAGGAGGTTCCAGCCCAAACGGTGTTGGGCAGATCATCGCGTGGACAGTGAAGTACAACGGCGGCGGGGTGGTCGAAGAGACTTACGACGGTCCACTCAAGCAAGGGAATCTCCGACTGTACAAGTGAGTTGCCATCACATCGGCCGGCGGCCAGCCGTGGCGATAGCACAGGGATAGAATTTGTTACCGGAGAGCACGAATGTCCGCGCCAGGAGCCGAGTCGTGGGCGTGGCTCCTCCGATTCCTGACGCATAGGGCTACGCACGTGGGCACCTCCAAAGACACCATGCGAGGTATGCCGCCGAGAATTCCCGGCGTCGACCCGCGCATCGGGCCAAGGACGTCCTTCGGAGACCCCCTGAAGTGAAGCGCCGCTCCCGAGACCAAAGCCTCGTGGAGTTCACATGGCGGCGGGACCGGAAACGACGAGGCGATCGGGGTTCCGCTGCTCAGGTACCGCAGCGGGGGGCGGTGCTCGAGACGATCGTCAACCTTCTTGACCTGGGTGGTCCAATCCGTGCCCGCGCCGGGCGCAGGCGATGGTAGCCTCGTCCCATGCACGCTGACGCCGCGCCGGACGGAGAGACTGCCCCGCTCAGGTCGCGGAGCGTCCGGATGGTCCGCCGCTTCGAGGCTCCACCGACCCGGATCTACCGCTGCTGGACGGTGCCCGAGGAACTGATCCGCTGGTTCCCGCAGCGGGTCGAGGGCTCGCTGGCCGTGGGCACACGCAGCGTCCTCATCTTCCCGGACCAGCGCGTCTGGTGGGACGTCACCATCCTGGAGAGCGACCGCCGCTTCGAGTTCCGCTGGCCGTGGCTGCCGGGCGAGACGTGGGAGACCACGGTCTCGGTGCGCCTGGAGCCGGCCGGCTACGGGACGCTCCTCACCCTCACCGACGGCCCGTTTGACCTGCGGGTCCCGGGCGTGCTGGACGCGTACGCGGAGGCGCTCGAAGGCTGGGGTGAGGCCCTCGCCTGGCTCCGCGGCGTCGTCGACTTCTCGTCGGACCTGCGCTCCCGCCCGTACTGAGGCTGCGTTCGAGTCGGGCGGGGGGCGGACACGGCCGGGCACCCCTCGCGGCCCGGGCGCTGCGGGCCGCCCGCGGGATGGCGGCGAGGAGGTGCCGGCCCACCGCCGCGGCTCGAGGAGCGACGGGAAGTACGAGCCGTCGCGGACCCGGGGGATCGACAGGTCCAACGCGCCCACCCGGGTGTCCCAGCGTCGGTCGCGGTACCCGTTCCGAGACGTCAGCCGACGCTCCGGATCGCGCTCACCGTGGGCCACGCCGGTGCAGCTAGGTCACCTCGGCTTCCATCACCGCCTGGGCGAGCACCCGCACGCCCTCCCGAATCAAGTCGACGTCGCCCTCGACGAGCGCCTTGCGGAGCATGTCGAGCACGGCCATCCTGTCCTCGGCAATCGTGGCGTTCCTCCGTGTTGTCGGTTGCTAGTCCAACGACGCGAGGATGACGCGGTGGCCGCTCTCGTTCTCGGCCAGTCCGCTGTTACACCAAGTCTGGGGACAACACGACCTGCGAGGCATGAACATGGCGCTTCGACGCCGGGATCTCTCCCGCCGCCGGCCACTTGCTACGGGGCTTCCTGGCAGTTGCCCCGACGGGACTTCCACCCGCTGGTGATCGAGCCCTTGGCAGGGCACACGTGGACGCAGGATAAGATGACGGGGATCCATCTGCTCGCGGGCCACCCGCTCCTCCGCATCCAGGCGGGGCCATTGTCGCCTGCCAGGCCACCACGTCGCACGTCTTGGCGAGCTGTCGCGAGGCCTCTTCACGCGCGCGCTCGATGCGGGCGAGCGTGAGCTCGTCGGCGCATGGACGGTACCCGCCGTGGAGGCGGACAACCTCGGTGATCACACCGTCGTCCACTCGGCCGATCTCGGCGAGCAGCGCCCCGACCGCGTCCTCGCACCAGGCCTGCGGATACGAATCGCCCTTGATCCGGCTGTCGTGGGTGCTCCGGCGACGTCGGCGAATCATGGAGACTGCCGCTCGGAAGGCCTCGCATTCGGGCGCCGGATGGCGGTAACGGCCGACATCGCCGTAGAGGAAGCGTCCACAGCCGGCACAGCGGAGCCGCAGCGCGTAGGCCCGCTTGACGATGCCGCCGGGCGTGCGGGTCCGGCGGCGGTCTCGCGCGCAGTCTGGACGCGCGACCAGAGAGGCGGCTCAACGATCGGTCCGATGCCCGCCGGCTCGCTCGTGCGGAGCCGTCCGGCGCAGATCGGGTTCGTGAGCACCTCGGCCGTCTTGGCAAGACCGGTCTGAGCCGCCACCTCCCAGTCGGTGCAGCCGGCGGTCGAGAGCTCATAAGCGCGGCGGACAATGGCGGCCTTCGGCTCGTCGATCCGCAACGTCGACGCATGACCCTTGCGGACTCCCGTTGTGCTCGATCGAGGTAGGTCAATGGCGGACCGCTGAGCTGCCTTGAGTTGTCCCGATGTAAGCCCGTCTGCAAGGTCGACGTGGAACCATGCACGCCCCGGAAGCCGGGGAGTCGTGAGGCAACCTGCGGTGCCATGCTGCACCGGTCCCCATGCGCTGACCTCGCCAAACGGACTGTCGGCGTAGTACGTTCGTAGGACTCTGTCGAGGGCAACGGGGTCCATCCAGGCTCAGGTGATGTGTCAACCGATTCCGCCGCCTCAGCCGGCATCCGCCGGACGGACCGTCCGCCGCCGCGGCTCCTCCGGCCAATCGCTGGTCGAGTTCGCCCTCGTCCTTCCGCTCCTGCTCATCCTCTTCCTCGCGATCGCCGACTTCGGCCGCATCTTCGTTGCGCTCATCACCGTGGAGTCGGCAACGAGAGACGCCGCGGAGACGGTCGCAAACGACTACCTGGCCGCTCCTCCCGGCCCGTTGAACGCGCCCGCTCCCAACATAGGTCAGTCGTACTACGACGCGCTGCACGCGCGCGGGGCGGCGATCGTCTGCTCCGAGCTACGCGGCCTGCCAAACACCAATTACGACGCCGGTACGAACACGTGTCCGGACATGCCGGTGGTCGTGGTCTGCATCCATGATGGCACGGACGGAGGCTGCCGGAATGCTGCGCAACCCGGTCCCGGGGGGATCGACAGCCACTGTTCCGACTTCACCCCGGCGGCAACGAGCGCGCAGGGTGGTTCGGCGGCTCGGTGGGTGGAGGTGCGGACCTGTTATCACTTCACGGCCTTCCTCAACCTGCCGTTCTTCCCACTTGGCGATTTCTGGATCCAGCGCACGCGGGATTACACGATCCCGTGCTATTTCGTCCTGGGGACCGCGGAATGCGGGTGAACGGTCGGCAGGCCCAACGCGGTCAGGCACTCGTCGAGTTCGCCCTCGTCTTTCCGCTGTTCCTGCTGGTTCTCGTTTCGATCCTCACCTTCGGGCTGTACGTCTTCTACAACCAGCAACTCGCGAACGCCGCTCGCGAGGCGGCCCGCTACGCCGCGGTCCACAGCTCGACCGCGCAATGCCCGACGGTGTCGCGCATCAACCCGATCGGCCCGAACCAGGCCCAGAGCTACTTCCGGTGCGATCCGCCGGAGACCGGCTGGCCACGGATGACCGCGGCGGCCCGGGCGAAGATATGGGGAATGGCGCCGAACCAGGTATCACTGACTGCATGCTGGTCGGGCTACATCGATGCGGGTTCGCCGCCGAATGCCGACGTCCAGCCGACCGCTACCAACGCCACCTTCACTGATTGCACGATCCAAGGCTTCGACCCGCAGACGAGCCCGGGTGCCCTCGCCTGCCCGACCCTGGCCACGACTGGATCGACCATGGGGGTCGACGGCGGCAAGGCGGACGGCGACGATAAGGCGAGCGACCTCGCCTACGCCAACAGCATCCATTACCCGACGACGGTGACCGTCTATACGTGTTTCAACTGGACGCCGCCGATGGCCGGCTTCGTCCTCATCCCGAGCCAGATCACCCTCCGCGCGGTCATCACGGAAGTACTCCAGCGGCAGCAATGAGGCGACCCATGTCCCACCCCATCGCGTCCCGTCTCCGGCGGGCAGGCCGGAGGGGCCAGGTCCTCGTCATCTTCGCCGGCGGCCTCGTCGCGCTCCTTCTCATCGGCGCGCTCGTGATCGACCTGGGCTTCACGTTCGCGATCCGACGGATGGAGCAGAACGTGGCCGACCCGGCCGCCATCGCGGCTGCCCGATTCATCCGAACCGGAACCGGACAGACTCCCGAGCCGACGAAGATGGCGGAGGCTGCGTGCTCCTACGCCCGTCGGAACGGTCTGTTTCCGAGTGCCACGAACGACGATCAGTGCACCGCGGCGAACGATCCGAACGGGACAACGCTCACGGTGAACTATCCGCCGAGCACCTCGGGCGGCACGTTCGCAGGTCGAGACGGATTCGTCGAGGTCATCGTCGCCCGTTCCTACCACTCGTTCCTCGCCAACGTCATCGGCATATCGCAGATCGGGGTCGCCAGCTCCGCCGTCGCAGCCTTCAGTGCGGGCGATTCCAACTCGAGCTCGCTCATCGCACTGGACCCGGGAAACTCGTGCCAGGCGGGAAGGACACACGGCACCGGCAACATCACGATCCATCCCGTGGCCGGGGTCACGAACGGCGGATACGTCCACGTGAACTCGACGTGCGCCACCGGATCGCCCAACAGCACATGTAGCAACACCGGTCAGGGCGGTCTCGATATCGTCGGCGGTGGGACCGTGACGTCTCCTCACACGTACGTGTCCGGGACCTGCAAGGCGAATGGCGGCCTGTCGGGGCCGCTGACCGAAGGTGCTGTTCAGATAGGCGATCCGCTGCTCGAGCTTCCTCCTCCGACATTCGGCCCTCCGGGCGCGGAATGCGGCGTCGGCAGTGGGATCTTCACGAGCCCGACCGGCCCCGGAGCCGGCGGCTGTACTTTCAATGGCAGCGACACGGTCAATCTCAGCCCGGGTGTCTACTACGGCGGCTGGAAGATCACAAGCCACCCGACACTCGTACTCGCCCCCGGCATCTACGTCATCGCCGGCGGCGGCGTGAGCCTGCAAAGCGGGGGCACGATCACGTCCGTGCAGGGTGGGCCCGGCTCGCCGGCGCCCCCGGCGCCCGTCATGATCTTCAACACGGACAATCCCGTGACCCATTCGGGTCAGGACAAGCTGGATTTCACGGCGACAGGTACCCTCAATCTTCATGCGATTGCGACGGGACCCTACCGCGGGATCCTCATCTGGAATGACGGCAACGGGAGCAATCCGACGGCTCCCGTGACACTTGGTGGCCAGTCGAGCCTCGACGTCGCGGGGACGATCTACAGCCCGAAAGGCACGGTCACCTTGGAGGGCGGCTCGGGCGTCGACAGCACCGCCGCCGTCCAGGTGATCGCCTGGCAGTTCGACGTCGGCGGCAACGCGACCCTGGACATGCCATATGACCCGAGCCAGCTGTACCGCTTCGACGAGAAGGGCCTCGTGCACTAGACCGAGGGGGACGTACCGCCGCGCGCCCGGAGTAGTACGAACCGGCCGTAGCCGCGCCGCCGCCGCAGGCGCACCATTTTGGCCATGACCAAGCGTGCTGTCGCCGGCCTCCTGTGGTTCTTCTCGATCTGGGCGACCTATGAACTCCTGTGGTCGGTCGTCGGGGCGCCGCGACTGATCGGCCCGATCCTCGGCCTAGTGGCCGCCAGTCTCGTGGTCGTTGACCCGACCGGCCGATTCTGGGGAGTCCCGCTGGCGGTGAACGTCACGCGGTTGAGCGGGAGCCGCCTCGAGCGCGAACAGCTGCGGCTGCCCCGCTCGGACGTGCGGCCGCCCGACCTCGTGGCCGACCAGCCGGGTCACGGCCTTGCCAAGGACTTCACGCCGGAGCTGCTCGGACGGTAGGCCGCCCGCCGAACCGAGCCCGCCAGCGGAACTGGGTTCGCCTCGCAGTTCGGCGCGTGAGGCGCCCTTACCCGTAAGTAAGGTGTCGGCGCTCGTCAACGGCATGTCCGGCGTCACCGACGAGATCACGAACGACCCGCCCGCCGCTCACAGCGCCGATCCGCGCACAGTTCGCGCCACGGTCGAGCGTGCCTGGAAGCGGGCGGTCGCTGCGGGCACCCTGCCGGCGATGCCCGACGATGCCATTCGGCCTGCGGTCGAGGTCGAGCGCCCGGCCGATCCGGTGCACGGCGACTTCGCCAGCAACCTGGCGATGAGGCTGGCGCGCCCGTACCGGATGGCGCCGCTCGCGATCACCGCGGCACTTGCGGCGGAGCTGGCGACTTCGGAGGCAGCGAGCAATCCGGCGGCAACCCCCGTCGCGTCGACCGAGATCGCACCCGCTGGATTCCTGAACCTGCACCTGCGTGACGACGCGCTGGAGGCGACGATCGCAGACATCCTGGCCAATCCGTCGGCGTGGGGCCGCGTCGCCCCAACCCGCGCGCGCTCGATCAATGTCGAATTCGTATCGGCCAACCCGACCGGGCCCCTACACGTCGGCAACGCCGGGGGTGCCTTCATCGACGACCTGCTCAGGCGCGTCCTGGTGTGGTGAGCGCGACCGTTCCAGGGGAACAATGCGCTGACGATCGCCCTCAATGTCGGAACTGCGTTTCCTCTGGGCTCGGCCCGAGGTCAACGCGACGGCGGCCATCGACTCGGCAAGGAAGCAGTCGTCACCGGCGGTGCCGCTCTGCCGACGCCGCCGCTGCCCATGACGCTCATGGTCCCGAAGGATCCCAACTGCTTCGTGCCCACGAACGCTCCCTGCAGGAACCCGCCGCGTGCAATGCCAACGCGAATCAGACGCTCTTGATGGCCGGGGGTGGGAGCCTTGCCTTGATCGGCGTCCAGCACGCCCAACGGATCATGTCTACATCACCGGCGGATCAACGGGCATCGGCGAGGTCGGACAGATCATCGCCTGGACCCTAACTATGACGGCGGCACGCGGATCGACAAGCACGATCCGGGTGTCAAGGGACAGCAGGACTTCCTCCGGGTGCAACGGGCAACGGAATCCTCCGTGTCGACGCGCTGCCTGCCCAGCACCAGGCGAACCCTGCCACCACTGACCCTTGCGAGAGATGCGAGGACCCCGAACAGCGCTTCCTCTGGGCCGGCAGCGGGAAACACTGACGAACGAGAGCCGCGCCGCGAGGCGCGGCTCTCTCATGACCCGTACCTCCTTCGGTGCCGCCGACCCCCTTTGGGCTATGCACGCACGCACCGTTTCAAGGCAGCCTGCAAGGGGCGACCACGACGATCGCCCAACAACAACCCGCTGCAGGTCGAGACGATGCGCCACAGGCTCCTTCTCCGGCGATGGGCCGGCCGCCGAACACGGCACCGCCCGCTCGGCCAGTCCCTGGTGGAGCTGGCGCTGGTCCTCCCTGTGCTGATGCTCCTGTTCGCGGGAGCGCTCGATCTTGGGCGCGTCTTCTACAGCGAGATCACGATCGAGAACGCGGCCAAGGAGGGCGCCCTCGAGGCGGCCAAGCATCCGACGTCGTTCGACAACACGAAGCCCTGTGACAAGGACACGAACCGGGTGCTATGCCTGGTTCTCAACGAGTCAAAGGGCTCCATGTACGAGATCGCTCCGGCCGATGTGACGGTTTCGTGCTCGCCCAGCCCTTGCCCGACGAGTCCGGCGGTCGGTGACACGGTCAGCGTCAAGGTCGTCGGTCACTTCTCGCTTCTTACACCGATCGTGTCTCAGATCCTGGGCTCGACGATGACGCTCTCGGCCACCTCGGTTGCGCAGCTCGGTATGCAGCCCAATCCTGGCACCGGACCCTCGCCGAGCCCGAGCCCGAGCCCGAGCCCGAGCCCGAGCCCGTCGCCAGGCGCGAGCAGCTCCCCGAGTCCGACCCCGACTCCCGTCTGCGTGGCACCGACGGTCCACGGCGCCGGAAAGATCGACGTCAGCCCTTCAAGCGGAACGAGTTCAAGCGGAGGTGGCGCAGGGACGCTGTTCACCATCAACGCGCCCACGGTCGACCCGCAGCCGGGATGCAGCTTCACCTACTCGTGGAGCTTCGGGGATGGCGCCAATGCTTCTGGTTCAACGGTGACCCATACCTACACCCACCAGGGCTCCGGGCACCAGTACGAATTCACAGTCACGCTCGTGATCTCGACCTCGGGGGTCCCGATGTCCTGGACGAAGACGGTTGACGTGACGGTGAACCCATGATTCGGATCCGGCGAGACGAGCGCGGCCAGGCGCTGGTCGAGTTCGCGCTCGCGATCGTCATCTTCCTTGTCCTGCTCATGGGTGTCTTCGACTTCGGCCGGGCGATCTACCAGTTCAATGGCGTTTCCCAAGCCGCGCGCGAGATCGCGCGGGTGACGGCCACGCATCCCGGCAGCGATTTCTCGACGGACGCCGGCCGCAGCAGCGAGACGAAATCGGTCATCCAGACGCAGAAGGGGCTCATTCCAAACCTTCGGGACCCATTGATCAAGTGTGTTGACATCACCGGGACCGAGATCACGACCGGGTGCATGCAGGGCGACTGGATCCAGGTCCGGATTTCAGCGCCATACACCCCAATCACTCCCCTCCTCGGGCTGTCCGGGACGTGGGACTTCTTCTCCTCGTCCACCAGCGTCCAGCTGCAGTAGGGATCACGATCATGAATGCACATCTTCGAACGCGAGGCTGGCAGGATTCGCAGGGCCAGATTCTCGTCATCTTCGCTCTCGCACTCGTTGCCATGGTCGCGATGGTTGGCCTCGTGCTCGACGGAGGCAGCGCCTTTGCGCAACGGCGTTCGGAGCAGAACGCCGCGGACCTCGCCGCGCTCGCCGCCGCCAACGACCTCATCGTCAACCAGGGCAGCGCCGACTGGGTCGGCACCGCCAATGCGATCGCTCGACAGAATGGCTACGAGGATGGCAAGAACGGCGCGACCGTCACCGTGACGTGCAGGAATTGCCCGGGCGACGTGCTCGACCCGTCCTACGAGGGCGTGCAGGTCACGGTGGACATCACCGGCAGGCACGCCAATGCGTTCGCCAGCGTCGTCGGAATGTCCAACTGGGACGTCAGTGTCACGGCGACCTCCAAGACTGGCTGGCCGGACTCGGCGGCTGGTCCCGGTCCTTTCGTCGTGTCGAGGAAGGCGTTCGATGACGGGGGAAAGGCGACGCATTGCACCGGCCCTAGCGACCAATGCGACCTGAACCACCCGGTCAGCGACAAGCCGACCGAGCCGACCGAGTTTGTGTGGACTGATTTCGGCTATGACAAGGCGTGCGAGGATACGGGCAACGTCAATGACAGCGGCCTTCAACGTTACTTGGACGATCGCGCCCAGTTTTCGCTGACACTCCAGGTCGGCTGTTACATCGCCCAACACAACGATGGCATCATGGACAACATCGTCAGCCGCCTGAACAGGCTCGCCCCGATCACATTCCCCGTGCCGATCGTCGATGAAGAAGGGAAGTATCTCGGCTGGGCTTCCTTCGTCCTCACGGGCGCATCTCCTGATGGCCGCAATGGCACCATCACGGGCTACTTCGAGACCGGCTTCGGGACCCAGCAGCTCGATGTGAAGTCGCCGGGGTTCGGTACTTCGATCTTCGGTGATACGCCGCAGCTCAAGTTGGTCAACTAACGTCGGTTGTTCGGCAGCCCACCCGGCCGCCGGAGCAATGCTCGACACGTCCGCCCAGGTGCTCGAGGGCTTCGGCAAGGCGTTCGCCTGGCTGCGCGGGAACGTCGGCTGGCTCGACTGGACGCCGCCCGGCGGGGGCACGTCCGAGCTCAACAACTCGATCCAGACCCCGACCAGCCCGGCGATCCCGTTGCCGTCCTGGCGGTACGTGACCGCGACGGGCAACGTCAACAGGGCCGGCGTCGAGTCGGCCCTCCGGGCGTACGACGGCCAGATCGTCCTCATCCCGCAGTTCGATCTGACCTGCAACACCGGCAACAACTCGTCACCGCCGGACAGCACGAAGCCGGCCATCGACACGGGCCAGAACTATGGCTGCCCGGCCGGGGACCTCGGGGGCAATGGCCAGAACCAGTGGTACCGCCTCCCGAGCTTCGCCCACTTCCAGCTCTGCATCAGCGCCGACCCTGCCTGCACGGCGGTCGGAGCGTCGTTCGGTGCGTATGTCAACGGGAACAGCAGCGCGGTGTGTGACACGGGCAACGGCGCCACGGCCTGTCTCGTCGGCAAGTTCGTGAGCATCGAAAGCAGCGGCACGATCGGCGCCGGCTTCGGCGGCCGGACCGGCAACAGCAAGGCAATCGGCGTCCAGCTCATCAAGTAGGGCACCGACGTCAGCAGGAACGTGGCGCGCCGACGCGACCCGCGCGGCCCGGATTCATTCGCCGGTTCGTGCGGGGGCGCGCTGGCCCCGCCTGCGCGCCCAGGTTCATTCGCTGGATCGTGCCGCGCCCCGGCTGCGTGGTGGTAGCCTCGTCCCATGCACGATGCTGCTGCGCCGAACGGGCAGCCTGACCCGCTCGCCGTGCCCCGGACCGTCCAGATGGTGCGCCGGCTCGGCGCGCCGCCGTCCCGCGTCTACCGCAGCTGGACCGTCCCCGAGGAGCTCATCCGCTGGTTCCCGCAACGCGTCGAGGGTTCCCTCGCCGTGGGGACGCGGAGCACCCTGGTCTTCCCGGACCAGCGCGTCTGGTGGGACGTCACCGTCCTCGAGAGCGACCGGCGCTTCGAGTTCCGCTGGCCGTGGCTGCCGGGCGAAGCGTGGGAGACGACGGTCTCCGTGCTCCTGGAGCCGGCCGGCTACGGGACGCTCCTCACCCTCAGCGGCGGCGCGTTTGACCGG
>Ga0066797_1000354_pt1 | contig 14142 bp, 13 predicted proteins | sample PersoiDNA2013193_FD_76335 | JGI IMG/M metagenome (GOLD analysis project Ga0066797, IMG submission 76335) | Permafrost soil microbial communities from the Arctic, to analyse light accelerated degradation of dissolved organic matter (DOM) -... | ecosystem: Environmental > Terrestrial > Soil >... | reverse complement strand
GTCCAGTCCTATGTGTGTAAGCTCGTCCATGGTCGGTCCTTCCGTGTGTCGGCACCGCGGTCCGAATCCCGCGGATGATCCACGTTATACGCGGATCGGGCCGGCCATCTCATGGTGACTAGAGAAGTGGCTGAATGCCGCTTTCGCACGCTGGCTGAGTACTCTGCTGTCGGCGTCGTGATTGTTGATGGGCGGGGAGAGGTGGTCGAATGCAACGACAGAGCCGCGGCCGTGCTAGGCATGCGCAGCGAGGTCTTGTTGGCCTCGAATCTCCGTGACCTGCGCAAGCGGGGGTTCGATGAGCTCACGACCGGTGAGTGCGCCCCTGACCACACTGAGCCCAGGCGTGCGGTTCGGTATCTCCTCGCAACCTCTGGGCGAGCAGTTCGTATGTCGGTTGGCATCACCGGCCACACCGAGACGATGTACATCCTCCGGGTTGAGGGTGACGCCACCCATCCAGATGCGGCTGACGTGAGCATCCGGTGTGCACGTTGCGAGAAGTCTGACGGGCACCTGCCGAAACTGACCGCTGGTTGGCGGCAAATCGTGGCAGAGGATGGGAGATGACCGTGACGCTTGATAATGTCCGCCTTTTCGACAGGCCTGCATTCCTGCCGCTGCCGATCCGCGGCCAGCGCCTCCCGCAGTTGCAGGATGCCGCCATTGGGACAGTAGCCCGTCTTGCCAGACTGCATCGCCTTGATTGCGGCTTGTTGGATGCTGGCCGGGGTCGGCAGGTTCATGTCGCCGATGTGAAAGGGATAGACAATGTTCCCCGCAGCTCCGTAGGCAGCCGCCTCAGCTGAGACGGCAAAGGCTGTTTCCGTGCCCAGCTTCGAGACCCGTTCGGCGAACTTGATGCTTCCTCCAGACCGACGTTTCAGGTCGACAACTCCGGGCGCGGCAAGGGCCATCGGGCACTCGCAGAGATCGCACGTAGACGGCGCCTGCCAGTCACATCACTCTCTACTGGCCGGGTGCCCTCGATGTGTCCTGCAGCTCAAGCCGTTGAGGCGTCCCGGTGCTAATGTTGCGTCTCTACAATGGTGTAGCTGTGGTAAGCTCTAATGTATTATTTTGAAGGGAAGCGCAAGATGCCTTTGGATCGCAGACCCCTGAGGGATCACGTCGTCGCTGAGATCCTCAGCCGCCTCAGCATGGGCAGCTTGCCGTCTGGAAGTCGCATCGATGAGGTGGCACTCGCCACCGAACTCGAGGTCAGCCGGACTCCCGTCCGAGAGGCCCTCTCCCAGCTGGCATACGAGGGCGTCCTCGAAATGCAGGTTGGCAAGGGGTTCAAGATCGCAGCACTCGAGGCGACCGATATCGAGGAGGCGTACGATGTCATCATCGCCCTCGAACGGCATGCGCTTGCCTCAATCCCGTCGCCGCGTATGCAGGCACTGGCAGCCCGCCTCGATACGGCGGCGGCTGCCATGGAGGCGGTGGCGGACCGTCCCGACGAAGCCCAGCAGGCAGATGACGCTTGGCATGAGATCCTCATGGAAGCCGCGGGTAATCGGAAGCTGGTACAGACGGTGAAGCGCATCAAACAGGGCGTGCGCCGAGCCGAGTATCAGATGATGACCAACAGCCAGAGCGTTCTGCGTTCTGTCGCACAGCATCGGGCCATCTCCGGCTCCCTGGCCCGCGGCGACCTTTCGCATGCTGCGAGCACACTCGAGCGGAACTGGCGTGACGGACTGTGCGGAATGCTGTCGCGGGCAGCGGACGGGAATGGCGCTTCCGCGACTCCTGCCGAAGCCGAAGCGCAGGTTCGCTAGCGTCCTCGAGCGGGGCCCTGCGTCAGCTCCGCCAGTGTCGGCAGGCTCGTGATCACAGGGGTGTGTGGCTGGCTCAAACAGGTTCGTCGCAGAGCCCGTCCTGGAGGTGGCCCGAGACATGCCCCGTCTCGAACACCCAGTCGCCCACGTAGGAAGACGAGAGCGATGCCCTGCGGGGGCAACCTGCATTCCGCCTCGGCGTAGCCGGCCTGGTCCTTCACGGTTTGGCGGTCAAAGACCACGAGGTCGGCATCGAAGCCGGGGGCGATGCGGCCCTTGCCCGGCAATTGCAGGCGCCATGCGGGCAGCGAGGTCATCTTCATGAGCGCATCTGTAAGAGTCAGAACGCCCTCCTCACGCACGAGGCGTGCCAGCACGCGAGAGAAGGTGCCCGCCTGGCGTGGGTGGCCAATGTCCTCGCCCGTGCCCCACCCCGGGATCCCATCGCTGGCGACCATGCACCACGGCCTGCAGAACACCCTAGTCACTGCCTCCCACGGGATCCCATGGCCGACGACAGCGGTATCGTGGGGCGCCGCGCGAAGTCGTGCGAACAGAGCCTCATCCAGGCGGACTCCGGTGCAGGGACCGCCGACGACCTCCACATCGGAGAAATCGACACCAAAGGCGGCCCGCCAGTCGCCATCGAAAACCGCCGTTTGGATGCCAGTCGACCAAGCGTCATAGGGATAGCAGTCGGCAGTGACATCCAGGGTTTCATGCCGAGCTGCTTCCACGAGCTCATACACCTCGTCGTAGGAGCGTCCGGACACGCTTGTGATGTGTGAGATCTCAAGAGACGAGCCGGCAATGCGTCCAACGGCAAGGAACTCCTCAATCGCCGCACGATGCGCCACCTGCCCACGTCCACGCTGGACCCGAACGTGTGAGGTCACAACTGTCCTCTCCGCCGCCGCGACCTCCGCCAAGGCAACCTGTTCATCAAAGCTCATGCCTGGCGCATAGTCCGGTCCGACCGATATGCCCACCGCGCCCGCTAGAAGCGCGTCGCGGGTTGCATCACGAAGTCGTGTCATCTGGCTGGTGGAAGCGGCGGAGTAGCGGCTGGTGACGCCGGCGGCCCTCCGAACCTGATCCGAGCCGACCAGAGTGGCGACGTCGCAGCGCGCGCCGTCCACATCGATTCCCCTAAGGTACTCTCCAACGTCAGGGGACGACACGCCGCAGTTGCCAGTGACGACCGTGGTCACGCCCTGCCGCGCCCAGAGCGCCGTGACATGTCTGCTTCCCCGCTCGAGATGAACGTGGATATCGATGAAGCCTGGCGCAACCACCTTGCCGCAAACGTCATAGACCTTGGTCTTGTCGGGGCGGACGAAGCCCTCGATCTCCGTATCGCTTCCGACCGCCAGGATGTGTTCGCCTTGAGCAGCCACGGCGGTGGCCATTGGACAGGCGGGGTCCATCGTGAATACGCGACCATTCTTGAGCACCAAGGTGGCCCAGCGACCATCGACCGGGAGAGCGGGTCCGCTCATGAACCTGTCTGCTTCGGAGGCGCTTGGGACAGGGATCCGAGCCGGGTGTAGCTTGTGAACGCGAGACGGAGGCCCAACATCCGCCCATCTTCAGCCCGAAGGAAGACCGCGGGCTCCCCAGCGTCGCGACCGCTGTCCACGACGAAGCGGTCAGGTTCAGTGCCAGGCATCAGCGTTCGCTGAAGACCGTGGTCGCGCGCATGCAGCGCCCTCAATGCGCCGTCTCTCCACTCGATCCGGAGCAGATACCCCCAATCCTCACAGCAATAGAGACCGAGCAGGTCATGAACGGCGCCCGGCGGAGGCAACGGCGGTGCAGCCGGCGGCACACTGCGCACCTCGCTGCGAGCGATCTCACCCAACTGCAGGGCCAGTTCAGTCGCGTCGGCAACCCCGTTGAGCAGCACGATGACTCCGAGCTTCTCGGCCGGCACGAAACCTGCGTAGCACATGAATCCGTAGACACTCCCGCTGTGCCCAACCCAGATCGTCTCGCGCTGACGCAGTGAGAACCACGAGATGCCGCAGGCTTCGCTCCAGACAGGATCCACCAGGTACCGCGCCGTATGCATCTCGGCGAGCGTCGCCGGAGACAGGACCGAGCCGGCCTCATCGTCGCCGGCTTCGCCTCGCAGCTGAAGGGCAAGCCAGCGGGAAAGATCGTCGACGTTCGACCATAGGCCGCCCTCAGCGCCGAGGCCTCGCACCTGACGCGCTGGTCGGAACTCATCGGAGAAGGTCGCCGGCGCATAGCCGACGGCGCGACGCTCGTGGCCACCCACATACGCAGTGAAGGTTGTCGACGACATGCCCAGTGGACGGAGGATGTGCTCGCTGACGTACTCCGGATATGGCTGCCCCGACACACGTGCGACAACCTCGCCGAGGAGCTGGTAGCCGAGGTTCGAGTACTTCGATTGTGTATTCGGGGGAATGACGATACCGATCCGATCTAGACACGGAAGCCACTCCGCGAACGTGGTGTAGATGCCCGCCCCCCAGTCGCTCCCTGGTGGCTCACTCGTAAGACCAGATTCGTGCGAGAGCAGGCGCCGCAAGGTCACCGGAGCCAATCCCTCACGCACCTGCAGCTCAGGCAGGTGCAGAGCGACCGGGTCGTCGAGGGCGAGCAGGCCTCGATCGCGCAACTGCATCACAGCCGAGCCCGTGAAGGTCTTGGTCAGCGAGCCCACCATGAACAGTGTCTGAGCGTTTGGCGTCCAACCGGGTGCCACATCAGCGAACCCGCAGGAGCCACTCCAAGCCAGCTCGTGGTCAAGGACGATGCCGGTCGCTGCACCTGGAAGATGCTGCTGCTTCACGAAGGCCGCTACGGCGGCCTGAAGGCTGGGGGCCGCGGCCTCAAGTACCCCTCCGTCTCCTTCTTGGGGGTTCTCCCCCGTCGGACTCACCCCCGATCTGCCTGATGGCAATTCGCTACGCCTGCCGATGCGGGTGCATCGAGCTGCGGTCGCGCTTCTCGATACTCCGTTCGGCCCCCGAGTGCGTGCAAGAACAACCCCTCTGCCAGGACCCACCTCTCCAGTTCACCGAGGTCTACGCTCTCGTCGATGCCATGGATGTTGCAGAGCGGCTCCATGGCCCCGAAGAAGATGATGTCGGCGTCGGGAACGAGCTTGGCATAGGTCGAGAGAAAGGGAATGGCACCTCCCCCGCCCATCTCTTTGGCGGCTCGCCCAAACGCCATCGCAAGCGCTTCTCTGGCAGAGTCGAATACCGGGCCCTCGCTTCCGCCCACGAACCCTTCCGCCGTCATGCGCCTGTCTATGCTCAGCTCTACGTTCCAAGGGCGAACAGCATGGAGGTGACGAGTGACCGCAGCAAACGCCTCCTCCGGGTCTTGCTCCGGGGCGATCCGCACACCGACAAGAGCGCGCGCACGGGGAACGAGAGCATTGCCGGCGCTGTCTACGGCAGGAGCGTCCAGGCCATGGAAACTGATCGAGGGGCGCGCCGCCAGACGCTCAGACAGCGCGCCCTCCCCGATGAGTTCCACGCCCGGAAGTACCCCGGCCTGGTCGCGGAAGTCCTCCTCGTCGTAGGTGGTGCCGCCGCATGCCATGTTGCTGAGCCCCTCGACGGTCACGTTGCCCTTCGAATCATGCAGCGTTGCCAACATGCGAACGAGTGCTACGAGTGCGTCGGGTGCAGCGCCTCCATAGACGCCGCTGTGAACAGCTCGTCGCAATGCACGCACTTCTACTTCGACATTGACGAGGCCCCGCGTTGACGTCGTGAGAGTCGGCACGCCCAAGGCGTAGTTGACCTGGTCTGTCATCAGGAACACGTCACCAGCCACGAGACCTGGATCGGCTTCGACAAAGCGGTTCAATTCCCCGTGTCCGCACTCCTCCTTGCCCTCGAACAACACCTTTATGCCAAGCCCACTCTCACCAAGAAGGCGAAGAGCGCCCAGATGCATGGCTATTCCGCTCTTGTCGTCGGCCGCTCCCCTCCCATTGAGCCGTCCACCGCGCACTGCCGGGTCAAACGGAGGGGTGGTCCACAGGTCCTCATCCCCGACCGGCTGAACGTCGTAGTGCGCGTACAACACGACGGTAGCTGCTCCGTCAGTCGCAGGGCGGTGAGCATACACACAGGGAGGGGCCTCGGGCACCTCAAGCAAGCGCGCATCGGGTAGGTCTGCATCCTGCAGCATGGAGGCGATAGTCGCGGCAGCCTCGTGCAGTGGGGCGTCGGGGAAGCCGGGAAAGGAAATGGACGGGATGCGGACGAGACTCTGCAGATCGTTGATGAGCTGTGGCATGAGCCGGCTCGTCGCCCGTCGCATCTCTTCGACGGCCACCTGTGTCAGCTTCCGATACGAACCAGGCATGTGGTCTCTTTCTGTCGGTGAGCAGGTCCTGTGGTCACCTCGCAGGAAGCGCTTCCGCCTTCTCGTTGGCTATCGAACCCGCGGCAGTGAGCGCGCCTGACGCCCCAGGCCAGGTCACTTCAGCCAGTAGTCCTGCAGCTGCAGAATGAGGAACTGGCTCGGGAAGTAGAGCCCGACTCTCGGGTTCACCAACTGTGCCACAGATGGCTGATAGAGCGGCACGTACGGCATGTCGGCCATTCCCATCTCCTGGACCCCCCGGAGCTTCTCGTCCCGCACTGTGAGGTCGAATTCCGCTTGCGCCGCCTCGAGCGCCTTCTCGACAGACGGGTCGGCGTAGAAGGCGGGATTGTAGCCGGTCGGGGAGATCCCGAGCTTCGTCCACGGCTGGTCAAACCACAGGGTGGGATCTGGGTAGTCCATGTACCACCCGAAGGTGCCGGCCGGGGTCTTGCCCGGCTTCATTCGGTACGACACGAACTGCGCCTTCGCCATCGTCTTCAGCGTCGCGTCGATGCCGATCTCTTTCAAGTCGTTCTGGATGGACTCGAAGACGGTTGGGTACGGATCCTCAGCGTACGCCCAGATCGTGGTCGACAGGTTCGTGTTGCCCGACTGGGCAAGCAGTTCCTTCGCTTTGGCGGGATCGTATCCACCCCACTTCTGATTCGCATCACGGCCACGAATGCCCTCAGGCAGGAACTGGTACGAGGGAACGGCCAAGCCGCCGAGCAATTTGACCAGCTTCTCGCGGTCAATGGCCCATGCGACTGCGTTGCGCACGTCTACGTTGTCAAAAGGAGCCATTCTCGTGTTGAGGTACATGTAGATCACGCCGGCTCCAGGGCCTTCCGCGACCTGCTCGCTCCACTGTGGATTAGCCTTGATGGTGGGCAGGTCCGCGGACGGTATGTTGTCGATCATCACATCCGCATCGCCGGACTTGACCATCAGCACCTGCGTCTGCGGATTGACGTTGAACTTAATCCTCACACTCTCGAGATAGGCAGTGCCCCAGTAGTCGGGGTTCTTCTTCAGCACGATCTCCTGGCCTTTGTTCCAGCTGTCGAGCATGTAGGCGCCGGTACCAAGCGGATGCTGGCCGATCTCCTCGGGGCCCCACTTCTCGACCCATTCCTTCGGTATCACAACGGCGAACTGCAGGGAGAGTGGATACGCAGCTACGGGGTCTGGCTGCACAAGATCGACTTGCACCGTGTATTTGTCTACTGCCTTCACGCCCCGAAGCTCCTTGGCCTTGCCGTCGACAAGATCCTGAGCGCCGACTATGTTGGAGAAGTAGGACGTTCCGGGGCAGTTTGGATTGGATAGCATGCTCTCGAGGCTCCACTTGACGTCCTGAGCCGTGACCTCACGGCTGACCGGCGGCTGGAACATCGCGCCCTGCCTCACCTTGAAGGTCATCGTCTTGCCGCCGTTGCTGAACGTCGGCATGTCCTCGGCCAAGCCAGGAACCAGTTCAGTCTTTCTCGTGTCCGGGTTGGTCCTGCACTTGTACGGCGCCTCCAGAATCTGAAAGAACACGGCATAGTCCTGGAAGTTCCAGTTGACGAACGGGTCGAGCCCTGCCGGTTCAGTTGAAGCCACCATTGTGAAGACACCGCCGCTCTGCGGGCCGGCGGATGCCGACGGGCTGCCGCCGCTTCCGCCGCTGCGTTCGCTCGACCCACAGGCAACGACCCCGAACACGGCGAACGCCAGGGCGAGCACTAGAAGGGTCGCGCCTAGGATCCTCGTTCTGACAGTCATTTCTCCCCCTTAGTTTGAATGGTCCTCCGGCGGGCAGTCCTATCTATCGGCTCCCGATCCGGCCTCTCGCGCAAGGCAGTACCTGCTCCGTGCCGCACCTTAGGGCCTCACCTCCTGCTGTGGTCAGAAGTGCTGAGCGCTGTCAGTTGCGCTTGATGCGCGGGTCGAGCCACGTGTAGGCGATGTCGACCGCCAGGTTCGTGATGCACACGAGGAACGTTGCGAACAGCACGGTGCCCATGACAAGCGGGACATCGTTGTTCTGAATCGCGACCCATGCCTGCCACCCGATACCGGGAACGCTGAACACGATCTCGATGATCAGGATGCCGCCGAAGGCATACGCGAAATCGATCCCGAAAAACGTGACCACCGGTCCCCAAGCGTTACGCAGCACATGCCGCCTGATGACGAGGTGTTCGGGCAGCCCCTTGGCCCGTGATGCACGCACGAAATCGGCCCCGAGGATGTCGAGCATGCTCGACCTCAGCAAACGCGCGTACCAGGCGGCACCCGTGAGGCCTATCGTGAGCCCGGGGAGAACGGCGTAGATGGGGTGACCCCATCCCTCGTAGCCGCCCAGGGGGAACCATCCCAGCTTGTATGCGAACACATAGATGAGGATGAGCCCCACCCAGAACGCTGGTGCCGCAACACCGAGGACGCTTGCTACCATCAGTGAGCGGTCCATGACGCCGCCGCGCCTAATCGCGGAGATCACGCCTGTCGGGATTCCGATGAGCAGCTCGAAGCCGAGCCCGAAGACCGCCAGAAGCGCCGTCGCGGGGAACCGCTCGAGGATTGACACCAGCACGCTGCGGCGGGTGATGAACGAGTCGCCAAGGTCACCATGAGCAACGTTCCACACGTAGGTGGCGTACTGCAGGTAGAGCGGGCGGTCGAGACCCATCTCGTGACGGATCCTCGCGACGATCTCGGGTGTGGAACGCGGCCCCGCCATGAGTTGCGCCGGGTCGGCGGGCACGATGTAGGAGAGGACGAACGTGATCAGCGAGACGCACAGGATCACGATGATCATCCAGAGCAGCCTGCGGATGACGTACCTACTCACTGCTCATCTCCACGGTTCTCCGGATCATCAGCCGGTCAGCGAACACGCCGCTGAAGGGGGTCGAAGGCGTCTCGAAGCCCGTCACCGACCAGATTGAAGGCAAGGACCGTAGCCATCATGACGACGCCCGGCACCACCACAAGAAGCGGAGCCGCCATATAGAACTTCTGGCCGACCGCGATCATGTTGCCCCACGACGGCGTCGGCGGCTGGATCCCGAGCCCGATGTAACTCATGGCGGCCTCGAAGAGGATGATGTTACCCAAGCCGAGCGTGGTGTACACGATGATCGGAGCCGCCAGGTGGGGCAGTATGTGACGGAAGAGGATGCGAGCGTTGGAGCAGCCTCCCAAGCGCGCCGCCGTAACGAACTGCGACTCCTTGATCGACAGCACCTCGCCATGGAGCACGCGCGCGAGAGATGTCCAGAAGATCAGGGCTATGACCCCGACGAGCGTCGTAAGTCCGGGGTTGAGGACGACCACCAGGGCCATCGCAAGCAGGTAGATGGGGAAGGCCATCATCACATCGGTGAACCGCATGATGAGGGTCTCTGTCTTGCCGCCCGCAAATCCGGCCACCAGCCCCAGCACCACCGCTGGGATCAGTGTGAGCGCACGTGCGACGACAGCCACCAGCAGGGAGACGCGCGCGCCGTAGATCAGCCGGCTCAGGAGGTCGCGTCCGAGACTATCGGTGCCCAGAAGGAACTTGGAGGATGGGCCGACAGGGAGCCCATCGATCCGCAGGCCGTCCCTGAACTGGGTCGTCGGGTCGTGCGGAGCGATCCAAGGCCCGAAGATCGCGACGACGGTCAGGGCACAGATGACAACCAAGCCGGCCATCGCAAAGCGGTCCTGCCGGAGCCGCCGCCAGACCTCCTGCCACGCGCGGCGGCGCTCGACCGCAGCCACCTCCGCCGTCCATGCCCCGTCCGACTCTGTCTCGGCAAACTCCCGATTCACCATGTCGTCCCTCATGTCACCATGGGGATTGGAGGCGTTGTCTCCGACAACGCCTCCGAACCCGCGTTCTCCCCTGCGCGAACGTCAGGAGCCTTGGTTTCGGTCACGAGATGGCAAGCCACCCAGTGCTCACGTCGCACCTCGACCAGGGGCGGATCATCCACCTCACACCGGCCCTCTTCCTTCACAGGGCAGCGCGGATGGAAGTGGCAGCCACTCGGCGGCTCCACGGGGCTGGGCACATCCCCTTTCAGGATCACCGCCCGTCGCTGCATCTCGACCGCCGGATCCGGAATCGGCACAGCGGAGAGCAACGCCTGCGTGTAGGGATGGAGCGGTGAGCCGTACAGCTCGGCGTTCTGGGCGAGTTCGACGATGCGCCCGAGGTACATGACGGCCACCCGGTCGCTGATGTGCCGCACGACCGAGAGGTCGTGGGCGATGAACAGGTAGCTGAGTCCGAACTCGCGCTGCAGCTGCTGCAGCAGGTTGATGATCTGAGCTCTAATAGATACATCGAGAGCACTGATCGGTTCGTCGCAGACGATGAAGTTGGGTTCCACGGCCAGCGCCCGGGCGATGCCGATGCGTTGGCGCTGGCCGCCGCTGAACTCGTGCGGATAGCGGTTCAGGGTGTTGGGGTTGATCCCAACGGTGTCGAGCAGCTCGCGCACGCGCTTCTCGCGCTGCTCAGATGGCACCAGCCTGTACACCAAGAGCGGCTCCCCGACGATGTCCCCGATCGTCATGCGACTGTTCAGGCTTACATAGGGATCCTGGAAGATCATCTGCATACGGCGCCGGTGGCGTCGCAGAGCGCGACCGCGTAGATCCGCGAGGTCGACGGCGTCATAGAGAACGCGGCCTGCGGTCAGCGGGATGACTCGCAGGATGGCAAGACCCGTCGTACTCTTTCCGCAGCCGCTCTCACCCACAAGGCCCAACGTCTCACCGGCGCGGACGCTGAAGCTGACGCCGTCAACGGCGTGGACTGCCCCGATCTTGTGTTGAAAGACGATTCCGCTGGTGATGGGGAAGTGCACCTTGATGCCTTCTACCGACACGAGATCATGATGGTCGTGACCAGTTGCTTCTGCAAAGCCGGCGCCCCTCATGACGCCTCTTCCTCGGCTTCGGCGCTACGTCTGGAGGGCGGCGACATGACGAGCTCGGCGGCGTGCAAGCAAGCCGAACGACGTTCACTGGTCGTCGGCTGGAGCGCCGGCACTTCATGCCAGCATTCGTCAGTCACGAACGAGCAACGTGGCGCGAAGCCGCAGCCCGGAGGGAGATGCGCGAGGTCTGGCGGGAGGCCTTCGATGGACGGCAGTTCCGCCGCGCGTGGCTCGTCGAGCCGCGGCACGCTGCGCAGAAGGCCGACCGTGTACGGGTGGTGCGGGTGCCGGAACAGCTCGCTCGCGGGACCCATCTCGACGATGCGGCCAGCGTACATCACCATGATGCGCTCACACATTCCCGCGACCACGCCGAGATCGTGAGTGATCATGAGCACGGCCGCGTTGTAGTCGCGCGACAACTGCTTCATGAGGCGCAGAATCTGAGCTTGGATGGTGACATCCAAGGCCGTTGTTGGCTCGTCAGCCAGGAGGAGCCTGGGATTGCAGGAAAGCGCCATGGCTATCATCACGCGCTGACGCATTCCGCCGGAGAACTGGTGCGGGAAGTCCTTGATACGCTCTGTGGCTCTTGGAATGCCGACGAGTTGCAGCATCTCGACGGAGCGCTTGGTCGCCTCCTTGTGCGACAAGCCCATGTGGATCTGAATCCCCTCGGTCATCTGGCGTTCGATCGAGAGCACGGGGTCGAGGCTCGTCACCGGGTCCTGGAAGATCATCGCGATGTCCTTGCCACGGACCTTGCGGACTTCGCGCTCGGGCAGCCCAAGCAGGTCGCGTCCCTCGAACTCGATGCGGCCCTGACTGGACTGATTGGTCATCATGCTGACCAGTCCGAGGATGGAGAGAGCGGTGATGCTCTTGCCACACCCAGATTCACCCACGAGGCCCACCAGCTCTCCCGGCTCGACTGAGAAGCTCACGTGATTAACGGCATGGACCGTGCCCTCCTGACCGGCGAAGTCAACGCACAGGTCAGTGACAGCCAGCAGGCTCATACCGGCGCCGTTGGGCGGCTGCGCATCGCACGATGTTGCTCGAAGATGCCCACGTAGCTAGAGGTTCTCGAGAACGCCGGACCGTTCATTGAACTCGTCTATTTGCTGATCTATTTCGGTGATACCAGCGTGTAAGTTATCCCAGTAGTCAGGGAATTCGTTCCACTGTCTGTTCAACTCATCTACATCCTTACCCTGCTGCTCTATCCATGTGTAGTACTTGAGGTTATGGATGCGTTTACGAGAAGGATAGTCAAGTTCAAGGATATGATCCGTTGACTGACCAGAAATGTAGCGATCAAAGTCAGAGGATGCGTTCGATCTTCCGTAAGGACCACACTCCATATTCATCTCTTGTAACCGCGTTACGTACATCTCCACAGAATCAGTGAGGACAGTGACGACGACATCACTGTGATCGAGTTCGAAGTACTTGGCCAACTTGACGGCAGACAGCAAATTGCCTATTCCTGAGATGCGAAGAAGGCTGAGTTGGTCGACGGTGGAGCTGGCGACGCCCGCTGTCTCTAGATACCGCCTGCCCTCCGGCTCATTGAACAGACGAAGCAGACTCAGACAGGCCTGGTCGTCGATGGCCATGACGACGTCCGTATTCCGGACATTGTGAATCCAGGGAACGTGCTTGTCCCCGATACCCTCGATGCGGTGGTCGCCAAAGCCATTCATGAGCAGCGTCGGACACTGCAAGGCTTCGCTGGCGACGATTTTGGCGAGTGGATACCGCTCCTTCAGGTAGTCCCCCGCCCCCAAGGTGCCGGCGGAACCGCTCTGAGAGACGAAAGCAGCCAGACGACCCTTCTCGCCCATCTTCGCCGCAACAAGTTCCGCAGCAGCCTGCCCGCTGACGTAGTAGTGCCACAAGTGATTCCCGTACTGCTCGAACTGATTGAAGATGACGATGTCGGAGCGCTCCCGCAGAAGCTCCGCGCATTTGTCGAAGACCTCTTTCACGTTGCTTTCGCCACCGGGGGTGGTGATCACCTCGCCAGTCACGCGTGAAAGCCAGTCGAACCGCTCGCGGCTCATGCCTTCGGGCAAGATCGCGACGGACTCGCACCCGAGCAGGTTCGCCGTGTAGGCCCCGCCTCTGCAGAAGTTGCCCGTGGAGGGCCAGGCTGACGTGTGGATGGTTGGATCGAACTGCCCGCTGACGAGGGCGGGAACCAGGCAGCCGTAGGTCGCGCCGACTTTGTGTGAACCGGTCGGGAACCACTTGCCGACGAGCGCGATGATTCGTGCGTCCACGCCGGTCAGCTCGCGCGGGAACTCCATCGAATTCACGTTCCCGAAGCCGCCGCCCGCAACGACCGGCTCGTTCTTCCAAGTGATGCGGAAGAGGTTGACAGGATCAGTGTCCCACAGCCCCACGCTCGACAGCTTGGATCGGATCTTGTCCGGGACAAGTGTAGGGTCGGCCATTTGCCTGAAGGTGGGAATGAGCACATTTCGCTCCCGTGCCCTCAAGACCGCACGTTCAAGCTGATCCTCCTGCGTAATCACGGCAACGCGCTGTGGGTCAGCATCAACGATCCCCTCCAGTCACCCGTCGGCATTGGCGACGGAGACGCCCAGACAGCCATCCGCTTCGTCGCGTGCAGCAAGGTCATTCCACGTCCCGCCCCGGTGGTAGTGTCCTTTCTCAACATGCGTAATACATTATTACATCCTCACCACAAGGTGCAAGAGCCCCCGACGCTCTCTACGGTCTGCGCCTCGAGGTCCTCGGAAATGTCGACGCCCTCGCGCTCGCGCGGCAAGACCGGCCAATCCACAGTGAGAAGCAGCGCCTCGATGACGATGGGCTTGTCGTCACGGTCAACGCGGATGAAGCTGATATCAAAGAGGGGCGTGGCAGAAGGGTAAGCTGCGGCCAGGTCACACAGGTCTGCCAAACCTAAGAAGCGCCCCAGAAACGTAAGCGTTCAGTTGGTCCACCCAAGGCCACTGAGGAGGAGACCGCCGAGGGAGCATAGGCAGGCCCTCACCTCTGCGCCGCGAAGCCCTTGGGCATGGAACGCGCCGAGGCTGAGGCGGTCT
>Ga0066797_1000353_pt1 | contig 14182 bp, 16 predicted proteins | sample PersoiDNA2013193_FD_76335 | JGI IMG/M metagenome (GOLD analysis project Ga0066797, IMG submission 76335) | Permafrost soil microbial communities from the Arctic, to analyse light accelerated degradation of dissolved organic matter (DOM) -... | ecosystem: Environmental > Terrestrial > Soil >... | reverse complement strand
ATGCCCACCGGCGCGGCCCCGTCTCCCGTGCCCGCGCGATCAGCGACGCGACCGTCAGCGCCGTCGACGTGTCCAGCCCGGACAGCCAGCCGACGATCCGAAGGTCCCAGGAACCCATCTCGACGCCGTCAAGGACGCCCGCCAGGATCGCGGACCGCTCCTCCTGCGGCGCAAACCCGCCCGGATCCGACTCCAGCGGCCCCGCCGGCACCGCGGCGCTCACCGGCCGCGCTCCAGCCGCCGGTAACCCAGCGTAGCCTCGAAGCAGAAGTTGCCTTTTGCGTTGGGGGCGTGATTTCCCCGCTGCTTGCCAACATCTACCTGCACGTCCTGGACCGCGAGCTCGCCGCGCGCGGCGTCGGCGAGCTGGTGCGCTACGCCGATGACGGCGTGGTGCTGTGCCGCAGCGCGGCGCAGGCCCGGGCGGCCCTGGAAGCGGTGCGGGACATCCTCGCGTCGCTGGGGCTGCGGCTGCACCCGGACAAGACGAAAGTAGTCGACCTCAGGGAAGGCCGGGAAGGGCTGGACTTCCTCGGGTGCCATTTCCGCGCCCGCATGTCGGGTCGCCTGCGGGAGCAGAAGCGGGTCATCCGCTATTACCTGCACCGCTGGCCCTCGCAGCGGGCGATGAAGCGGCTCCGGGAGAAAGTACACGCCCGCACCGGCAGGAACCGCGTGGGAGAGGACATCCGCGTAGTGATCGCGGCCCTGAACCCGCTGCTGCGCGGTTCTCCGGGGGAACTACTTCCGCACCGGGAACGCCGCCACGAAGTTCCGCCAGGCCGACGACTACGTGGTATGGCGGCTCCGGACCCTGATGGTGAGGAAACGGGGCCGGAACCTGCGAGCCGGGCAGGCTGACGCGTGGACGGAAGACTGGTTCAACGGGCACGGGCTCTACAGGCTCCGCGGCACTATCCGCTATCCGAGGGCAGCGTAACCATGTCAAGAAGATCATCGGTAAGCCGTATGCGGGAAAACCGCACGTACGGATTGAAAGGGGGATGGGGAAACGGGCCTGCTCAGGCACCGCGCCCCTGACTACCAATGGCACGCGACGCCCTCGGCGTCGACGAGCGCCCTAGCGGCGATGCACCGCGGTGACGGCCCATTCCGTTTCGCTCTTGCTGGTGGATGAGGCCGGCTCCATGCAGCCAGGCACGGGAATGGTGCGGCCCGGGCGGACCTCGCCGGCCCAGGTGACGGTCTGCCCGCCCTCCTGCCAGGCCAACTGCGCATGCGTGCCATCGAACGAACCAGTGCGCTGCGTCTCAAGCAGGCTCCAGCCGACCCGGCGCAGGACCTCGACCTCGAGGGCCTGGACCTGGGGACTGTCCAGGCCTGCGGGAGCACGAGAAAGGTGGGCGCGAACCGGTGGCCGCCCAGGTGGCTGGTGCGCCAGAAGTTCTCCCCGGCGCGCAGGCCGGCCGCGGCGAGTTTGACGGCGAGGCTGGCTCCTCGCCGCCCGCAGCACGAGTCCCGCGTGCCGTGGGTGCACACGAGCACGTCAACGGCGGGGGACTCAAGCCCAGACGGCGATTCGCTCGCGGCGGCCGCGATCAGCGCGGCGACCGTATCGGTCAGCGATTCGCCGACCGCGGCTTCGAACCGGCGGTAGCCGGAGAAGCCCGTCTGACCCGGCCGCCTGGCGTGCAGGACTACCCGCCGCTCGCGGGGGCCGGCCGCGGGATCGGCGGGCACCACGGCCTGCAGCCGGTAACGCAAGGGGCCGATGAGCGAGCCGAGCGCGGCGCCCTCGGCGGTCTCGCCCGCGTCGCGCGCCCAGTCGCTGCACCGGATCGTGGCCTCGGGGTCCAGCCCTGACGAGGCCTGAGTCGATGTCGTCATTCCGCTAGACCACCGGGTCCGCGGCGCCGACGAGGTTTTTCACGGCGGGACGCACCCGTGGGCTGGTCCGCCAGTCCGTAATCCCGGCGGGCGAAGGCCACGGCGGAATCCTGCAGCTCATCAGCGGGGAAGATCTTGGAGACCATGCCGATGCCGCAGGCCTCCTGGGCGTCCATGGAGTCGCCGGTCAGCAGCAGCTCCTTCGCCTTGCGCGGGCCGAACTCCCAGGGATGGGCGAAGTACTCCATCCCGCAAAAGAAGTGATGCCACTCCTGCAGCATGATCCGCACGATCGCCGGCTCATCGAGGGGCTCACATGTGAGGTACTTGTACTCGGGACCGGTCATCGGCGCCTTTCTTCTCGATCTCACTGCGCTGGCGTGCCCGCCCGGGCGGGACGCTACCAGGAATCCGTCGCACAGTATTTACACTAGGTTGAATTTACAGTAGCTTCAAGCCCAGCGGCAGAAGGGACGGGCGGATGAAGGTTCCCCTTACGGTCGGCGACTTCCTCGAGCGCGCCGAGACGGTGTACCCCGACAGCCTGGCGGTCGTCGACGAGCCAGGCACGCCGGGCTCTCTCGGACGGATCACGTACCGGGAGCTGGCGGCGCGGGCCCGCGGAATGACGCTGGCGCTTGACCGGATGCGGGTACCGACCGGCGCGCGCGTGGCGATCGTGTCACCCAACAGCAGCCGGTTCATGATCAGCTTCTACGGCGTCAGCGGATACGGGCGCGTCCTCGTCCCCGTCAACTACCGGCTGCGCGCCGACGAGATCTCCTACATCGTCGAGCACTCGGGCGCGACCGTCCTGCTCGTGGACCCCGAGCTCGACGAGGCGCTGTCCGCGGTGACCGCCAAGGAGCGCGTCGTGCTTGACGGCGCCGACGACGCGGAACTGTTCCGGCAGGCCCCGGCGGGCGCGATGCCCGCGCCGTGGGAGCCGGACGAGGACGCCATCGCCACGATCAACTACACCTCGGGTACCACCGCGCGTCCCAAGGGCGTGCAGCTCACGCACCGCAGCTGCTGGCTGAACGCGGTGTCGTTCGGCTGGCACACCACCGTCACCGACCGGGACGTGCTGCTGCACACCCTCCCGATGTTCCACGTCAACGGCTGGGGAATGCCGTACGCGGTCACCGGGATGGGCGGCACGCACGTGGTCATCAGGAAGATCGACGGCGAGGACATCCTGCGGCGCGTTGAGAGCGAAGGGGTGACGCTCATGTGCGGCGCCCCGGCCGTCGTCGCGGCGATCCTCGACGCCGCCACCGCACGGACTTCGGCGGGAATCCAGGTCCCAGGCCGGGACCGGGTCCGGATGGTCGTGGCGGGCGCGCCGCCGCCGAGCGCGATCATCGCCCGCGTGGAGGAGCAGCTCGGCTGGGAGTTCATCCAGATCTACGGCCTCACCGAGACGTCACCGCTGCTGACGGTGAACCGGGCCCGCGGCGACTGGGACGGCAAGCCGGCCGACGAACGGGCACGGCTGCTGTCGCAGGCCGGCACTCCCGCGGTGGGCGTGCGGCTGAGAACCGACGCCGAGGGCGAGGTGCTCGCCCGCTCGAATCATGTCTTCGGCGGCTACTGGCAGCAGCCGCGGGAGACGGCGGCCGCGCTCAGCGACGGCTGGTTTCACACCGGTGACGGCGGGCGCTTCGACGGCCCGATGCTCATCATCACCGATCGCAAGAAGGACGTGATCATCACAGGCGGCGAGAACGTTTCCTCGATCGAGGTCGAGGAGTGCCTCTACCAGCACCCGGCCGTGGCCGAGGCGGCCGTGATCGGCATCCCCGACGACAAGTGGGGGGAGACCGTCAAGGCGCTTGTCGTGCTGCGGCCTTGCATGTCGGCCGAGCCCGCGGAGCTGATCGAGTTCTGCCGGGCCCGGATGACGCACTACAAGTGCCCGACCTCCGTCGAGGTGCGGCCGGCGCTCGAGCGGACGGCGACAGGCAAGCTGCAGAAATTCAAGCTCAGGGCGCCCTACTGGCAGAACAGGGATCGCGGGGTCAGCTGAGTGAATGGCGAAACTGGCGGCACGCCGAGGCGGGAGCCGATGTCGCGGCGTGGGAAGGAATCTTGCACGCCGCGGTGGCCGGCTACCGGCCGCGGCTCGCCGCCGAGAACGTCGCCTGCCTGCCTGCCTGCCCGACCGCCTGCCGCGCCTCACCAGGCTGACCTGATCACGTAAGGCGCGGCTCGGGTCGCGTGGTGCTAGGAGTTCCGTGCGAGTACCGCGAGTACCTGCTCGGCGACGGGGGCAGCGCTCGCCGGGTTCTGGCCCGTCACCAGGCGCTCGTCGACCGACACCTGGGCCTGGAAGTTCGCCGCTCCGACGTTCCTGGCGCCGCGCTGCTCCAGGGTGGTCTGGAGCAGGAAGGGCACCACCTCGGTGAGTCCGACGGCGGCCTCCTCCTCGTTCGTGAACACCGAGATCTGCTTGCCGTCGACGAGGTAGCTCCCGTCCGACAAGGTGATGTTCACCAGGGCCGCCGGGCCGTGGCAGACGGCCGCCACGACGCCGTTCGCCTCGTAGATATCCCTGGCGAGGCCGGCGAGGTCGGCGTTGTCAGGGAAGTCCCACATCGTGCCGTGGCCGCCTGCGTAGAGGATCGCCGCGTAGTCCTCCGCGTCCACCTCGTCAGGGCGCCGCGTGGCCGTGAGCTGCCGTGCCATCTCCTCGTCGTCGAGGAAGGCGCGCTGGATCGGGTCCTCCAGGTCGACGCCGTCCTGCGGCGGCTCGCCGCCCAGCGGGCTCACCAGGTCGACCTGGTAACCGGCCTGGCTGAACACGTGCCAGGGATGAGCCACCTCGGGTACGTAGAAGCCCGTCTTGCCGGCTCCGCCGAGGTCGGCGTGACTGGTCACGACGATGAGAATCTTCTTGTCTCGCTTAGTAGCCATACGATTACAATGTCAGTTCCCGGCGCTGGTCACCAAGCGTATTCGTTAAATTTCGGCCGTGGATCAGTCCTGCAGGCTGATCGCCATCTTGGGGCAGGCGTGGACCGCGTTGGCGACCTTGTCGCGCAGTGACTCGTCCGGAGTCTCCTGCAGGATCAGGAGCGTGTCGTCATCCTGCAGCTCGAAGACCTCGGGGGCGGCCGCCATGCACAGGGCGTTGCTCTCACACAGGTCCCAGTCAACGACGACTCGCACGTCCGATCACCTTTCGCGGGAGCCAGGTGGAGCCCTGGCTATATTTAGGCGTAGTATAACTGTGCTGGCGCCGGAGCGCCAACCTTACACCAGCGCCGGTCCGTTGGGATCCCCGGTGCTCGCGCCCCTGCAGTGGCGGACTTACACGTGAGGATTGGTCGTGGCAACGCAGGCGACGGACAGCAGCGGCACTCTCGACACAGCGAATGTATCGGTTCAGCCGCGGCGGCGGGCCGGCCTGACGCAGGAGCGCTCACGGGACACCAGGCGCCGGCTAGTGCGCACCGCGATGCGCCTGTGGACCGAGCGGGGATTCGAGACCGGGATCGAGGACACCACGGTCGATGAGATCGTCGCGGCCGCCGGGGTCACCAAGGGAACCTTCTACTTCCATTTCGCGCACAAGGAAGAGATCCTCCTTGAGCTCGGCTACCAGACGGCTTCGCTGCTTTACGAAGAGGCGGCGCGCTGCATCAAGGCCAAGCGCAGCATCGACGAATCGCTGCGGAAGGTGACGAATACGCTCGCGACCAGCGTCAAGGCCACGCCGCCCGCCGCCGTCGGCCGTGCCATGTCCGAGTTCCTGCGGCCCAGGCGGCCGGGGGACGAGCCGCTGGCCCGCTTCCCGTCATTCGCGCAGGCCCTGGAGATGCTGTTCGTCCGCGCCAGCGAGGAGGGCGAGGTGACCGATCAGGTCGATCCGATGGAGATGGCCCAGATCATCGAGGCGCTATACACCGACTCCCTGATGGAATGGTCCCAGGGGCGGCTGAAGCGGCTCAATCCGGCCCTCCAGCGGCGCACCGCGATCGTGCTCGCCGGGCTGCGGCCCGGTGCCGCTGCCCTGTAGGCCCCGTCAGATCTGTATCTGCACGACCTCGTCCTGCACGCGGGTGGGGAGACCATCAGGTCCTGATTGAACCCATCGCCATTGGATGGCCGCACGCAGGCCCTGGAACGCACGTCGTAGCGGCCGGCGTGCTGCGGGCAGGTGATGTAGGCGCCGTCTTGCCCGGACCGATCCAGTCGGCGGGAAGCGAAACTGAAGGTCGTCAAGCCCGGCAGGAAAGACACGTTCACCGCGAAGGCGCTCGTGATGAGGCGGGCTATCGGGAACTGCGATGTTTACCTCGACCTGCATTGCTAGCAGCCGAGATGGCCGACCGCTGCGGTGACGGCGCTGGTGGTCGCCGCCCGGAAGCTGGCATCGCGGTCACGCCGGCTAACTGCTGCCGGCGGCCAGCTCGGTGCCGAGCGGGGTGCGCTGGTACAGGACGGCGTGCCGGTGGCGCCGGCGGATGACCAGGCCTGCGTCATGCAGCGCGGCCAGGTGCTCGGAGACGGTGCTCGGGGCGAAGCCGTGACGGCTGGCCAGGGTGTGGGTCGAGGCGGGCTCCGCCAGCGATTCAAGCAGCGCGGCCCTGGTCCGGCCGAGGAGCCTGGCGAGCGCGCCCGAACGCGGGGTACGGGCGGGCTGCCACAGCTCTGCGTACCCGCGCCAGCTGGTCGTCGATGGTGGCGTCCGGGCCGTCGGGTACGGGGCTGAGGAAGTCGGGTGTCCACCCGTGGCGCGGCGACAGCAGCAGCAGCGGTGCCAGGTCAAGCCGGTCCAGATCCGGCCGGACCGCGTCCAGCCACGGCAGGTGGTATTGGGGCGCTGGGGTTCGACGAGCACCCGCAACGCGGACATGACTTCCCACAGCGGCGACACGGTAAAACGTGTGCGCGCCAGATCGTCCTGGCCGAAAGCGATGACCTGTGCCATTCCGACTTCCCATCGGCATGAGATTCGGCGGACGCCGAATGCCTCGTATCGAGGCTAGCCGCCGAGCACAGTCGGTGCCATGCCGCACTCCCCAGGACCAGAAGCGGGCGCCCCCCTGCGCCCCCCGCGCCGGCCGGCGGGCGGCCCACCTACCGTCAGGTGCTCGGCCCCGGCGAGTTCCGGGTGGTCTTCGCCGCCGACATCGTGTCGATGCTCGGCACCGTGGTGGCGGCGGTCGCGCTGACCGTGCTCGTCTACCAGCGGACCGGCTCCCCGGCGCTTGCCGCCTCGGTGATGGCGCTGGCGTTCATGCCCTACCTGCTCGGCGGCCTGCTGCTCGGGGCGGCGGCGGACCGGCTGCCGCGCGAGGAGCAGCTGGCCTGGCGGCTCGCGGCGGCCGGTCAGGGCCGCGACTGAGCAGCCGGAAACCTGGGGGATCTTCTGACGCCGCAGGTGACGCCGCACCGCTTGGATCAGCCGATGGCGAGGACGACCTTCCCGATGGCTTTTCCGTCGGCGACGTGCCGCAGCGCCGCCGCCGCCTCTGCGAGCTTGAACGTCGCCCCCACCCGGGGGAGCGCTTGCCCGGTCGCGAGCAGGTCAAGCAGCGCCGCCTCGTTGCGGGCGAGCTCCCGCGGCGCGTGGGCGGCGAAGTCGCGGAACTGGAAGCCCAGGATCTGGCAGCCCTTGAGCAGCACCAGGTTAAGCGGGATCCGCGGGACCGTGCCCGACGCGTAGCCGACGGTCACGAACCGGCCGCCCCAGCGCAGCGCGCGCAACGCCGGCTCGGCCAGGTCGCCGCCCACCGGGTCGACCACCACGTCCACCCCGTCAGGGAAGGCCGCGCGCAACTCCTGCCTCAGGTCAACCCTGGTGTGGTTGATGAGGCTCGCGGCGCCGCACGACGCCGCCGCCGCGAGCTTCGCGTCCGTGGAGGCCACGGCCGTGACGGTCGCGCCGAGCAGCGCGCCGAGCTGCACGGCGGCCAGCCCGACCCCGCCGCCCGCGCCGAGCACGACGAGCCGCTCTCCCCGCCGCAGGCGAGCGACCGACCGGAGCACGTGGTAGGCGGTCCGGTGCGCGACCCCGAAGGCGGCGGCCGAGGCGTCCGTCACCCCGCCGGGGATGATGGTCACCGAGGTGGCGGGCACCACGATCTCCTCGGCGAACGCGCCGGCGATCGCCGTCCCCATCACCCGGTCACCGACAGCCAGCCCGGAAACGCCCACGCCCACCTCGGCGACCACGCCGGCGAACTCGCTGCCAGGCACGAAGGGCACCGGAACGGTGACCTGGTAGGCGTTGGCCATCAGCAGCACGTCGGGGAAGTTGACCGCCGCGGCCCCCACCCGCACCCGCACCTGCCCTGCGGATACCGGGGGCGAGGGGACCGAGGAAACCCGGATCGTCTCAGGCGGCCCGTAGGCGTGGCAGACGGCGGCGCGCATCAGCCCCGATACCCCGTGCTCGACGCGAGCTCGGCGGCGGACCGCATCAGGTCGACCACGATGGGCCCGAACGCCTCGAGCTTGGGATTGCGGTCGGCGCGCTGATAGCTCTGCTCGAGGACCACGGCGAGCTTCCACCGGGCGAGCACGCAGTAGTAGTCGATGTCCTCGACCTGCCGCCCGGAGACCGCGGCATAGTGCGCCAGCATCTCGCTGCGCGACGGCATGCCCGTCAGGTCGACGTAGCCGCCGACGCTTCCTGCCCCGCCGCTCGTATCCTCGGGCCAGGACTGCATGACCCAGCCCAGGTCAAGCTTCGGGTCGCCGACGGTCCCCATCTCCCAGTCCACGATCGCGGCCAGCCGGGCGGGCGCCCCGTCGCGGAACATCACGTTGGCGAACTGGTAGTCGCCGTGCATGATGCCCGGGATGAAATCGAGCGGCTTATGCGCGCGCAGCCACGCGGCCGCCTCGTCGAAACCGGGGATTTCCCTGCCCTTGATCCGGTCGAGGAACGCGGTCCACCGGTCGACCTGGCGCTCGTGGAACCCGTCCGGGCGCCCGAGATCGCCGAGCCCGCGCGCCCGCCAGTCCACCGACGACAGCAGGGCGATGCCCTCGACCAGTTGCAGGGCGAGCCCGCGCCGGGCGGAAAGGTCGGTGTCGAACGGGGCAGGCCACCTGCGGCGCGTCGACATCGGCGACCAGCCGTCGACGAAGCCCATGAGATAGAAGGTGCGGCCGAGCACGGAGGGGTCCGTGCAGACGGCGATCGCCGCGGTATGCGGGACCTCGGTGCCGTCGAGCGCCTCGATGATGCGCCACTCGCGGACGATGCCATTGTCCCGGTCCGCGGGCGCGGTGGGCGGCGGGATCCGCAGCACGCAGTGCAGGTCGCCTCGGCGGATCTCGTAGATCTCGTTCTGGCTGCCACCCGAGATGAAGCGGTGCTCGAGCGGCGCCCCTGTGCCGAGGCCGCGCGAGTCCATCCAGGCGACGAGCCCCGTCACGTCGGCGATGACCGGCAATTGCGCAGCAGTAGTCACAGGTTTCCTACCTCGTGTTCCAGATATGCGGCGAACTTGGCCTTGGCGGCCGCGAGCTTCCTGGGCAGGTGCTCGCTCGGCCACACGTCGTCGCTTGGCTGATAGTCGCGGAGCACCTGGCGGGCCACGGTCATCTTGTGCACCTCGGTGGGACCGTCGGCGAGGCCCATCACGAACGCACCGTTGATCATCTTGCTGAAGGGCATCTCGTTGCTCGCCCCGAGCGCCCCGTGCACCTGCAGCGCGCGCGAGGCGATGTCGTGCAGCACGCTTGGCATGACCACCTTGATCGCCGCGATGTCCTTGCGGACTCGCCGGTAGTCGTTGTACTTGTCGATCTCCCACGCGGTGTAGAGCACGAACAGCCGGAACTGGGTGAGCTGCGCGTAGGAGTCGGCGATGTAGCCCTGTACGAACTGCTTGTCCGACAGCATGCCGCCCTGCGTGTAGCGGGAAAGCGCCCGCTCGCACATCATGTCGAGTGCCTTCTTCGACTGGCCGATCGTCCGCATCGCGTGGTGGATCCGGCCGCCGCCGAGCCTGGTCTGCGCGATGGCGAAGGCCTGGTTCTCGGCCCCGAGCAGCGCGTCGGCGGGCAGCCGGACGCCGTTGTAGTGGATGAGCGCGTGCGACCCCTCGCCGAGCGGCTCGGTGCCCAGGCCCACCTCGCGCACGATCTCGATGCCCTGGGTGCCCGCGGGCACGAGGAACATCGACATCCCCTTATAGGGGCTCACGTCCGGGTCCGTCACCGCCATCACGATGAAGAACGATGCGGTCTTCGCGTTGGAGGAGAAGAACTTCCAGCCCTCCAGGACCCACTCGTCGCCATCCCTGACGGCCCGCGTCTTGAACTGGGTCGGGTCGGCACCGCCCTCGGGCTCGGTCATCGAGTAGCAGGAGAACACCTCGCCATCGAGCAGCGGGCGCAGGTACCGCTCCTTCTGCTCGGGTGTGCCGTAGTGGGCGATGATCTCGGCGTTGCCGGTGTCGGGCGCCTGACAGCCGAAGATCACCGGCGCCCAGCTTGACCGGCCGAGGATCTCGTTGAGCAGGGAGAGCTTGAGCTGGCCGTATCCCTGGCCGCCGAGTTCCGGTCCCAGGTGCGTCGCCCACAGCCCCTGCACGCGCACGGCCTGCTTCAGCGGGTCGATGACCTTGCGCAGCGTGTCATCGGGCGGGGTGAACACCAGGTCGGGCCAGAGCAGGTCGAGCGGTTCCACCTCCTCGCGCACGAACGCGTCGGCCCAGTCCAGCCTCGCCTGGAACTCGGGCTCGGTCTCGAAATCCCACGCCATCGCGCCTCCTCTAGCCAGCAACGTCTAGAGCAGAATATAATTCTCTCAATGGAAAACGCAATTCTGAACGAAGAGAATGATGTTCCGGCGCGCATCGCGCGGCGGACGCTCGCCAAGCGGGGCGCGGACTACGCGAGCGAGGTCCGGCGCCTGCTCGACGCCGCGCTTGAGCTGATGCGCCAGGCCGGCACGACCTCACGGCCCCGGGTCGCCGACATCGTGGCCGCCGCCGGCCTGTCGAACGAGGCCTTCTACCGGCACTTCCGGTCAAAGGAGGCCCTGGTAGCCGCGCTTCTCGAGGACGGCACGGAACGGCTGGCGCGATACGTCGCCCACCAGATGGACAAGGAGCCGACACCAGAGGGCAAGGTCCGCCGCTGGGTCGAGGGCGTCCTGTCCCAGGCCAGGGAGGAAACCGCGGCGACGACGCTCGCGGTGCTCTGGAACGGCGGCAGCCTCGGCGAGAGCTTCGCGTTCAGCCGTCACGCGGCGAGCGTCCCGCTTGGCGCGCTGCTCCATGAGCCGCTCGCCCGGCTGGGCAGCGCCGATCCGGCGATGGATGCCTCGCTCGCCGCGCACGCCACGGTCGGCAAGATGTCCGAGCACCTGTGGCAGCGCACCACGCCAAGCGCGGCCGAGGCGGATCAGATCACCGCGTTCTGCCTCAGGGCGGCCGCTCCCCGCGCTAGCTGACAGCTGACTCAGATAACCAGCGAGTCGTGCCCCGCCCCCAGTAGCGCTCGCGCAGCAGCCGCTTGTACAGCTTTCCCACGGGCGAGCGGGGGAGTTCGTCGGCGAAGTCCACGGTGCGCGGGCATTTGTAGGTGGCAAGCTCGCGGCGGCAGAAGGCGAGCAGTTCGGCTTCGAGCGCAGGCCCGGCCGAGGCCGGGTCGACCGGCACGACGACCGCCTTGACCGCCTCGCCCATCTCGGCGTCCGGCACGCCGATCACCGCGATGTCCGCCACCCGGGGGTGGCCAGCCAGCACGTTCTCCGCCTCCTGCGGGTAGATGTTCACCCCGCCCGAGATGATCATGTTCGCCTCGCGGTCGGTGAGGTGCAGGTACCCGTCGGAGTCCAGGTAGCCGATGTCGCCGAGCGTCCGCCAGCCCTGATCGTTGGTGATGGAGTAGGTCTTTCCCGGGTCGTTGTGGTAGGCGAACTGGCGTCCGCCTGCGAAGTACACGAGTCCCGCCTGGCCTGGCGGCAGTTCATTGCCGTCCGCGCCGACGATGTGGCATTCGGTCGCAGGCCTGCCGACGGAACCCGGGTGGGCGAGCCACTCGGCCGGGGAGATGTACGTGCTGCCGATGTCCTCGGTTCCCGAGTAGTACTCGTGAAGGATCGGCCCCCACCAGTCGATCATCTGGCGCTTGACGCTGACCGGGCAGGGGGCGGCGCTGTGCATGACCACCCGCAGGCTGGAAAGGTCGTAACGCTCGCGGTCTTCCCTCGGCAGCCGGAGCATGCGGGTGAACATCGTCGGCACGAACTGCGCCTGCGTCACCCGGTAGCGCTCGATGAGCTCAAGGCAGCGCCGCGGGTCGAAGCGCTCCATCACCACGACCGTCGCGCCGAAGCGCTGCAGGGACATGGACCAGACGAGCGGCGCCGAGTGGTAAAGCGGCGCGGGGCACAGGTACACGGTGTCGCCGTACGCGGTGTCGTCGCCGGCCATCGCGGCGATGCCCCTCGCGACGATCGCCGGGGCCGATGCCGGGTCGCCGAACGCGGCACCGGGAAGCTGCTTGCGCACGCCCTTCGGGCGCCCCGTCGTGCCGGACGAGTACAGCATCTCCCGGCCCTCGCGCTCGTCGGCGACCGGTCCTGGCGGCGCGGCGGCGAGCAGGTCGTCGTAGCGATCGAAGTCGGGAAGGTCACCGACGGCGGACACCAGCGTCGGGATGACAGACAGGTCAAGCCGCTCGATCATGTCCGCCATCGCCGCCGACGAGATCAGCGCCGCCGCGCCGCAGTCGTCGAGGATGTACTGCGCCTCGGCCGGGCGCAGGTGGCAGTTGATCGCGGTGTAGCGGAGCCCGGAGCGCTGCGCCGCCCAGGCGATCTCGAAGAACGGGCGGTTGTTCTCCATCAAGATGGCGATCGTGTCGCCCTCGACCAGGCCGCGGGAGCGCTCGTCACGTGCGGCCCTCCTTAGGCGTTGCTTCCCTTGACTGCAACGATAGTTTGATTCGCTGATTATGGAAAGATCATTCTCAAATCTAAGATCCACGTTACCGAACGGGCCGGGCCGACTCCCGGACCCCATACCGCCGTCCGGTCCCTTGTCTCGCCGTGGAGAGAATCGTATTCTCTTCTACGTGACCAAGGATTCTCGCTGATGGCGCGTGACGCGGCAGTGGTCGAGGCGGTCAGGACTGCCATCGGCAAACGAGGCGGCACGCTGTCGCAGGCGCACGCCGTCGACCTGTCGGCCGATGTGCTCACCGCGCTCGCGGCGCGCACCGGTATCGACCCCGCGATCGTCGACGACGTGATCTGGGGCTGCGTGGGCCAGGTCGGCGACCAGGCGGGCAATATCGGGCGGTACGCCGCGGCACCAGCCCGGAGACGCTCGCGCGGCTTAAGCCGTCGTTCCGCGAGGACGGCGTGATCCACGCGGGCAACTCGTCGCAGATCTTCGACGGCGCGGCGGCGCTCCTGGTGACCACACAGGAGCGGGCGGCCGCGCTCGGCCGCACGCCGATCGTCAGGTACCACACCGCCGCGGTCGTCGGCGCCGACGCCGACCGGCGTTTCGATGGCACTGCGGACCGGCGGGCGGGGCTGACCCTGCTCGTGGTCGAGGACGGCGTGCCGGGCTTCGCCAAGGGCCGCACGCTGGACAAGATCGGGCTCAAGGTGCAGGACACGGCCGAGCTATCGTTCACCGACGTCCTGGTGCCCGCGGCCCTCGTGGGGCGCGGCGCGCGCGTCGTGCTGCTCGACCTGCCAAGCCCGGAAGGGGACAAGGCCGCCGCGTCGCTCGGTGACGCCGCCCGCTTCGTGCCCGCGGATGTCACGGACACGGCCGCGTCGAGGCCGCGCTCGACGCGGCGCAGGAGAACGGCCCGCTCGGCGCGGTGGTGCACTGCGCTGGCCGTGGCGGCGACCGGTTCCGCATCCTGGACAAAGAGCGCACTCCCGGTTCGCTCGACGCCTTCGAGGAGGTCGTCCGGATCAACCTGACCGGCACCTACAACGTGCTGCGCCTCGCGGCGGCCCGGATGAGCGGGAACGAGCCCGTCGACGGCGAGCGCGGCGCGATCGTGCTCACCGCGTCGGTCGCCGCGTTCGAGGGCCAGATCGGCCAGACGTCCTACGCCGCGGCCAAGGCCGGCGTGCGCGGCATCACGCTCGTGGCCGCGCGTGACCTGGCGAGCTGGCAGATCCGGGTGAACACGATCGCCCCCGGCATCTTCGACACCCCGATGCTGGCCAGGCTGCGCGACGACATCCGCGAGGGCCTGGCGGCCTCCGTCCCCTACCCCAAGCGCCTCGGCACCCCCGCCGACTACGCGCAGCTAGCCGCGACCCTCATCGAAAACCCCTACCTCAACGGTGAAGTCATCCGCCTAGACGGCGCCATCCGCATGGCCCCCCGCT
>Ga0066797_1000352_pt1 | contig 14188 bp, 9 predicted proteins | sample PersoiDNA2013193_FD_76335 | JGI IMG/M metagenome (GOLD analysis project Ga0066797, IMG submission 76335) | Permafrost soil microbial communities from the Arctic, to analyse light accelerated degradation of dissolved organic matter (DOM) -... | ecosystem: Environmental > Terrestrial > Soil >... | reverse complement strand
GTGCTGGCTGCGACCGCGGGCGGGACGACGAGGGCCCCGCCGATCAGGGCCGCCGCGGCCCCGAGGGCCAGGAACGGTCCGGTCGTGCTGCGAAGGGATGCCGAGAACGCGCGTCTCATGTGCTCACCTTTCACGACTGTCAGGACGATTGACTGCCCGGACGGCCTCCGCCAACTGTGGTGCGTCGTTGCGGTCCGCCCGTCGTTGGGCTGGACCTGTGGGCTGGCTGAAGACAGGGCAAACATATCCTCACGGCGAATCGCCTGTCAAGACTTTGTGTCGAACCGATTCGACGTCGTATTGCTCTCCGAGCCTTTGCTATACGCCATTTTCATGGCATAGTGTTCGAATCGGTTCGCCGATGAACGGAGGCAACGTGGTCAGCATCGGGGACGTGGCACGCGCAGCGGGGGTCTCTCGCAGCACGGCGTCGTATGCCCTGTCCGGGAAGCGGGCCATCTCCCCCGAGGTGCGGCAGCGGGTCGACGAGGTGGTCAAGGATCTGGGCTACACGCCGAATGCCGGTGCGCGCGCCCTGGCGACGTCGCAGACGATGGTGCTGGGTCTGCTCGCGCAGTTCTACGAGGACGAGTTCGCGCCTGCGATGCTGCAGTACATCCTGGGCGTCTCGGACACGGCACGAGAGCTCGGTTACGACATCCTGCTGATGACCGAGGCAGACGGGGCGCGGGCCCTTCAGCGCGTCACCCGGGCGAGGATGGTGGACGGCGTCGTCCTCCTGAACGTCGCGGAGGACGACGAGCGACTTCCGGTGCTGCGTCAGGCACCGCAACCCGGTGCCCTCATCGGACTCCCGGCGGACAGCTCGGGCCTCGACGTGTTCGACCTGGACTTCCCCGAGGCCGGGCGGATGATGGTCGACCACCTGTGGGCGCTCGGACACCGCGATCTCCTGCTGGTCTCTCCGCCCGAGCACGTCGTTGAGCGCGGGGGCGCCTACGTGTGGCGGCTCCGCGACGCAGCCGTGGAGCAGGCTCAGAGGCGCGGCGTGGCGCTGCAGACGATCTCGGCTGATTCGCGCCAGCCCGCAGTGGGCCGCTCACTCGTCGCGGCCCTGGACCAGTACCCGGCGACCACGGGGCTGCTCGTGCACAACGAGGCGGCGGCAGCCGCATTGCCACCGGTCTTGCATACGCGCGGGCTCGAGGTTCCTCGCGACCTGTCGGTCATCGGCAGGTACTCCGACGAGTTCGCCAGGACGTTCTCGCTTCCCTTCTCGTCGATCGAGAGCGCTCCGGACCGGCTCGGCCAGATGGCCGTGCGCCAGCTCGTACGACGGATCGAGTCGCAGGAGGGGCGAGACGAGCCGCACGTCGTGCGCTTCATCTCGCCCGAGCTCGTCGACCGGGGCAGCACGGCGGGGCCCCGCTGAGGGCTCGACGAGAAGCAGGAGCAATCGCGCGGTCATCCGAGGCGCGGTCATCACGAAGGTCACAGATTCAAGGAGGAATACAGTGATTCGTCTAGCCAAGTCCGCCCGCGTGGCGGCGTTCGTGGGCGTCGTCGCCCTCTCCGGCGCCGCGCTCACGGCGTGCTCGTCGGCAAGCAACAGCAGCGGCACGGCGTCAACGGGGGGCGGCACCTACACCTGGTGGGACCCCTACCCCCAGCACGACGCATCCTCCGACTGGGCGAAGCGCGTTGACGCGTGCGGCACCGCGGCGGGCGTGACGATCAAGCGGACCGCCTACGACACCACAGCGCTGACCAATCAGGCTCTGCTGTCCGCGCAGGAGGGCACCTCGCCTGACATCATCCTGCTGGACAACCCTGCGGTCTCGACCCTCGCCGATACGGGGATGCTGAACACGACGGACGAGCTGGGCCTGGACACGTCGAGCATCGACAAGAACCTGCTCGCCGCAGGGGTGGTCAAGGACAAGACCTACGGCATCCCGATCGGTGCGAACACGCTGGCCCTGTACTACAACAAGACCATCCTGGACGCCGCCGGCGTGGATCCCGCCACCATCACCAACTGGGCCTCGCTGACCGACGCCCTCGCCAAGGTGACCGCGGCGGGACACAAGGGCATCACCTTCGCCGGCATCGGTACTGAGGAGGGGTCGTTCCAGTTCCTTCCGTGGTTCTGGGGCGCCGGGGCCGACCTGAAGCACCTCGACTCGACCCAGGCCACGGATGCGCTGACCCTGTGGACCACGTGGCTGAGTAAGGGATACGCACCCAACTCGGTGATCACCAACTCCCAGAACACCACCTGGGAAGAGTTCCTGACTGGCAACTTCGCGTTCGGCGAGAACGGCACCTGGCAGGTCGACAGCGCCGCCAAGGCCGACTTCCCGACCGGCGTCATCCAGATCCCGGCCGAGAACGGCGGCGCGGCACCGGCGCCTACCGGAGGGGAGTTCCTGACCGCCCCGGTCCAGAAGGCCACGGGTCGCTACGCGACCACCAAGAAGATCATCAACTGCATGACCACGACCGACGGCCAGGTCAAGACGGCCACCACGTTCGCGTACTACATCCCGCCGACCGCTGCCGGCCAGCAGCAGCTTCTCGCCCAGAAGCCTGACCTCAAGGCGTGGGTCGACGCGGTCAAGTCGGCGAAGGGCCGCACGAGCGACAACCTGGGGACCGCGTATCCCAAGATCTCCCAGGCGATGTGGACCGGCGTGCAGAAGGCGCTCAGCGGTTCCCTCAGCCCGAAAGACGCACTGGCCGAAGCGCAGCAAGCAGCAGCGAAGGCGACGAGCTGACGGTTCCCCGGCCCACCCGATCCAGGAAGAACAGGACACCATCACGAGAGCGACTCAGACACGTGCTGTCGGGTCGCCGGGAACGCCCGGGGGGGCGGCGATCACGTCGTCGCTGCCCCCCTCGGGCGGACTGCCGGCCGATCGACGCATCCGCTCCACGCACTTGGCAGCGATGGCCTTCGCCGCACCGCTGATCGTCTACCTGGTGGCGTTCTACGCCTTCCCGCTCTACCGCAACATCGAGCTGAGCGTGCACGACTACACGATCCGGGCATTCGTGCAGGGGAACGCCAAGTTCGTCGGCCTGTCGAACTACGCCGACGTCATCACGTCGCAGACCTTCCTCCCCGCCCTGCGGAACACCGCACTGTTCACGGCCGTCTCGATCGCCTTCCAGTACACGATCGGGCTGGGTCTCGCAGTGTTCTTCAGGAACAACTTCCGACTCTCGGGGGTCCTGCGTGGGATGTTCCTCATCCCGTGGTTGCTTCCGCTGATCGTGTCTGCCTCGACCTGGTCGTGGATGCTCAACAGCGACAGCGGGATCGTGAACTCGGTCCTGCAGGCCTTCGGCATCGGCCAGATCAACTGGCTCACCTCGCCGGGCATGGCACTGGTGTCGGTCATCATCGCCAACATCTGGCTCGGCATCCCGTTCAACCTCGTGATCCTGTACTCAGGGCTCCAGAACATCTCTCCCGACATCTACGAGGCCGCGTCGCTCGACGGCGCCAGTGGCTGGAAACGCTTCTGGCACATCACCTTTCCGCTCTTGCGGCCCGTGTCGGCCATCACGCTGCTGCTTGGTCTGATCTACACGCTCAAGGTGGTCGACGTGATCTGGATCATGACGACAGGTGGGCCTGGTGACGTCTCCACGACGCTGGCGGTCTGGTCCTACCGCGAGGCCTTCGGCACGGGCCAGCCCGCATTCTCGCCAGCCTCCGCCGTCGGCAACCTCCTGATCCTCATCGCGCTCGCCTTCGGAGTCCTCTACCTCTACGTGCAACGTCGACAGGAGACGTCATGACCTCGCGCCCGAGGTGGTGGAAGACCGCGCTCGGGGTGTTCTTCACCGCGCTGATGCTCTTCCCCGTCTACTGGATGGTGAACGTCTCGTTCACCAAGACCAAGAACATGCGGGCGGATCCTCCGCACTGGTTCCCGTGGGACGCGACGACCGAGGGATACCAGGCCGTGTTCCACCAGCAGATGCCGGCGCTGGCGACGAGTCTGCTCATCGGGTTCGGGTCCGTCGCGCTCACGCTCGTCATCTCCGCGCCGGCCGGCTACGCGCTCGCCAAGCTGCGACTGCGAGGGACGGGGTCCTTGAACTTCATCCTCCTGGTCGCCCAGATGATCCCCGCAGTGGTCATGGCCATGGGCTTCTACGCGATCTACCTCAGACTCGGGTGGCTCAACACGATCGTCGGCCTGATCGTCGCGGACTCCACGGTCGCCGTTCCGTTCGGCGTCCTGCTGTTCACGGCCTTCATGTCAGGTATCCCCGAGGAGCTCATCCAAGCGGCGAAGATCGACGGGGCGAACACCTGGCGGACCTTCCGCTCCGTGATCCTGCCAGTCAGCCGCAACTCCATCGTCACGGTGTCCCTGTTCGCCTTCCTGTGGGCCTGGTCGGACTTCGTCTTCGCCTCGACCCTGGACCGCAACGGCACGATGATCCCGATCACGCTGGGCATCTACAAGTACATCGGCAGCAACACGACCCAGTGGAACTCGATCATGGCCGCCGCCGTTGTCGCGTCCGTACCGGCAGCGGTCCTGCTCGTGGTCGCTCAGCGGTACGTGGCCGCGGGCGTGACAGCCGGGGCCATCAAGGAGTGAGCCGTGCCGCCGGGCGCCCGCCCGGGTCGTACCGCGGGTCTTGCCGTGCGCAGGTCCGCTGCCCGGGCGACCATGCAGCAGAAGATCTGGAACAAGGGAGAAGAGTGTCGTGACGACGAGAGCAGTGCGCACGGACCGAACTGGCGGTGCCCCGGTCGCCCCGTCGCGGGGCCCCTGGAGGCCGCTGGGGGTGGCCGATGTCGCGCTGGCCGGGGGGTTCTGGGGCGCATTGCAGGCGACGAACGCTCGCGCGACGCTCGACCACTGCGAGCAGTGGATGGAGCGGGAGGGCTGGCTCGCGAACTTCGACCGCGTGGCCCTGGGGCAGACGACCGGTGAACGGCCGGGCTGGTCCTTCGTGGACTCCGAGGTGTACAAGCTCCTGGAGGCACTGGCGTGGGAGTACGGGCGGACCGGTGACCCGGCCGTCGAGGCCGGCGTCCGGCGGCTGACCGCCCGGGTGGCCAGCGCGATGGATCCCGACGGGTACCTCAACACATGCTTCGGCCATGTCGGGCAGCGCGCGCGATACAGCGACCTCGAGCTCGGCCACGAGCTGTACTGCACCGGGCATCTGCTCCAGGCGGCAGTCGCCCGCATGCGCACCGTCGGGGAAGACGCGCTCGTCGACCTTGCCCGACGCGCGGCGGACCACGTGTGCGACACCTTCGGGCCGACCGGGCTGGAGGGTCTGTGCGGTCATCCGGAGATCGAGGTCGGGCTGGTCGAGTTCGGACGAGCGGTCTCCGAGCCGCGTTACGTGCAGCAGGCCGCGCTCTTCGTCGAACGGCGGGGTCACGGACTCCTCAAGGACATCCCGCCCGGGTCTGCCTACTTCCAGGACGACGTGCCGGTGCGGGAGGCCACGGTGTGGCGCGGGCACGCAGTGCGCGCACTGTACCTGTCGGCCGCCGCAGTCGACGTGGCGGTCGAGCAGAACGACGACGAGCTGCTCGCCGCGATCGAACGTCAGTGGACCGCCACCGTCGCTCGGCGCACCTACATCACGGGCGGGATGGGATCGCGCCACCAGGACGAGGGGTTCGGCGAGGACTGGGAGCTGCCCCCCGACCGTGCGTACTGCGAGACCTGCGCCGGGGTCGCCTCGGTGATGGTCTCATGGCGGCTCTTCCTCGCCACCGGCGATGTTCGGTACGCCGACCTCATCGAGCGCACCTTCTACAACGTCATCGCGACGTCGCCACGCGCCGACGGGAGGGCGTTCTTCTACGCCAACCCGCTCCAACAGCGCGCCGCGGGCCCGTCGGCCAACGACGACGTGGCCAGCCCGCGCGCCGAGAGCGGGACACGCGCGGCCTGGTTCGACGTCTCGTGCTGCCCGACGAACATCGCTCGCACCCTCGCGATGTGGCAGGCTCACTGCGCCGCAGTGAGCGAGAACGACCTGGTGCTGCTGCAGTACGCCGGCGGTCGGCTCCTTGCGGCGCTCGGACGAGGCGACGAGGTGGAACTTGAGATCGCCACGGCCTACCCCGAGGACGGCCTCGTGACGGTTCAGGTCATCGCCGCGCCGACAGATGCCTGGGGTCTGCAGCTGCGTGTTCCGGCGTGGGCGGCCGGAGCGGTCCTGGACGACGGTGAGCACCGACGCGAGGTCCCGCCGGGCTTGGTCAGGGTCAACCGTTCCTTGGCCCCCGGCGATGTGGTGCGCCTCGAGCTGCCGATGCGTCCGCGGGTGACGGTTGCGGACGCCCGTATCGACGCGACGCGCGGATGCGTCGCCTACGAGCGGGGCCCGCTGGTGCTGTGTGCGGAGTCCACGGATCTTCCGGCTGACGTGTCTCTCGACCGTGTGCGGGCCGACCTCTCGGTACCGCCCGATGTGCGCGACGGGGACGTCTGGATTCGGACCCGCGTGGCGGACCAGCAGCCCGACAGCCCGTGGCCGTACGGCATGACCGCGCGACCGAGCACGCACAAGAGCGACGAGCTGGTCCTGCGGCCCTACCACTCGTGGGCCGAGCGGGGCCCGTCGACCATGCGCGTCTGGCTGCCCGCCGCCGCAGCAGACTAGACGACACTGGTGCGACGAGGCAGACGGACGATGAGGTGCAGGCTCGGCAGGCGCCCGGACGGTGCGCTGCCGATGAGCTCGAAACTAGGGGAAGGGTTGCGACGGTGTTCACCAGCAACGGGACTGCACTGGTCTGGCGCGGGGACGGAGAGACCCTCCTGGTGGAGGCGTGGGGTGAGAACAGCCTCCGGGTGCGCTCCCGGATGATGGGCGACGTGCTGGAGCAGGACTTCGCCCTCCTCCCGGCTCCGGCAGCACGCGCGACCATCGACATCGAAGGTGACCGCGCGGTGATCCGGAACGGGAAGATCCGTGCCGTCCTCACGACCGAGAGCACCCACGAAGGGAACGGCTACTTCGATGTCAGCAGGTGCGCGATCGAGTTCGCCGACGAGAGCGGGCGCGTGCTGTTCAAGGAGCTAGGACCGGGCGGTTCCCTGAAGCTCAAGGCTCGGCGCTTCACCCCGATCCCCGGCGGCGACTTCCGGATCACGGCGAGCTTCGAGTCCGATCCGCACGAGAAGCTGTACGGGATGGGGCAGTACCAGCAGCAGCTGCTCGACCTCAAGGGCAGCGCGTTCGAGCTGGCCCATCGCAACTCTCAGGCGAGCATCCCGTTCGTCGTGTCAAGCGCCGGCTACGGCTTCTTCTGGCACGACCCGAGCATCGGGCGCGCGAGCTTCAACCTCAACCGGACCGAGTGGCATGCGGAGTCCAGCAAACAGCTGGACTACTGGGTGACGGCAGGTGACACGCCCGCCGAGATCGTGCAGGCGTTCGCGTCCGTGACGGGCAAGGTGCCCATGATGCCCGAGTACGGCCTCGGCTTCTGGCAGTGCCGGCTCCGCTACTGGAACCAGGACCAGCTCCTCGAGGTCGCGCGCGAGTACCGACGCCGTGGCCTGCCGTTGGACGTCATCGTGTGCGACTTCTTCCACTGGCCGAAGATGGGCGACTTCCGCTTCGACGAGGAGTTCTTCCCCGACCCGCAGGCGATGGTCGACGAGCTCACGGCGATGGGGATCGAGCTCATGGTCTCCGTCTGGCCTCAGATCGCCCTGACGTCGGAGAACTACCAGGAGATGCGGGACCGGAACCTGCTCGTGAAGGCCGAGTCAGGAGTCGACGTGCACATGCGGTTCGTCGAGGAGAGCGTGTTCTACGACGCGACCAATCCCGAGGCGCAGCGGTACGTCTGGGAGAAGTGCAAGCAGAGCTACCACGACCTCGGGATCCGTGCATTCTGGCTGGACGAGGCGGAGCCGGAGTACGAGCGGTACGACTACGCAAACTACCGCTACCACGCCGGCCCCAACGTGCAGGTGGGCAACCTGTACCCCCAGCTGTACTCCAAGGGCTTCTACGACGGCATGGTCGCGGCCGGTCAGACGGATCCGGTGAACCTCGTCCGGTGCGCCTGGGCGGGCAGTCAGCGGTACGGCGCTCTCGTGTGGTCCGGTGACATCCACTCGACGTTCGACGACTTCAGGAACCAGATCACCGCAGGCCTGCACATGGGCCTCGTCGGCATCCCGTGGTGGACGACGGACATCGGCGGCTTCCACGGGGGCGACGCCGAGGACCCGGCGTTCCGCGAGCTGCTGGTGCGGTGGTTCCAGTATGGGACGTTCTGCCCGGTCATGCGCCTGCACGGGGACCGCTCACCGGAGCGCGAGGTCACACGCCAGGGTGGAGAGCCGAGCTGCCCGACCGGGAGCGACAACGAGGTGTGGAGCTTCGGCGCGGACGTGTACGAGGTCCTGGCTCACTACCTACGGCTGCGCGAGACATTGCGGCCGTACGTGCGCGAGCTCATGAAGCAGGCCCATGAGGACGGGTCCCCGGTGATGCGGGCGATGTTCTACAGCTTCCCCGACGACGCAGCCTGCTGGGACCTGAACGATCAGTACATGTTCGGTGACGACATCCTCGTCGCCCCCGTGGTCGAGCTCGGAGCCCGCGAGCGCGATGTCTACCTTCCGGCCGGCTGCTCGTGGACGAACGTGCACGACGGCTCGGTCCACCCCGGCGGGCAGACGGTCCGGGTGGCAGCTCCTCTCGAGGTGATCCCCCTGTTCACCCGCGACGGCAGTCACCGGGAAATCATCCAGCCGGCAGCCCGCCACTGATCGGCACGGGCGGCGCGCTCCCCGCGGCCGCCCGTGCGTCATCGCCAAGGTCTCGTCAAAGTCGTGTCTTAGCAGGTGAGGAGTAGTTTCGCGGTCCGGGCGGGGTCTCTGGCGCGATGTCGGGTGTTCTTGGCGATGTCGTCGGTCCCGGATAGGCGCAGGAGGCCGATGGCGGTCGAGCGCAGGGTGGCCTTGATGCGGGGGGCGTTGGCGGTGCGGACGGTGGAGCGGTCTTCGTCGTAGACGACGTCGCGGACCCAGTGCAGCGTGTTCTCGATGCCCCAGTGGACCCAGGTGGCGATCTGGGTCGGGGATGCTTCGGTGGTCGCCATCGAGGTGATGATGTAGACGACGTCGACGCTCTTCTTGGCGTCGGTGGTGCGGGTGCGTCGGAACTGGGCGACCTGGACGGCGTGGGGGAAGTCGAGCATCTCCGGTGCGGCGACGACCTTGATCGTGCGTCGGACCTGTCGCCCATGGGTTCGGTCCACGCTCCCGGTGGCCCGGATCTGGGTCCACGGCAGCGCCTTGCAGTGCCTGTACAACCCGGGCTGGTTCGCCTTCACCGTGAATGCGTAGTGCCCGCTGCGGTCGATGATGTACGTCGCGGTGTCGGTCTGTGTGTGCATTGCGTCGGCCGTGATCACCCTGTCGACCAGGTCAAACGCGTCGAGGAGGGTGCGCAGGGCGGGGATCTCGTTGCTCTTGAGGGCGACCTGCACCTGTCCCAGGACGACCCCGGCGGTGTGGTCCAGGGCCGCTACCAGGTGCAGGGCGGTGCCCCCGGCAGCTCAGTTCTCAACCCAAGGCTCGACGTCGGCCGCTTCCGGCGCAGCGCACTGATCCGTTGAGGCGCGGTTCGACGCAAGCAGCACTCGACCGCCCAGACGGGCGAACCCGCAGGCCGCCTCCTGAGCACGGGTCCTCACCGAACAAGTGTCGTCAATACCCACCGCGGCGGCTTGCACCCCGACAAGCAGCTCCTGCAGTTGCGGCGGGCTGCGACTGCATTGGTGGTGGGCGAGCCCTGAGGGCACGGCACGAGGGGACGACCGTTGGCCGCCCCCTCGTGATGATGCCGGCTCAGTCGTCGGGGGGGTTCACCGCTCTGTCAGCCTGGTCGAGCAATGCTCACCGCAAAGAAGCGCCGTCACTGCGAGCCCTCTCAACCTGCTGAGCGTTTCACAGGCGTGAGGGTCCATAGATGATCGGCAGTGGCACTTTCGCTCACAGACACCGCGGTGGGGTTGGACACGATCGTGGCGTCTCGCCCGTTGCCCGAGGAGTCGGTCGCCGTTGCGCCGCCGGTCTCGTCGAATGCGTAGTGTGCCACATCGCCGGTACCGGCGTGGCCAGAGGCGAGCGCCGCGACCTCCGAGGCGCTTAGCGCGCGGCTGTAGACGTTGAAGTCATCCACCTTTGCGTTCAGGTACGGGTCGCCGCCGTACTCCGACCGACCGATCCAGTTCTGCGTCGTGGAGCCGAGGTCGCTGGGGTGCAGCGTGATGTTCGAGTTAGTGCCGACCGGCTGGCCATTCACGTACAGGGTGCCGGTCGTACCGGAGACCGTCACCGTGACTAGCGACCAAGTGTTCAGGGGCAGCGTGCTGCTGCTCTTGATCTGCTGCTCGCCACCAGCCCAATTCGTGGTGATTGCGAACCGGACGCCCGTCCCATCGTTGGCCGTCAGGAACATGTAGTCCTTGGTTCCGGTGCCGAAGTCGAACAGGCGGGTCCAGGTGGTGTTTTGCGAGGGGTTGACCCAGGCTGACACGGTGAAGTCGCCCTTCACTCCGCTCACGATGCCTGTGGGCAGGCTGACGTACTCGTTGTTCCCGCACAAGGCCACCGCGTTGCCGAGCTTGCCCGTGACGCGCGCGCCGGTCGCGGTGCACGTCGAGGTGACTGCCCCATCCGTCCACTGGACCACGCTGGCGCCCGAGGACGTGCTCCGGTCGGCAACCCCGAGGACGAGACCGCTGTTGTCGTTTGCGATCAGGTAATGACCGGCGCCGTCCGGGATCAGCTCCCACAACTCGTTCGTCGCACCCGTGTTTCCCCAGATCAACGCGTTCGCGCCGTTCTGCGTCGAACTATCGCTCACGCCGAGCAGGAGACCGCTAACCTGGTTGACGATTTTGTACAGCCCGGAACCCGCGTCCCTGATCGACCACAGCTGGGTCTTGCCGCCCGCCGTTGTGCTCTGATCAACCAGCGCGCCCTGGGAGGTCGCCCCGCCTGTCGTGCCCAGGGCCAGGCCGCTGTTCACGTTCGTGATGCGATACGTGCCGGCCAGGCTCGTGAGGCTTCCGCGGTGCGGCGTGATCACGAGGTGATACCCGTTGGCGGGGTTCATTGCGACAGGGACGGTGATCGAGCCCTTCTTGGCGACGTACATCGTGTCCGAGATGGTGATGGGACCGTCGACGGCATTGGTGCGCCCTCGGGACGGCGTGTACTCGAGCTTGACGTCAACCGCAGCGCCGGTCTTCATGGAGTCGAGGCCGTCGATGGTCACCGCCGATGCGCCGGAGCCGCCTCCGACGATCGCATCGAGTTGCTTCCTGTCGGCGCTAACCGACGCCGCACCGTCGATGCCGGTTTGCGCGGGTGGCGTCGTGGCGACCATGTTGCCGCTCATTTCGCCGTACCACTTGTACAGCCAGTAGGAGCCGTTCGGCGAGCCGCCCGTGTCGGTGAGTGTGTCACCGAGCGTGCCGTAGTGGTTCCAGAAGGCCATCTCGGCATCGTGGACGCCCGCTCGCTCGAACTTGGCGATGTAGCCGACCATGGAACCCGGTACGCCCACCTCGGTCGGTGTGGCGTACTCCTCGATCGCGATCGGCAGCGGGCTGATCCCCAGGCTCGATTCGAGGTTGCGGTAGGCGGCGACGTCGTCCGCAATGCGGGCCTGCCCGCTCAACTCATGCCAACTGATGATATTCGGGACAGTGTTGGTGGCGATGGCGTTCTGGAGGAACGCCTTCATCTCGTCGAGGTTGAAGATGGAGTAGCTCGGGCCCTGGATAGGCGTCGTCGCGTCCTTCGAGCGGATCTCCCTATAGGTTCGTGCCCAGCCGTCGTTGAAGCTACCGGCCTTGGAGGCCACCCACGTCCAGTCTGGCTCGTTCCAGATTTCGTACGCGGCGATGTTGGTCGCGTGTGACGCCTGCACCGAGGCGATCTGGGTGTCGACGGCCTTCAGCCAGTCGGTCCAGCTCGTCCACCCGTAGGGGAAGTTCGGGTACCAGTCGGGCATGCGGACGACGACCTTCGCGCCGGCCTTCGCGGCCTCTGGTGCAACGACGAGCGCGTCACCCGCCGGCTCCGGCTCGCCGTTCGGCAGCTGCGAGCCGCCTGGCGCCATCTGCACGAAGGTGTTCGGCTTGAGCGCTTTCACCAGAGCGTCCGACGGAACCGCGGCGGTCGCCAGACCGTACAGACTCCCGGTCGCGACGTGCGTGACGGGCCGGAAGGGCTCGTCCGCGTGGACGACAAGCGTGTTGGCCTCGGACGGTGCCGCCTGGGCCGACGGTGCGATGGCGGCTCCCCCAGCGGCGACCACCGCGAAGGCGGCGAGCACGGCAGCTGTCTGCGCCCCCGTTCTACGTGTTCGTTCTGTTCGATACATCATGGTGCTCCTTTGCATCAGATTGTCAGCGCTCCTTTTTGGGACCATGGTCACCGAAATCGCGACGTGGGCGCCCGTCCGCGCACCTGGGTCGTAGGTGCTCCGCGACGACCATCGCGTAGCCCGCGTCGGTCCAGATGCAGGCGTGGTCGCGGAGACCTGCACCGGTCCTGGCGTCGAACCCGCGCGGAGCCGGCGTCCGCCGGTTCCGCGGACAAGACAGACGAAGCCGTGCTTCGGCAGACTCCAGCGGCTTTGGCTACGTCGCCAATGGTCGCCATGTCTCGTCCCTGACTCATCGTCGAACCGGTTCGCCTAATGTAGTCCGAATTTCTGCGCTCACGCAAGAGACATGCGACGAACCTCACAACGACACACGCCTCATATGCCTGCTCTAGGCGCTCATCGAACATCGGACCGTTCGAATCGGTTCGAAGGATAGGGGTCTGGCTTGTAGCGGTGCAGCCTGGCGGGGATCGTGGCCAGTCCGGCTTCGATCGCGGCCAGGGTGCGCCGTTGCCCTGCGCGCACGCGCAGCGCGCCGTTCTCGCGGACCGCGAGAACCGGCTGCAGGACGCCGAGGTCGCGGATCGAGGCGACGAACTCCTTGTCGATGTTCGCGGCGACGCGCACGTTGGTCTCGACAGTCAGGGTGCGGGGATCGACGTCGGCGAACTCGAACCCGACGGTCGCGGTTGTTGCCTGGGTGGTGGCGTTGGTCATGGTGGGTGCCTCTCCGTTGGTACCCGTGTGGGCTGGCCGGTGAGCGCCCGTTCCTTTCGGGCCTCACCGGCAGGCGCGAGGCAGCACCGCACGCAGAGGCTCACTGCCAACCCGTCTCCGCCGGCGCGTTCCCACCCCGGGCGTCCCTACGGGTCAGGACGAGTTGAGGCCTGTGGTGTCGCGCGGCCCAAGACCAATGGGACGCACGGCGCTCGGACATGAACCGGTCACGCATCAGGTGGTCGACGCCGCACCAGGCTGTCCAGCCGTGTGTTGACCGGGCGTTGCGGTGAACTGCTCCGGGTTCGTTGACACTACGACAACGGAGTCGATCCCCCGACTGCGTGCGGCCGACCAACCGTCGCTTAACGCCACCTAAGTGACGGAGACAGTTTCCGCGTCGAGGCGGCCAAGTTCCGCGCGACATCCGCCGGTGTCCGCCGGCTTCCGCCACGGTCTGGAGGCAAGGTCTGCGGTCACCACGCGGTCACGAACGAAAGAGACCCTCCCGCTCCGAAGAGCGAAAGGGCCTCTGACCTGCACTAACGTTGGTAGCGGGGACAGGATTTGAACCTGCGACCTCTGGGTTATGAGCCCGGCGGGCAAGCAGGCACCGACCGCCACGGCAATGTCGGAGCGCGGCGTCTCCGCCGGCACGTCAGCGGATGAGAGCTCCATCGGTGACAACCATGTTGGCCTCGACGGCCCATCGCACGCGTACCCCAACGCGTACCCCAACGGGATCGTGTCCGACCGTGTTCGCGGGAGACCGGGCTTGACTTTGCACCGCTCTGACCCGCACAGACGCACGCGGACGGACCTCGGCGGACGCGTTTCCGGTGCCTGACACGGAAGAGGTCGCTGGTTCGATCCCAGTATCGCCCACCAGCATCACCACAGGTCAGAGGCTGTTTCGGAGGAATCCGGAGCGGCCTGCTTGGCGTCCAGATGGGTCCGTACCCCAACGCATGCCGCAACCGCGTTTTGGAGACCCGGCGAGGCTGAGTTGCGGTCGCCGGTGGACGGAACCGAACCCGATCAACGGGCACGGGATCGAACATCGCGAGGGTTTGGTGCTGTTCGACAT
>Ga0066797_1000351_pt1 | contig 14193 bp, 13 predicted proteins | sample PersoiDNA2013193_FD_76335 | JGI IMG/M metagenome (GOLD analysis project Ga0066797, IMG submission 76335) | Permafrost soil microbial communities from the Arctic, to analyse light accelerated degradation of dissolved organic matter (DOM) -... | ecosystem: Environmental > Terrestrial > Soil >... | reverse complement strand
TGATCGACGTCATGGCGGCCCGGCTCGCCGGCGGGCGACACTGGCGTCACTGGCGGGATATGGAGCCGGTACCTAGCGTGATCTAACGCAGAGCGATCACTTACTTACGCAACACTCTCTGAGACGTACGTACAGGTACCCGTAGCTGGGCATCTGCTTGGGGTCTCCGGCATCCCTGGCCCGGTCGGTCTCGTCACGGTTCCGCTTCTGGATCTGGCGCAGCTCCATCTGGCTGCCCCATGCCTTCATGATCCATTCGTTTTCCTGGTTCGGGTCGCTGAAATCCCAGATCCCGTTATGGTCGGCCGTGACGATCAGGCGGGCCTGATCGGTCAATAGCTGCTGAGTGTTGAGGACATCGCGGACGTTGCGGCCGACCCTGGCCACGTCGTAGGCCGCTACCCCGTCGTAGTCCCCTGCCTCGCCGCGTAGCCACGGGCCTAGACCTGGGCGGGTAAGAGGGTCCGTCGCTCCCGATACCTCTAGGTCAACAGCCCACGCGATGACGTGCGCTCCGACTGCGGCGGCCGCCGTGAGAATGTGGTTAACCTGCTTCTGCGGGCTGCTCGTCTTGTCCGTCGTCCGGCTCAGCCGGATCACTCCCACCAGGCAGCGTCCGCAACCGTCGAACGGGGTAACGGGGGCGTTCATCTCAGTCATCTACCCTGCTCCGAATCTGTGAAATCCGAAAGCAGCCGATCACCGGCCAAACCTTCAGCGCTATCGGATCCTGTGTGCGTACGCTCAGGCCGCGATCAGGCGGGCGAGGTTGCCGCCCATGATCATGGCCTGGTCGTGCTCGTTCATCTTGACCAGTTCGTCCACGTAGCGGACCGGGTCGGCGAGGCCCTCGGGGTGCGGCCAGTCGGAACCGAACAGCACCCGCTCCACCCCGACGATCGAGGAGAGCTCGGCCAGGTCCTCCTCCCAGAACGGGCTGATGTGGATCCGGTTCCTGACCTCCTCGACGGGGTCGCCGAGGAACCCTTCCGGCATCTTCTTGTAGGCCTCGGCGAGTTCCTCGAGGAGCGGCTTCAGCCAGGCCGAGCCATTCTCGATAACGGCGACCTTCAGCTCCGGGTGCCGGAAGAGCGCGCCATGGCACACCCACGAGGCCACCGCGTCAGTGACCGGCCGCCACTGGCCTATTGCCCGCCAGGCGTTGGAGACGAAGGGGAGCATCTCCGAGCCCTTGCCCTCCCACTCCTGCTGGTACCGGGCGTAGCCGCTGTCGGAGGAGTGCATCGCGACCAGCACGCCGAGCTCGGTGCAGCGCTTCCAGAACGGGTCGAACTCCGGCAGCGCGAACGAGCGGGGGCCCTTCCACCCGGGGACCGGGGCGGGGCGGACGAGGATGGCCCGCGCGCCGTGCTCGACGGCCCAGTTGAGCTCCGCGATGGCCTTGTCGACGATCGGCAGGCTGATCACCGGGGTGGTGAAGATCCGGCCTTTGTAGTCGAACCCCCAGACCTCTTCCATCCACTGGTTGAGCCCGTGCACGACCGCCATGATGAGGTCGGGGTCGTCGCGCATGCGCTCCTCGAGCAGGCTGGCCAGCGTCGGGAACATCAGCGTCCGCTCGATGCCGAGGTCGTCCATCACCTCAAGCCGGGGCGCGGGGTCGTGGAAGGCGGGGATCGAGCGCATCGGCTCGCCGAAGATCTCCCTGCGGGACTTGCCTTCGGGGTTGCCGTGCTTGAAGTAGTCCTCCATCGCGCCGGGGCGGGCGACCACCTCGAAGGTGGGGTTGGGGATGTACTCGCTGATCTGCCCGCGCACCGCGATCTTCGTACGGCCCTTGATCTGTACGTACTGGATCGCTTTTTCGTACTGCTTCGGCAGGTACTTGGTCATCGCCTCGGGGGGCTCGTACAGGTGGTTGTCCGCGTCGAACAGCGGATAGGGCAGCACGCGTGACGGCATAGAGAGATCCTCCTTCGCTATATAGGAGAATCGTATTCTCAATCTCGGCATGTCGCAATATTTGAACGGAGGACGTATTTTCGGACCTTGGCCTTGGTCAACCGCAGCTAACTGTTCGGCGTGGATTCGGCCAGGACCGCGCGGGCACGGGAGCGGTAGGCCTCGATCTTCTCCTCCGGATTGATGATCCGGTGGCTGCGCGACTGGACCGAGATGTCGTGGCCGGCCGCGGACGCGCGCAGCGCGCCCACCGTGGCCTGCTCCTTCGGCACGTGCTTGAACGGGTCGAACTGGTACCAGCGCATCGCGTTCTCGTGCGTCATCTTGTTGATGTCGGCGTCGGGAACCGAGTACTTCTTGAGTACCTCCCACAGCAACTCGGGGGCGTCCGGCCACATCGAGTCGGAGTGCGGGTAGTCGCACTCCCAGCAGATGTTGTCGATGCCGATCTGGTCCCGCAGTTGCACGCCCACCGGGTCGGAGATGAAGCAGGTCAGGAAGTGCTCACGGAACACCTCCGACGGCACCTTCCCGCCGAAGTCCTGCAGCGTCCACGTCGAGTGCATCTCGAACGTGCGGTCAAGCCGGTCGAGGAAGTACGGGATCCAGCCCGTCCCGCCCTCGGACAGCGCGATCTTGACGTCGGGGAACTGCTTGATGGCGCGGGACCACAGCAGGTCCGCCGCCGCCTGGACGATGTTCATCGGCTGCAGCGTGATCATCACGTCGGGCGGCGCGTCGACCGCCGACACCACCATCCGCCCCGACGAGCCGATGTGCACGTTCAGCACGGTTCCGGTATCCGACAGCGCCCGCCACAGCGGGTCCCAGTGGTCGGTGTGGTAGCTCGGGTAGCCCATCGCCGCCGGGTTCTCTGTGAAGGTCAGCGAGTGGCAGCCCTTGGCCGCCACCCGGTGTACCTCCTCCGCGCACGCCACGGGATCCCAGATCATCGGCAGTGCCATCGGGATGAACCGGCCCGGGTGGGAACCGCACCATTCGTCGATGTGCCAGTCGTTGTACGCCCGGACGAGCGCCTTGGAGAACTCCGGGTCGTCGGTGGCGAACAGCCGCCCGGCGAACCCGGGGAACGACGGGAAGTTCATCGATCCCAGGATGCCGCCCGCGCTCATGTCCTTGACGCGCTCGTTCACGTCGTAGCAGCCGGGCCGGATCTCGTCCAGGCCCTGCGGCTCGAGCCCGTACTCCGTCTTCGGCCGCCCCGCCACCGCGTTGAGTGCCACGTTGGGGATAACGATGTCACGAAATTTCCAGACATCGGTGCCGTCGTCGCGGCGTATCTGGTGCGGCGCGTCCGCCTCGTACTTCTTCGGCAGGCGTCCGGCGAACATGTCAGGCGGCTCGATGATGTGGTCGTCCACGCTGACCAGGATCAGGTCGTCCTTCTCCATGATCTCTTCTCTCCAGTAATCGTGGCGGGATCAGGTGACCGCGCCGGCCGCCTTCAGCGCGATGATGCGGTCCCAGTCCAGGCCGAGTTCCTGCAGGATCTCTTCGGTCTGCGCGGCGAACCCGGGCGCCGGGCCGAGGTCGGGGGCGGTGACGTCGAACTGCACCGGCGAGGAGACCACCTCCATCTCGCCCGTCTGGCGGAAGTACTCGTTGGCCCGCGCCTGGGCGTCCTTCCCCGCCTGCAGCGTGTCCTGCACCGGTGCCCACGGCCCGGCCAGGGTGGCCAGCCGCTCGGCCCACTCCGCGAGCGGGCGGGCGCCGATCACGTCCGCCAGGATCTGGGACGCCTCATCGGCGTTAGCGGCGATCAGCTCGTGGGTGGCGAAGCGCGGATCGTCGGCGAGCTCGGGCCGCCCGATGTGCTGGCACACGTCCGCCCAGTACTTGGCCGGCTGGAGCATGACGAGCGAGAGGTACCGGCCATCGGCCGTCTTGTACAGGCCGGACAGCGGATTCGACATCGCGCCGCGGCTGCCCATGGGCGGCGCCACCCAGGTCTCGTTCAGGTACAGCGAGAGCGTGAGCGCGTGCCCCATGGTCCACAGGCCGCTGCCGAACAGGGAGACATCCACCACCGAAGGCTCGCCCGTGCGCTCGCGCTTGAACAGCGCCGCGGCGATCCCGCCGGCCAGGTTCGTCCCCGAGATTGTGTCGCCGTAGGCGGGCGGCGGGCTGATGAGACCGTCCAGGTTGGGCGGTGTGAGGCTGGCCGCGCTCGTACCACGGGACCAGAAGGCGGTCATGTCGTAGCCGCCACGGTTCGCCTCGACGCCGCGCGGCCCGAGCGCGCTGCCGCGCGCGTAGATGATCGCCGGGTTGACCTTCCTGATGTCATCCACGTCGATCGCGAACCGCTGCCTGGCTCCCGGCAGGAAGTTGGTCAGGAACACGTCGGCCCGGCCGGCCAGTTCGTAGAGGAGATCGCGCCCCTCTGGCACGCTCACGTCAAGCCCGATGCTGCGCTTGCCCCGGTTCGCGTGCTCGAAGTTGGGGTTGGGTTCCCCCGAAACCTGGTAGGCGCCGATCTGCCGCAGGCCGCGCTGCGGGTCACCGGTGACGGCGTGCTCGACCTTGATCACGTCCGCGCCCCAGTCGGCGAGCACCGCGCCGGCCGACGGGACGAAGCCGTACATGGCGACCTCGAGGACGCGGATACCCTCCATCGGCCCGCTCACGAGGCCACCGTCTCCGCGGCCGGGGCAGGGACCGGAACCGCCAGCGCCTTGGTCTCGAGGAATTCCTCAAGGCCCGCGGTCCCCATCTCACGTCCCACGCCTGACTGCTTATAGCCGCCGAAGGGCACGTCGGGGCCGAACCAGACGCCGCCGTTGACGCCGACGGTGCCGGTCCTGATCCGCCGCGCCACCCCGAGGGCACGCTCCTCGGAGGCGCTGTACACCGAGCCCGACAGGCCGTAGATCGAGTTGTTGGCGATGCGCACCGCGTCGTCGTCGCCGTCGTGCGGTATGACCACGAGCACCGGGCCGAACACCTCCTCCTGCGCGATCTCGCTGTCCGGGTCCACGTTGGTCAGCAGCGTCGGCGTGTAGAAATAGCCCGGGCCGACCTTCTCGCCGCCGGTCACCAGCGTGGCGCCCGCCGCGATCGCCCGCTGGACCATGCCGTCCACCTTGTCCCGCTGCCGCTCGCTGATCAGCGGCCCCATGTAGTTCTTGGGATCGGTCGGGTCGCCGTACGTCACATGGCCAAGCATGCCCGCGACCTGGGCGACGATCGCGTCATGGGCCTGCCGAGGCACCAGCATCCGGGTAGGGATGGCGCAGCCCTGCCCCGCGTGCGAGCAGGTAGCGAACGCCGCGACCATGATCGGGCCGGAAACGTCGGCGTCGTCGAGGACGACGAGGGCGGACTTGCCGCCGAGCTCGAGGAAGACCCGCTTCACGGTGGCGCTCGCGGCCGCCATGATCGCGCGACCGGTGGCGGTAGAGCCGGTGAAGGTGACGACGTCCACGTCGGGGCTGGTGGTGAGCACCTCACCGACCGCCACCTGGGACGAAGACAGGACGTTGACCACGCCAGGCGGGATGTCGGTGCTCGAGGCGATCAGCTCGGCGAGCGCGAGCGTGATCAGGGGCGTGTCCGGTGCGGCCTTGAGCACGACCGTGCAGCCGGCGGCGAGCGCGGGCGAGAGCTTGGCCAGCGCGAGCTGTGTCGGGTAGTTGTAGCCGATGATCGCGGCGACGACACCCGCGGCCTCCTTCTCCACCCAGCGACGGTGCCGCTCGCCGCGGAACTCCAGCATGCCGATTTCCCTCGGTCAGCGGATAGCCGGGGAGCAGGTCAGCGTAGTACCGGACGATCTCGATCGGCTCGTCGAGCTGCGCGCCTGTGGTGATCATGCGAGGCGCGCCGGTGTCGGCGATCGTCAGCTCGCGCAGCTCCTCCCGGTGCTCGACGAGAGCCTTGTGCAGCTGATCAAGGCACCGGGCGCGGAAGGCCACGTCCGTCGACCAGCTCGTGGTGTCGAACGCTCGCCTGGCGGCGGCGACGGCGGCCCGCGCGTCCGCGACTCCCGCGTCGGGGGCGTGGCCAACCACCTCCCCAGTCGCCGGGTTCACCGACGGGTACGTGCGGTCCGACGTGACCAGCTTCCCGTCGATGAGCATGCTGTGTTGCATCCGCTGCCTCCTTTTAGGAGGAAACTACATTCTCTTTCTCCGGCAATCAAGCTCTCAACCTGACGGGGCCTTCCGTCCGCCAGGTTTGCGAGAGTATTATTCTCACATTCGACAATCCTTGTTTCCGCTCCGCTCGTGAGCACAGGAAGGGAAGCACCCCATGGGACGCGTCCAGGGCAAAGTCGCCTTCATCACCGGCGCAGCGCGTGGCCAGGGCCGCAGCCACGCCGTGCGTCTCGCGGAGGAGGGCGCGGACATCATCGCCGTCGACCTGTGCCGGGACTTCGAGACCGTGAACTACCCGATGGCGACGCCCGACGACCTGAAGGAGACCGCCAGGCTTGTGGAGCAGCTCGACCGCCGGATCGTCACGGCCGAGGCGGACGTGCGCGACCGGTCGGCGCTCACCGCGGCGCTCGAGCGCGGCATCGCCGAGCTCGGCAAGGTGGACATCGTGGTCGCGCAGGCGGGGATCGCCCCCATGAAGGGCCAGCCGCCCATGCAGGCGTGGACCGACGGCGTGGACACCCTGCTGCTCGGCACGATCAACGCCATCCAGGCCGCGCTTCCGCACCTGCCCGACGGTGCCTCGATCATCGCCACAGGATCGACGGCAGCGTACGTGAACGCGCTGCCCATGCAGCAGGTCGGCGAAGACCCGGGCGGGCACTCGTACATGTACGCCAAGCGGGCGCTTTCCGCCTACATCCACGATCTCGCGCGCAACGTCGCACCGCGGATGATCAGGGCCAACGTCGTGCACCCGACCAACTGCAACACCGACATGCTGCAGAGCGAGCCGATGTACAAGTCGTTCCGCCCGGACCTTGAGCACCCCACCCGCGCGGACGCCGAGCCGGCCTTCCACGTCATGCAGGCCATGCCGATCCCCTACATCGAGCCGGTGGACATCAGCAACATGGTGCTGTTCCTGGCGTCCGACGAGTCCCGCTACGTTACCGGCATGCAGATGCGCGTGGATGCCGGCGGCTACCTCAAGTGGTACGACTTCCACCTGTGACGGGCGGCAGAACGGCCGGGGAGTCGGCAGGGTCCGTTCCGGCACAAGGGATTTTTCGCTGAATGTGAAGGGAGAGAACGTGAAGGTGCACGTGGATCCGGAGCGCTGCCAGGGGCACACGCTCTGCGCCATGATCGCCCCGGACGTGTTCCAGCTCGACGAGGTAGACGGCCATTCGACGGCCGTCATCGACGGGGACCTGCCGGCGGACCTGGAGGCCAAGGCGGCCGAGGCGGTCCGCTCGTGCCCCGAACAGGCCATCTCAATTCTCTAGCGCCCGGGCCAAGGAGACAGACACGTGAGCACGGACGCCGACGACGACCGTAAGAAGAACACCTACCATTTCGACCGCCACACCCCCGAGTACCGCGAGCAGTTCGAGGGCATCACCGCCGAGATGCTCGGCAAGTGCCCGGTCGCGTGGAGCGACACCTACGGCGGCCACTGGGTCGCCGCCGGGCACCACGAGGTCTTCGAGCTCGCGCGGTCCGCCGAGTACCTGTCCAACGACCACGACGTGAACAACGAGCGGCGCGGCTACCAGGGGATCACGATCCCGACACCCGAGAGCGAGTTCCAGGGCGGCTTCCTGGAGATGGACCCGCCCGAGCAGCGGCACTACCGCCAGGCGCTCAACCCGTACCTGTCGCCCGCCGCGGTGAACCGCTGGCTGCCGGTGGTGGACGAACTCGTCCGCGCCTGCCTGAACGAGAAGATCGAGACCGGCGGCATCGACTTCGTCGACGACCTGGCCAACGTGGTGCCCGCGGTGCTCACCCTGGCGATGCTCGGGGTCCCGCTGAAGAACTGGAGCATCTACTGCGAGGCGGTGCACGCCTCCGTCTACACGCGGCACGACTCGCCGGAGATCACGCGGGTCCGCGAGGACCAGATGAAGATGTTCCAGGACATGTTCGGGCAGCTGTCGGAGATCCGGCAGGCGCCGCGGCCCGGCATGATCAACGCGCTCGCGCAGGCGGAGATCAACGGCAAGACACCGGCGGACATGGAACTGCTCGGGGTGATCGCGCTGGTCATCGGCGGCGGCTTCGACACGACCACCGCGCTGACCGCGCACACGCTCGAGTGGCTGTCGGAGAACCCCGGCCAGCGGGAGCGGCTGTCGCGTGACCGGGACACGCTGCTCGACTCGGCGACCGAGGAGTTCCTGCGCTTCTACACGCCCGCCCCCGGCGACGGGCGCACGATCTCCGCCGACTGCGAGATCGCGGGCACCTCGTTCAAGGAGGGCGAGCGGCTGTGGCTGTCGTGGGCCATGTCCAACCGCGACCCCTCGGTCTTCCCCGACCCCAACGAGATCGACCTGGCCCGCAGCGGCAACAGGCACCACAGCTTCGGCCTCGGCATCCACCGCTGCATCGGGTCCAACGTGGCGCGCATGGTGTTCAAGCGGATGGTCACCGCGGTGCTCGACCGGATGCCTGACTTCCAGTGCGATCCGGCCGGGGCGGTGCACTACGAGACGATCGGCGTCATCCAGGGCATGCGGCATCTCCCGGCGACCTTCACCCCCGGCAAGCGGGTCGGCGACGGGCTCGATGAGACGATCGCCAGGATGCAGGTCATCTGCGACGAGCAGCGGCTGGCGGAGCCGGTGACGGTCCACAAGGGCGCCGCCGCGATCACCCACGAGTAAAAGAGTAAACTCATTATTCGGAACGGACCGTGGGTTCCAGTTTCAGCGAGGAGATGACGTGGCCGAGCCCTCGCGACGCCCGGTGCCGCTGCTCACCCCAGAGAACGAGTTCTTCTGGACCTCGGGGGCGGACGGCAGGCTGCGGTTCCAGCAGTGCCAGTCCTGCTCGGCCTTCATCCATCCGCCGCAGCCCGTCTGCCGGTACTGCCGCGGGCGCTCGCTGTCGCCCGCTCCGGTCTCCGGGTACGCGACGCTGATCGGGTTCACCGTCAACCACCGGTTCAGCCCGCCGGGCATGCCCGACAGGTACGTGGTGGCGCAGGTCGCCCTCGAGGAAGATCCGCGGGTCAGGCTCACCACGAACGCGGTCGAGTGCCACCCAGATGACCTCTACCTGGGCATGCGGATGGAGGTTGCCTTCGAGCGGGCGGGTGAGGTGTGGCTGCCGCTGTTCCGCCCGTGCGGCGAGCAGCCGGCGTCGCCCGCGCCGCTGCCGGCCGACGAGATCGAGCCCGACCAGTACTGGCGGCACGTGCGGCCGATGATCAGGCAGGAGAAGTTCGAGGACCAGGTCGCGATCACCGGCGTCGGCGCCTCCGACATCGGGCGGCGGCTGATGCGCCCGGCGCTCTCCCTCACCGTGGACGCATGCGAGCGCGCCGTCGCCGACGCCGGGCTGACGATGGCCGACATCGACGGGCTGTCGACCTACCCGGGCGGCGGCAACATGGGCGGGTTCAGCGAAGGCGGGGTCACCGCGCTCGAGGCCGCGCTCGGCATCAGGCCGACCTGGTACAACGGCGGCATCGAGACCTTCGGGCCTGGGGGTTCGCTTGTCGCCGCGATGCTCGCGGTCGCCGGGGGCCTCGCCCGCCACGTGCTGTGCTTCCGCACGCTGTGGGAGGCCACCCAGGCCGAGCTGATGCGCCAGGGCAAGATCAAGCCGCCTGGCGGCGGGCTCGGCGGCTGGATGCACCCCTTCGGCGCGACCTCCGCGGCGCACACCCTTGCCCAGAACGCGCAGCGGCACTTCCATAAGTACGGCACCACCAGGGAGACGCTCGGCTGGATCGCGCTCAACCAGCGGGCGAACGCCGCGCTCCACCCCACGGCGATCTACCGCGAGCCGATGACGATGGACGACTACCTGTCCGCTCGGGCGGTGACGACGCCGTTCGGCCTCTACGACTGCGACGTGCCGTGCGACGCCTCGATCGCCGTTATCGTCTCTTCCGTTGACGCGGCCGCGGACCTGGCTAAGCCGCCCGTGTACGTGGAGGCGGTCGGCACCCAGATACTTGAGCGGATCGACTGGGATCAGGGCACGCTGACGCACGAGCCGCAGGTGCTCGGCCCGGCCGCCCACGTGTGGACCCGCACCTCGCTGCGCCCGGCCGACGTGGACGTCGCGGAACTCTACGACGGCTTCACGATCAACTGCCTGTCCTGGATCGAGGCGCTCGGGTTCTGCGGCATCGGCGAGGCCAAGGACTTCCTCGACGGCGGCAAGAACATCGCGCGCGACGGCCTGCTGCCGCTGAACACGCACGGCGGCCAGCTTTCGCACGGCCGCACGCACGGCCTTGGCCTGGTCCAGGAGGCGATCGCCCAGCTGCGCGGCGACGCCGGGCCCCGGCAGGTGCGCGGCGCGCGCGTCGCGGCGGTGAGCACCGGCGGGCTCACCCCGGGCGGCGTCCTGCTGCTGCGGTCGGCCGCGTGACCGCAGGCAATTCCCTGGCGCCGGTGACACCAGCGCCGTTCGCAGGCGCCGCTGCCGTCACCCGGATCGCGGACACCCGCCCGATCCCGATGTCGGCGCTCGTATCGGAGGTATCAAGGCCACGGGCCATCGTCATCGCGCTGCACGGCGGAGCGGTGACCTCCGCCTACTTCGATCAGCGGACCCAGCCACGGCAGTCGCTGCTGCGGGCGGGCGCCGCGCTCGGTTTCACCGTCATCGCACTCGACAGGCCCGGGTATGGCGCCTCCGCCCCGTACGCCGACCGGATGGCGACGGCCGCGAGCAGGGTCGACCTCACGTACGCGGCGATCGACGAGTTCCTCGCGGGACGCGACCGCGGCGTCGGCGTCTTCGTGCTCGCGCACTCGCTCGGCTGCGCGCTCGCGATCCAGATGGCGGCCGATGAGCGCGGCCGCGACCTGCTCGGTCTTGAGATCTCCGGCATCGGCCTGCGCCCGCATGCCGACGCGGCCACGTTCATGGGGCCGCTGACCCGCGGCGAGCCGCCCGTGGCGGCGGCCGCGGCCCGGGCGAACCTGCGCGACCTCCTCTGGCGGCCGCCGCACCTGTACCCGGCCGGTGCCGCCGCCGCGCTCGCCCTGTCGAGCGCCCCCGGCTACGAGGGCGGGGACGTCGGCCGCTGGATCGGCTCCTTCGCCGGACTCGCCGCGCGCGTCCGCATCCCCGTGCACTACACACTCGGCGACCATGAGCGGGTGTGGAGCTCGGGCCCCGCGGCGCTCGCCGAGGTCGCGGCCCTGTTCACCGCGTCACCGCGGGTCGTCACCGTCGAGCAGCCGGAGGCCGGCCACAACCTCAGCCTCGGGCTGTCGGCGATGGCCTATCACCTGAAGGTGCTGGCGTTCACGGAGGAGTGCGCGCTCGCCCGCGAGCACGCCGGCCCCGCCCCTCACTAGGAAGGCTGAGATGGGAAATCCACCCGTTGCCGTCGCGCTGCTGCTTGTCCGCGTCGTGATCGGCATCACGATGATGGCGCACGGCTACAACCACTGGCGGGGCGGCGGGAAGATCGCGGGCACCGCGCGCTGGTTCAGCGGGCTCGGCCTCACCTACGGCACCCTGCAGGCCTGGCTGAGCGTGCTCACCGAGCTAGGCGCGGGTTTCCTGCTGATCATCGGCCTGCTCACTCCGCTGGCCTGCGCGGCGGTGATCTCCGTCATGCTGGTCGCCGGCCTGCTCGCGCACCGCAAGAACGGCTTCTTCGTCTTCAAGGACGGCTACGAGTACGTCCTTGTGCTGTCCGCCGCCTCGCTGGCGCTCGCGACGCTCGGGCCTGGGCGGTTCTCGCTCGACAACGCCGCGGGGAGCGAGATCACCGGCTGGGCGGGCGGCGGCATCGCGCTCGGGGTGGCCGTGGTGGCGACGGCGGGCCTGCTCGCGACGTTCTACCGTCCCGAGCCCGCGCCAGATTTATCCAGGCGGTCACTTATTTCAGGAGGGCGCCTGCGTCGACGGGCAGGGTCACCCCGGTGATGTAGCGGGCCTCGTCCGAGGACAGGAAGACGATGGCATTGCTGATGTCCTCAGGCTCGACCCAGCCGATCGGCAGGACGTGCATCATCTGCGCGACCGGTGCCACGTCGTCCGGTCCCGGGTTCTCCAGGTCAGGGCGGAAGAGCCGGAACGTGCCCTCGTTCATGAACATGGGCGTGTTCACGTTGGTCGGGAGGACGGAGTTGACCCGGATGCCGCGGGGGCCGAGCTCGACCGCCAGCGACCGCATCAGCCCGACGACGCCGTGCTTGGCGGACACATAGTGGCTCATGTTCGGCATCGCGTGCATGCCGCCCACCGAGCTGGTCAGCACGATCGATCCGCCCCGGCCGCCCGCGATCAGGTGCGGGATGGCCGCCCGGGCGGTGTGCCACAGGCCGGTCAGGTTGATGTCGATGGTGTGCTTCCAGTTGTCCGGCGCCATCGATTCGACCGGGCCGCCAATGCTCGCGATCCCGGCGTTGGCCACGACGATGTCCAGCCGACCGAACTCCGCGACGCCGTCGTCGACCGCGGCCTTGACGGCGTCGAAGTCGCGCACGTCGGCCTGGGCAGCGACGATCCGCCGGTCCTGCGCCTCCACCAGCTTGACGGTCTCGGCCAGGTCGTCCGGCGTGGCCATGGGGAGCGCACCCGCGACGTCATGGCAGATGTCGAGGGCGATGATGTCGGCACCCTCCTGGGCCAGCCGCACCGCGTGGCTGCGGCCCTGACCGCGTCCGGCACCGGTGATGAAAGCGACTTTGCCTTCTGCTCTTCCTGGCATGGGCTTTACCTCGATTCCTGTGTTTCCTGAGCGGTTCGCTGCATACTGTCGGCGGCGGCGCGGACGGCCGCCAGAATGCCCTGGTAGCCGGTGCACCGGCACAGGTTCCCTGACAAGGCGTCCCGGATCTGCCCGTCCGTCGGGTCGCGATGATCGCGCAGGAATGCGGTCACCGAGATGACGAAGCCGGGGGTGCAGAACCCGCATTGCAGCGCGTGGTGGTCGCGGAAGGCGGTCTGCACGGCGGACAGCTCGCCGGCCCCCGTCTCTGATGTGCTCGGCTCCGACGTGCTCGCGGTGATCCCCTCGATGGTGGTGACCTCGGCGCCGTCGGCCTGCGCGGCGAAGACCAGGCACGAGCGGACGGCCTGCCCGTCAGGCATGCCAGGGGACTTCAGCAAGACGGTGCACGCGCCGCAGACGCCGTGCTCGCAGCCGACGTGCGTGCCGGTCAGCTGGCATCGCTCGCGCAGGAAGTCGACGAGGGTCAGCCTCGGCTCCACGCTCGCCCGTCTGAGCCTGCCGTTGACCCGCATCTCGATGTCGATGTCAGCCACCGGCTGCCTCCTCGTCTAGCGCTTCTGAGATGGCGCGCTGCCAGGCGACGGCCACCAGGGCCGCGCCCACGCGCTTGCGATAGGCGGCCGGCCCGTGCAGGTCGGATGGCACGGACTCGAGATCCGCCACGGCGGCCTGCCCGATCTCCCTGGCGCGGGCCTCCGTGCTCACGTCGCCGGCGGGGCTGCCGGTGACGGCCGCTTCCGCCGCCCTGGCGCGCAGCGGTGTTGGGCCGAGGCCGAACAGGCCGATGCGGCACCGGCTGACCCGCGCTCCCCTGCCCTCCGGTCCCGTGCCACCGTCTCTCGTGCCACCGTCTCTCGTGTCACCGTCTCTCGTGTCACCGTCAAGCTCGATCGCGATCGCGGCCCCGGCCACGGCGAAGTCGCCTGGGCGCCGGGAGAACTCCTCGATGGCGACGCCCGCCCGGCCGCGTGGCGCCGTGAACGTGACCCCGGTGACCAGCTCATCCGGTGCCAGCGCGGTGCTCCAGATACCGGTGAAGAACTCGGCCGCGGTGATGGCCCGCTGGCCGCGTGGCGACAGCGTCTCGATGACCGCATCGAGGGTCAGCGCCACCGCCGGGTACTCGGCGGCGGCCTCGGCGTGCGCGAGCGACCCGCCGATCGTGCCGCGGTTGCGGATCTGGAAGTGACCGATCAGGGGCGTGGCACGGGTCAGCAGCGGAACCTTCGCCGCGACAAGACCCGACCGGCCGATCGCCGTCTGCGTCGTGCCCGCGCCAATCCACACGGCCCCGTCGCGGTCCTCGATCCCGTGCAGCCCGGACACGTTTCGTATGTCTACCAGGTGTTCGAAGGCGGCCAGCCGGAGCGCGAGCAGCGGGACCAGGCTCTGCCCGCCCGCGATCAGCTTCGCCCCCTCGCCGAGCTCGGCGAG
>Ga0066797_1000350_pt1 | contig 14198 bp, 14 predicted proteins | sample PersoiDNA2013193_FD_76335 | JGI IMG/M metagenome (GOLD analysis project Ga0066797, IMG submission 76335) | Permafrost soil microbial communities from the Arctic, to analyse light accelerated degradation of dissolved organic matter (DOM) -... | ecosystem: Environmental > Terrestrial > Soil >... | reverse complement strand
GACATCGCTCGCACGGACGATCGACGAGTCAGGCCCCGCCCTACGACTAACGTAATGATTCCGCTCGCGCGGCCAGCCGCCATATATACCTGGTGGCCGCCATCTATAGCTGGGTGTCACAGTTGGCGGTGGCAGCTAACCTGCCTCGGCTCACAATTACCGTGGCCATGTGCCAACTATCGTGTCCCGCCACACAAACAGAGAGTCACACCAAGAGCTCGGACCAACTAGCGCTGAAAGTCATACGCCATAGCCCGCCGAACCGGTTACCGCCCCGAATGTCAGTGGGTTTCGCTACTGTCCCTGGCATGCGGTTCCTGCACACCTCTGACTGGCATCTCGGGCGGTCGCTGTACCGGGCCGACCTGCGCGACGCGCAGCAGGCCTTCCTCGATCACCTGGTTGAGACAGCGCGCACCGAGCGGGCGGATGCCGTGCTCATCGCCGGTGACGTCTATGACAGGGCGATCCCGCCGGTGGACTCGGTCGCGCTCTACGAGGACACCCTCGCCAGGCTCCGTGCGGCCGGCGCACGGGTGATCCTGATCAGCGGCAACCATGACTCCGCGCGGCGGCTTGGCGTCAACAGCGCGCTTGTCGACACGGCAGGCGTCTACCTGCGGACCCGGCCTGGCAGGCTGGCCGAGCCGGTCACCCTGCACGACGAGCACGGCCCGGTCGCCATCTACGGCGTGCCGTACCTGGAACCCGCCGTGGACCTGCCCGGGTCGGGCGAGCGCGAGCCGGACGCGGCGGCGCCGCGGCAGCGCAGCCACGCGGCAGTCCTCGGCGAGGCGGTCGCCAGGATCCGTGCCGACGCGGCGGCGAGCGGCGCGGCCCGCACGGTCGTCGTGGCGCATGCCTGGGTGGCCGGGGGAGCCGACGACGAGGAGCGGAAGGAATCAGCCAAACGGCAGGCCAGTGGCTCCGAGCGGGACATCTCGGTCGGTGGCATCGGCTACGTGCCGGTCTCGCTGTTCGACGGGTTCAGCTACGTGGCACTCGGTCACCTGCACGGCCAGCAGACCCTGACCGAGCGGGTCCGCTACAGCGGGTCGCCGCTGCCGTACTCCTTCTCGGAGAAGCATCACAAGAAGGGAACCTGGCTTGTCGAGGTCGGCATCGACGGCAAGACCCGTGCGGAGCGGGTACCCGCCCCGGTCTACCGGCAGCTGACCGAGCTGAGCGGCCGCATCGACGACCTGCTCACCTCGGCCGAGCATGAGCCCCATACCGGCGATTTCCTCGGCGTCACGCTCACCGACGCGGCCCGCCCCGAGGCGGCGATGGACCGGCTCCGCCGCCGGTTCCCGCACATCCTCACGCTCGAGTTCAAGCCGGAGGGCGTGGCCGCCGACCGGCGCAGCTACCGCGAGCGGGTCAAGGGCCGCGACGATCTCACGATCGCCACCGAGTTCGTCAGGCACGTCAGGAACACCGAGGCGACCACGACCGAGCGCGAGCTGCTCGAAGCCGCGTTCGCCAGCGCCAGCCAAGCCGCCAACGAAGCCGCCAACGACATCCGCGAGGGGGACCGCTGATGCGCCCGCATCGTCTCCGTGTCCAGGCCTTCGGCGCGTTCGCGGGCACCGAGCAGGTCACCTTCGACGACCTGGAGGGACTGTTCCTGCTGCACGGCGAGACCGGCGCGGGCAAGACGACGCTGCTCGACGCGATCGCGTTCGCCCTCTACGGCCGGGTGCCAGGGGAGCGGGGCAACGCCAAGCGGCTCCGCTCTGACCATGCGGCCCCCGGGCTTGCCACCGAGGTAGAGCTTGAGGCGACTATCGGCACCAGGCGCCTGCGGATCACGCGCAAGCCAGAGCAGGAGCGCCCGAAGAGGTCGGGTACCGGCGCCACCAAGGAACCCGCGTCGGTGCGTCTTGACGAGCTCTCCGCCGCGGGCACCTGGGAGTCGAAGTCCACCCGTGTCGTCGAGGCCGACCAGGAGATCAGGGATCTCATGGGCATGTCCGCCGACCAGTTCTTCCAGGTCGTGCTGCTCCCGCAGGGCCAGTTCGCCCAGTTCCTGCACGCCAAGGCGCAGGACAAGGAGGCGCTGCTGCAGAAGCTGTTCAGCACCGACCGCTTCCGCGCCGTCGAGCGCTGGCTGGCCGACCGCCGCCTGTCCACCGAGAAGGAAACGGTCGCCGCCAGCGATGCGCTCAGCCTCCTCGTCGCCCAGGTCGCCCAGGTGGCCGACGTCCCGGTCCCTGACTCGGCCTCGGCGGGGGATGCGGAGGCCGGTTCCTCCGCCGTTGCCACATCAGGACCTGGCTCAGCCGCCCCGCCCGATCCGTGGCAGGCGGCGTGGGTGGCCGGCCTCGATGCGAAGGCCGCGGCGGCGAGGGAGGAGGCCGCCGTCCTGGTCGCCGGCCGCGGGCAGGATCTGGAGCGCGCGCTCGCCGTCAAGAGCGAGGCCGAGCAGCTCGCCGGCCGCCAGCGCCGCCGCCGTGACGCGCTCCGCCGGCAGCAGGAGCTGCACGACGCCGCCCAGGAGATCGCGGCACTGCGCGCCGAGGCCGATGCGGCCCTGCGCGCCGCCGAGGTGAAGGCCGACCTAGTCGCGGCCGACCGTGCCGCGACCGAGGCAAGCACCGCCCGCCAGGCGGAAGTCCGGGCGCGAGCCTTGATCGTGAGCCTGCCGGGAACGGGCGCCGCGGATATCTCAAGCGACGCGGCGGCGGAGACGCTGCATGCCGCCGCCGAGGAACAGCGCACCCATCTCGGCAGGCTTGACGTCCTGCGTGCCGTCGCGCGGCAGGTGGCCGACGAGGATAAGCACGCGACGGCCGCCCGCGTCAGGGCCGCCGCGATCGACGCCGAGCTCACCGTGGCCGAGGCCGACGGTGCGCACCGCGAGCAAGCACGCCCGCAGGCGGTTGGCGCGCGCGAGGCGGCTAGCCGGGCCGCCGCGGAGCTGCCCGCGGCACAGGCCACGGCGGACGCCACCCGCCGCATGGCGACGGACTCCGCCACCCTGGTGAAGGAGCGCGCACGCCGGGACCGCCTGCACGAGGTGCACCTGGCCGCGCGTGAGAAGGCCATCGAGTCGCGAGCGACGGCTCTGGGGGTCCGCGAGGCGCGCATCGACGGCATGCGCGCGGAGCTCGCCGCCACCATGACCGACGGCAGCCCCTGCCCGGTCTGCGGTTCCCTCGATCACCCCGATCCCGTCGAGCCCACCTTCGAGCCGGTCGGCCGTGACGCGGAAGACGCGGCCAACGCGCTCGCCGATCGGGCGATGGCCGGGGCGGACAAGGCCGGCCAGGATGTGACCGCGGCGCAGGCGCGGATCGGCGAATTCGCGCACCGGCTCGCGCAGGCAGGCTTTGCCGCGCTTGGCATCAGTGACGCGGCAGATCCTGCCGCCTCGTTCGCGGCCGCGCTGCAGACGGATCCGGCGGCCTTGTCCGCCGCCGCCCGGCAGGCGGGCGCCGACGCGGAGCGCCTGGAAGCCGAGGCCGCGCGGCTTGCGGCGCAGGCGGCGGCGCTGCCCGGCATGCAGCGCGACCTTGACGCACTCGACGATGCCATCGCCAAGGACCAGACCAGGCGTGTCGAGCTCACCGAGCAGCGGACCGCTGCGCGAGCCGACGCGGAGGGCGCTGCCAAGCGCGCGTCCGAGCGGCGAGCGGAGCTCAGCGCACAGCTCGGCGGCGCCGTCGACCTGGACGCAGCCATCGACGCAGCCCGCCGCCTATCGGAGGTGCTTGCCTCCGCCGCGGAGGCAGCCGGCGAGACCGTCCGCGCCGCCGCCGAGGCAGCGGCGGCGGCCGGCCGCGCGTTCCACGCCGCGACCCAGGCGGGTTTCGCCGTCCCGGCGGACACCGTCCCGGCGGACACCGGTCCGGGGGACGCCGGTCCGGGGGACGCCGGTCCGGGGGACGCGACGTCGAGCGAATCTGCGATCGCCGCGGCCAGGGCCGCCTTCAGGGACCCCGGCTGGCGGACCGAGGCGGCCGCGCGCATCGGGCGCCAGGAGACCGACACGACGGCGGTCGCCGCGCAGCTCGCCGACCCCGACCTGGCGGTCGACCTCGATCCGGCCGCCCCTGTCGCCGAGACGGCCGAGGCGGCCGCCGCCGCGCGGCAAGCGCACGACGCGGCGACCAGCGCCCACGCCACGGCCAAGCACACGGCCGACCAGCTCGCCGTGCTCAAGCCGAGGATCTCCGGCGCGCTCGCCGCCCTGGCACCGCTGCGGGAGCGGGCCGACCAGATCCGCCAGATCGCCGACCTGGCCAACGGCAACGGCGCCAACCAGTACCGGATGACCCTGTCCAGCTTCGTGCTCGCCGCGCGCCTTGAAGAGGTAGCACAGGCGGCAAGCGAGCGGCTGCTCACGATGACCGCGGGCCGCTTCTCCCTCGCCCACTCCGACGCGAGGAAGGGCAACGCCAAGGCGGGCCTGTCCCTGCTCGCCTGCGACTCGTGGACCGGGATCGACCGCGACACGGCCACGCTGTCAGGCGGCGAGACCTTCCTCGCCAGCCTGTCGCTCGCGCTCGGCCTCGCCGACGTGGTCACCGCGGAGGCGGCGGGCACCCCGATGGAGGCACTCTTCGTCGACGAGGGCTTCGGCACCCTGGATGAGGACACTCTCGACGAGGTGATGAACGTCCTCGACGGCCTCCGCGAGGGCGGCCGGATCGTCGGCATCGTCAGCCACGTCGCCGAGTTGCGCCAGCGCATCCCCTCCCGCGTGCATGTCGCCAAGGGCCGCCACGGCAGCCACGTCACGGTCACCGGCGGCTAAATCATCCGCAATGGGCGAACGCACGCGTGTCTTCGCGCCCCCTCCGCCATCGCCAGGCAGCCTCATCCCTCCTGAAAATCGATAGCGCTGAAGATTGAGCCGTCCCCAGCCCAATACGCGTAGCTAACGATGCTGATGATGCTCTGGCGCGCTCATATGACGCCTCATGGCATCTGTTCTCCCAGCTCATCAGAAGATCTTGGAGGATTTTTTCCTGGTGGTAGAAAAGCGTGCTATACGCACGCTTTTCTACCATGATCTTTGCCGCGAGCGGTGATTTGTCCGGAATATAACGATGTGACCGCTGGGTGGCCAGCCAGGCATCAGCTCAGGTCAAGCGACATTGGCTCCCAGCCAGCCAAATCCTCAGCGCCGGTTCGATCTTGGTGTTTTTCTGCCCAGATAAATCGGACGGGAAGGGGCGCGCAAGCCCGGCGGAGGCACGCGGTTGCGCGTGGATGTCATCTCACGGGCTTCGAAGCAGGTGACGCAGGGCAGTCGGTCCGGTACGTTCGGGATAACCCTCACAAGTAGGGCGCGAGTGGTCGCCGCGGCCAGGACCCGCACCCGGGTGGGCCTACGCTGTCGTTTTGTGGCGAGCTGTCCCTATTTATAGAGTTATAGAAATGTGATGTTAACAACAGCAGTCGATTGAGCTGCGAATACTCGGGAAAATCTCACGATGGGGTCTCGTGCATGCACGCGTCTCGGGATTACCATCAGGCGTTGTAGATACCGAATCCCTGACTGAACCGCCCGAGGGACGGCGGACTGGGGCGTCAGGCGGCGAACAGTAGAGGGGGTTCCGGCATGTCGGTTCCTGCTGTACGGCGGATCGTCGTCGGAGTCGATGACTCCGCCGAGTCTGCCGTCGCGTTCCGCTGGGCCTGCCGAGAGGCGTCCCTGCGCGGCGCGGAGGTGCACGCCGTGCACGTGCGGGAGGCGAAGTGCCACAGCCTCGCCAGCTACGCCGTGCCAGCACCCGGTAGTTCAGGGAGCTCGCCAGACGACGATGACGTCGACACCGCGGGGCTGCCGCAATCGATCCTGCCCGAGCTATCGCCGTGTCCCGGCGTCCAGGTGCGGACCGAAATCGTCGACGGCCTCGCCGCTCGCGTGCTCCTCGACCGGTGCGAGGGGGCGGACATGCTGGTACTCGGCACGGCGAGCGACCCGACCGGCGCGCTTCGCTCGGCGGGGCCGGTGATCCGCGCCTGCCTGCGCCGCGCGTCCTGCCCGGTCGTCGTCATCAGCGTGGCGCAGGACCCGGTCCCGCGCCACGAGCCGTCGGCCCATCCCGCGCACCAGCACGTCAAGGTGCCGGCCGGCGCGGGCGTCTAGCCCGGGCAGCGCGGGCGTGCGGGTCGCCATCCGGGTCAAACCTGGGTCCATGCGGACCGCGGTCGGCGGACGTCATGGTGATGCGCTCGTGGTGGCCGTCACCGCGCGTGCCGTCGACGGCAAGGCCACCGAGGCGGCGCTGCGCGCGGTGGCCGACGCGTTTGCGGTGAGACGGCGCGATGTCATCCTGGTCGCCGGGGCGACAAGCCGCGACAAGATACTAGATATCGACGGTGCGGATGCCGTGCTGTCCGCCCGCCGCGACCGCCTGCTCGATCCTCGAGCGGGCGGCGCGAGCGAGAAAGCGAGCCGGGCGTAAAGTTCCAGTATGGAATCATCGGCCGCCCAGCCATCCGTCTCATCCGTCTCATCCGCCGCTGAGGCGCCGATCGTCGCGGACAACCCGGCAGCGTCCCGCTATGAGCTGCGGGTTAATGACGCGCGTGCCGGGCTTGTTACCTACCGGCTGCGCGGCGAGGTGATCAGCCTCCTGCACACCGAGGTCGAGCCGGCCTTCCAGGGCGCGCACCTGGCGACCCATCTGGCCAGGTTCAGCCTCGATGACGCGAGGAAGCGCGGCCTCGCCGTGCTGCCCTTCTGCCCGTACATCAGCTCCTGGATCAGGAAGCACCCGGACTACACCGATCTCGTCCCGCAGGACCGCCGCGCCGACTTCGGGCTTGCGTGAGGCACTGGTACCGGCGTGCGGCACGTGACCGCAGCACGAAGTGGAGGCACGAGTGACACGGGTGTGGCTGCCTGACCCACCGGAGGCATTCGGCGGCCTGCCCGTCGGCCTCGAGGCCGACATCTGGACCGGCGGCGACGACCTGCCGCCGAGCGCGGACCGGGTCGAGTTCCTCGTGCTGCCGTTCGGCGTGGCACCGGAAACGCTGCGCAAAGTCACCGCTCTGCCAAAACTCAAGACCATCCAGATCCTCTCGGCCGGCGCCGACCGCATCCGCCCGTACATCCCGGCCACCATCACGCTCTGCAACGCGAGGGGCGCCCACACCGCGGCGACCGCCGAGTGGACGGTCGGCGCGATGGTCGCCTCCCTGCGCAACTTCCCCAGGTTCTGCGCGGCTCAGCAGCGGCAGGCGTGGGACGACACGGCGAGCGACTCGATCGCGGGCAAGCGCGTGCTGATCGTCGGCTACGGCTCGATCGGCGCGGCCGTCGAGCGCCGCCTGGCCGGCTGGGAGGTAACGGTCGAGCGAGTCGCCAGGCACGCCCGTGACGGCGTGCACTCCATCGACGAACTGCCGCGGCTGCTGCCGGACGCCGACGTCGTCGTCGTGCTCGTCCCGGTCACCGACGAGACGGAGCACCTGGTCAACGCCGAATTCCTCAAGGCCATGCCGGACGGTGCCCTGCTGGTGAACGCGGCTCGCGGCGTGATCGTGGACACCGACGCCCTGCTGAAGGAACTCGCGAGCGGCAGGATCGGCGCGGCGCTCGACGTCACGGACCCCGAGCCGCTCCCCGACGGCCACCCGCTCTGGTCCGCGCCCGGCCTGCTGATCACCCCGCACGTGGGCGGCGCGGTGCACGCCTCGCGCGAACGCGCCTACGGCGTGGTCGCCGGCCAGCTCAGGCGGCTCGCCGCGGGCGAGCCGCTGGAGAACGTGATCGGCCCGCAGGGATATTAAATGCGGATTAAATATAAAAAGAACATAAAAAAGAGACAGTACGGTCATATCGAACGAACGCGTGGTTCCACCTAACGGGGCCGCCGCATCCCGACCGCCAGAAGGACGCGGCGGGCAAATCGACGATGTGGGGCGGGGTCGCACTCAAGCCGTAGCCGCTTAATATGGGACCATATGGCACCTTCCCAGCGTGAGACAGCGGCGGTTACCGCGGAAGAACTCCGGCCGGTGATCGTGACCGTGGACGACGACCCATCCGTTTCCCGCGCCGTCGCGCGGGACCTGCGCAGAAGATACGGCGAGGGCAACCGGATCGTGCGCGCGGAGTCGGGCGCCGATGCCCTGGACGCGCTTAAGCAGATGAAGCTGCGCGGCGAGCAGGTCGCGGTCATCCTCGCGGACTACCGGATGCCCGGCATGAACGGCATCGAGTTCCTCGAGCGGGCGATGGACGTGTACCCGTACGCCAAGCGGGTGCTGCTGACCGCGTACGCGGACACGAACGCCGCGATCGACGCGATCAACATCGTCGACCTCGACTACTACCTGCTCAAGCCGTGGGATCCGCCGGAGGAGAAGCTGTACCCGCCGGTCGACGAGCTGCTGAAGGCGTGGCGGCGGGACGACAGGAAGCCGGTCCGGGTGGTCAAGGTGGTCGGCCACCGCTGGTCGGCCCCGTCGTCGGACCTCCGCGACTTCCTGGCGCGGAACCAGGTGCCGTACCGCTGGTACTCCACGGACGAACCGGAAGGCCAGCGGCTGCTCGACGCCGCGGGCGCGGACGGGCGTGACCTCCCGGTGCTCATCACCGTCGACGGCGAGCCCCTCATCGCCCCGTCGAACGTCGAGGTCGCCGCCCGGGTAGGCCTGGCGACCACGCCGGAGCGGGACTTCTACGACCTGGTGGTGATCGGCGGCGGGCCGGCCGGCCTCGGCTCTGCCGTCTACGGCGCCTCTGAGGGGCTGCGCACCCTGCTGGTGGAGAAGTTCGCCACCGGCGGTCAGGCGGGACAGAGCTCACGGATCGAGAACTACCTCGGCTTCCCCGACGGGATCTCCGGCGGACAGCTCACCGACCGGGCGCGACGGCAGGCCGTCAAGTTCGGCGCCGAGCTGCTGGCCACCAGCGAGGTGACCGGCCTTGAGGTGAACGGGTCTGCCCGGACGGTGCGGCTCGCCGACGGCAGCGCGATCGACGCCAAGGCGGTCATTCTCGCGACGGGGGTGTCCTACCGTCAGCTCGGCGCGCCCGGCTGCCAGGAGAGGACCGGGGCCGGCGTCTACTACGGCGCGGCGCTCAGCGAGGCCGACCAGTGCCGGGACCAGGACGTGTACGTCATCGGCGGCGCGAACTCGGCCGGGCAGGCCGCCGTCTACCTCTCGCGATTCGCCAAGTCGGTGACGATGCTGGTGCGCGCCAGGTCCCTCGAGCAGTCGATGTCGTACTACCTCATCCAGCAGATCGCGGACATCGACAAGATCACGGTGCGGGTGTGCACCGAGGTGGCGCAGGCATGCGGGACCGGCCACCTGGAGCAGCTCACGCTCCGTGACCTGAACACCGGGGTCACGGAGTCGGTGGACGCGCAGCAGTTGTTCGTGTTCATCGGCGCGGCGCCGCGGACCGGCTGGCTCGATGGCGTGGTGGCCCGCGACGAGCGCGGGTTCGTCCTCGCGGGGCTCGACCTGACCGCCGACCAGCTTGCGGAATGGCCACTGGACCGTCCGCCGTTCCACCTGGAGACAAGCGTCCCCGGTATTTTCGCGGTCGGGGACGTGCGCGCCGAGTCCGCCAAGCGGGTCGCGTCCGCTGTCGGAGAGGGAGCCATGGCCGTCATGTTCGTGCACCGTTACCTGGAGCCGCTGTGACCGCGGCCGGGGCGCCCCGCGAGGTCTGCCCCAACTGCGACCCCGCCGAGCTGCGCACGCTTTTCCTGTTCGAGAAGCTCACCGACGAGCAGCTGCAGCGGCTCTGCGTCGAGGGCCACGTGGAGATGATCCAGCCAGGCCTCGTCTATACCGAGGGCGATCCCGCGGACTGCTTCTACGTGCTGATCGAAGGCTCGGTGGTCACCCTGCGGCGGGTCGGCGCCGACGACGTCGAGGTGGGCAGGACCGATCAGCGGGGCGTGTACGGCGGCGCGTTCCAGGCCTACCTGGGCGACCGGGTACCGCAGGTCTATGCGAACTCGATGCGGGTCAGTGAGCCGTCCAGGTTCTTCGTCATCGGCGGGGACCGCTTCGCGCAGGTCATGCGCGAGTGGTTCCCGATGGCGGTGCACCTGCTCGAGGGGCTGTTCTTCGGCGGCAAGGCGCAGCGCGAGGCGATCGGCCAGCGCGAGCGGCTGCTTGCCCTCGGCTCGCTGACCGCGGGCCTGACCCACGAGCTCAACAATCCGGCCGCGGCGGCGGTACGGGCGACGGCGTCCCTGCGCGAGCGGGTCGCGGGGATGCGCGGCAAGCTGAAGGTGCTGGCAGGCGGCCGGTTCGAGCGCGCCAGCCTGGAAGCCCTCATCGAGCTGCAGCAGCGCGCGGCCGAGCGGGTCTCGAAGGCGCCGAAGCTCAGCCCCCTGGAGGCGTCCGACGCCGAGGACGAGATCAGCGACTGGCTGGAAGACGCCGGATGCTCCGACGGCTGGCAGCTCGCCCCGGTGTTCGTCCAGGCCGGCTTCGACGTCGGCTGGCTTGAGCAGGTGCGGGACACCGTGGGCCCGGACATGCTGGAAACGGCGCTGCGCTGGCTGAACTACACGGTCGAGACCGAGCTGCTGATGAGCGAGATCGAGGACACGACGACCCGGATCTCCACCCTGGTCGGCGCCGCGAAGCAGTACTCGCAGCTGGACCGTGCGGCCTTCCTCATGGTGGACGTGCACGACCTGATCGACAGCACGCTGCTGATGTTCTCTGGCAAGCTGGGCGCGGGGATCAAGGTGGTCAAGGACTACGACAGGTCGCTGCCGCAGATCCCGGCCTATGCCGCCGAGCTCAACCAGGTCTGGACGAACCTGATTGACAACGCGGTGTCGGCGATGGGCGGTACGGGTACCCTGACCGTGCGCACGGCACGGGATGAGGACCGCGTGCTCGTCGAGTTCGGCGACACGGGATCTGGCATTCCCGAGGAGATCAGGGAGCGGATCTTCGAGCCGTTCTTCACCACCAAGCCGGTCGGCGAGGGGACGGGCCTCGGTCTCGACATCTCGTGGCGCATCGCCGTGAACAAGCACCACGGCGACCTGCGGGTCGAGTCCAGGCCGGGCGACACGCGGTTCCAGGTACGGCTGCCGATCGAGCAGATCGAGCAGATCCGGCCGGCCTAGCCTGAGCAGACCGCCTAGCCGAGCAGGAGGATTGATGACGACCGAGATACCGGGAGTTGACCCTTCGGTGCCGCCAAGCGGCACCGGCTGCGTCGAGTGCGAGGCCGCGGCGGGCTGGTGGCTGCACCTGCGCCGCTGTACCAAGTGCGGCCACATCGGCTGCTGCGACACCTCGCCGTCCCAGCACGCGACCAGGCACTCCAAGGAGACCGGCCACCCGGTGATCCGCAGCTTCGAGCCGGGGGAGGCGTGGTTCTGGTCCTTCCCCGATGAGGGTTTCTACGAGGAGGGCCCCGTCCTGGCCGGCCCGGAGTGCCACCCGGACGATCAAGGGGTCCCCGGACCGATCGGCCGGGTGCCGGCCGACTGGCGCACGAAGCTCAACTCGTGAGCGTCATCTCCCGCGGCTTCTCAGGCCGCAAGCGCCCCAACGACGGCAAGCTGCCACCCGGCCAGTACGAGACGAGGGATTTCCCCGTGCTCTCGGCCGGCCCGACGCCCCGGATCAAGGACGGCAGCTGGCAGTTCACGATCACGACGGAGACCGGCGGCAAGCACCACTGGGACTGGGCGCAGCTCACCGCGCTGCCCGCGGAAAAGATCACCAAGGACATCCACTGCGTCACCAAGTGGTCCAAGTTCGACACCAACTGGCGCGGCGTATCGCTCGACACGCTGCTCGACGGCATCGGCACGGACGCCGGCTACGCGATGGCGAAGTCCTACGGCGGCTACACCACCAACCTGCCGCTGCCCGACCTGCGCGGCGGCAAGGCCTGGATCGCCTACGAGTACGACGGCGCTCCGCTGCATCCCGAGCACGGCGGCCCCGCCCGGCTGCTCGTCCCGCACCTCTACTTCTGGAAGTCCGCCAAATGGGTCAACGGCCTTGACCTGATGGCCTCCGGCGACCCGGGCTTCTGGGAGCAGCTTGGCTACCACGACTACGGAGACCCGTGGCGCGAGCAGCGGTACCAGGGCGACTGAACTGGCGGGTCGCCACCCTCAAGGAAACCAGGGACGAGACGGCGACCGCCCGCACCCTCGTGCTCGACGTGCCCGGCTGGCCCGCTCCGGCCGCATCAGCGCCGACACCATCGCCGAACTCACCACCGCCGCCCCGGCTATGACCCCCGACGACAAGCCAGGCATCTTCGCCTGCGGCCCCTCCGGCTTCGTCGAGGCCGCGGCGTCGCTCCTGGTAGACGCCGGCCACGACCCCACGACGGTCAAAACAGAGCGCTTCGGCCCCACCGGCACCTGACCCGCCCGGCTTACCAGGTGGTGCAGCTCGCGCGGGCCGCGAGGGGTCACGGAGCCGGCTGAAAGAGCCTTTCCAGGTACTCGGCGACGCCGTCGTCGTCGTTGCTGCCGATGACGTGGGTAGCGGCCGCGAGGACGTCCGGGTGCGCGTTGGCGACCGCGCACGAGGTACCCGCCCAGGTGAGCAGGGGCAGGTCGTTGGGCATGTCGCCAAACGCCAGCACCGACTCGCGGCCGATCCCGTGGCGGGCGGCGAGCTCGGCGACCACGGTGGCCTTGCTGACGCCGAGGGCGGACGCCTCGATAAGCCCCTTGCCGTTGGAGTGCGACACGCTGACCAGGCCGCCGATCGCCGGCAAGGTGAGCGCGAGCAGGTCATCGCAACCGTATCCGACGTGCCGGCCGAGCAGTTTGGAAGCGGGCCTGGCGAACAGCGCCGTGTCGCCTGGCCGGGGGATGGTCTCGTTCACGTCCCAGGAGATCGCCTGGAAGTGCTCATCGGCGGCCCGCCCGTCCGGGTACTCCACCGCGAGCCCGATGCCGGGCACCGCGGCGCGCAGCGCCAGGGCGGCGGCGGCGAGAATGCCCGGCGCGATGACATGCAGCGTCTTGATCGTGTCGGCCCGCATGTCGTAGGCCAGCGCCCCGTTCGCGCACAGGGCCGTCCCCCGGTGCCCGAATGTCGCCGCGATGCCCCGCATCACCCGCGGCGGCCGCCCGGTGACGAGCACGAACCGCCCCCCGGCCGCCTCCACCCGGGCGAACGCGGCGACGGTCCGGTCGGAGATCGTCCCGTCCCCGCGGACGATCGTCCCGTCCAGATCGGTCGCCACTAGCAACGGAAACTCACTCACAACTACTGAGCCTAACCTCAGCTCCTCCCGCCTGAGCCAGCGTGCGGCAAGCGAGGTCGCGTGCCCGAACAGGGCCGCCGACCCCGCCAGCCACCCGCGCTGCAAGGCGGTGCTCATGCGAACACCCTATCGCATCAATCAAATGTGCGTTCGATGGACTGCTCACCGGGTGCGAAGGGATTGAGTATCTCCACCCCGGCTAGCTCAAAGTCCTTGACGTTGCGGGTGACAACGGTCATCCCGTGCACCCGTGCGGTCGCGGCGATGAGCGCGTCGATCACCGGGATGGGCTGGCCGTGCTGCCGGCGGCCCCACGCGGCCGCGACCGAGAGCGTCACCGGCAGAACCCGGTCGGCGAACCCGTTCTCCACGTCGCGCAGCCAGCCCTCAAGCGCGGACGCCTGCTGCCAGTCCCCCTTGGCGCGAACGCGCGCGACTCCCTGCTCGATCTCGCCCAGCGTCAGCACGGACACGTGGAGCCGATCCGGCGGCGTTGCCGCGATCCAGTCGGCCACGCATGGCGTCGGCTCTCGCTTGCGCGTCTCCGACAAGATATTCGTGTCAAGCAGGTAGGTCACGTCCCCGCCTCGAAATCGACCGACCGCCCGAAGTCGGCCTTGCGCTCCTCCTCGATCGCCGCGAGCGCATCGGCGACGTCATCGTCGAACTTCGGGCCGCCGAGCAGCACGTCCCGCAGATCCGCCACGTCACCGCGCAGGCGATGAAACTCAGCGATCTCGATCACCACCGCGATCTCCTCCCCGTGCCTGGTTACGATCTGCGGCCCGTCAGAAAGCGCGGCGCGCAGCAGTTCGCTGAACCGCTGCTTCGCCTCCTGTACCTGCCAGAGCATGCTCAGCCTGTCCTCAATTCTGTCTAGACAGTCCAGACTGTAACATGCTTCTTCATTGAAAATAGCCCCCTCGCCGGGGCCGGCGGTCGCGCTGCCCTGAGAATTTGGCGCGGGGCTGCGGGTTGCCGGCTGGTGCGGGTCGCTGCCGCTCCG